>X42_Goitered_Gazelle__coassemble_46_pt1 | contig 36129 bp, 29 predicted proteins | sample X42_Goitered_Gazelle__metabat2_low_PE_007 | metagenome-assembled genome bin X42_Goitered_Gazelle
TGACCAATAAATAAAAATCGCCCCGTTTTTATCTACTTTTTTGACCAATAAGCCGAATTATCGCTGTAATTTGCAAATAAACAGCTACTTATATTTTAATCCAAGCGCCGCTTTTGGCATCATTACCCAACTTATAACAAAAAAGGATGACCCGAAAGTCATCCTTTTTAGTTGAGCTACCAGGATTCGAACCTGGAATAACAGGACCAGAATCTGTTGTGTTACCATTACACCATAGCTCAATGTCCCTTTGTCTTTTTCGACGATGCAAAAGTAGAACTAATTTTTGCAAATGGCAAGAAAAAAGAGAAAAATTTTTTAATTTCCAAGCAGCGCAACCCCCATTTCGCACGGAAAAAAGAACCAAGCAGCCGATTAAACAGCTGATTTTTAACCGATTCAAATCCCAAAAGACCCCTTTTCCCACCCACGATAACCCCCTACAACGAGCCGTCGGGGCGGGTCGCGTGCAAAGTAATTTGCCCCAAAGATGGGATAATAGACAAAAAATCCCTACTTTTGTCTGCAAGAGAAGACCATATCATGCCGCACAAGCTGACCTTACAACTGCAACCACGCGAAGCTGCCGACGCGAAACACTACACCGCGCTGGCGGCACGCAGGCTGGGTATCTCGGACCGTGACATCGCCCTGGTGCGTGTCGTGAAGCGGTCGATTGATGCCCGCCAGCGTCGTCCGTTGGTGAATCTGAGTCTCGAAATCTATGTGGACAAGGAGGAGCAACCCGCACCGCTTGCCTTCGACTACCCCTCGTGTGTCGGACGACCCGAAGTGGTGGTGGTGGGGTCGGGTCCGGCCGGTCTCTTTGCCTCGCTCCGCCTCATTGAGCTGGGCTTCCGTCCCCTCCTGTTGGAACGTGGGCGCGAGGTCTCGGCCCGCAAGAGCGATATCGCCCTCATCAACCGCGGCGAGGCGGTCAATCCCGACTCGAACTACGCCTTTGGCGAGGGAGGTGCCGGCACCTTCTCGGACGGTAAGCTCTTCACGCGCAGCAAGAAGCGCGGCGACTACAACAAGGCATTGCAGACCCTCGTCTTCCACGGGGCCAACCCCGAGATTCTCTTCGAGGCACACCCCCACATCGGCACCGACAAGCTCCCCTACATCATCCGTCGCATCTGCCAAACCATCACCGCGTGTGGTGGCGAGGTGCTGTTCGAACGCAAGGTGACAGACCTCATCCTGGAGCGCGGACGCATCCGCGGGGTGGTGTGTGGCGACGAGCGCATCGAGGGGGCGGCCGTGGTGCTGGCCACGGGCCATTCGGCACGCGATATCTACCACCTGCTGCACCGCAGAGGGGTCAGGTTGGAGGCCAAGCCCTTTGCCATGGGGGTTCGCATCGAGCATCCGCAACAACTTATCGACCAAATTCAATACCACCAGCCCGAGCGCGGGGAGTATCTGCCGGCCGCCTCCTACTCGTTGGTGAGCCAGGAGAACGGGCGCGGGGTCTACTCCTTCTGCATGTGTCCGGGCGGTTTCATCGTGCCGGCCATGACCGATGCCGCCCACTCGGTCGTCAATGGTATGTCGCCCAGCGGTCGCACCTCGCCCTATGCCAACTCGGGATTGGTGACCGAGGTGCGCGAAGCGGACTATGCCCACCTCACTGCGGAGTGGGGCGCACTGGCCGGTCTGCGTTTTCAGGAGCTGTTCGAGCTGGAGGCACGCCGTGAGGGGGGTGACCGCCAGGTCGCTCCCGCCCAGCGGGTGGCCGACTTTGTGTCGGGGCGCGCCTCGAAGGGGCTGCCCGCCTGCTCCTACATTCCGGGCATCACCCCCTCGCGCATGGACCAATGGATGCCCCGATTTATTGCCGAGGGGCTGCGGATGGGCCTTTCGACCTTCGGGCGCAAATTGCGGGGCTTTGTCACCAACGAGGCGGTGGTGGTGGGTGTCGAGTCGCGCACCTCAACCCCCGTGCGTATTCCGCGCGATGCAGAGCGGCTGATGCACCCCGAAGTGGAGGGTCTCTTCCCCACGGGCGAGGGGGCCGGCTATGCCGGCGGTATCATCTCGGCCGCCCTCGATGGCGAACGAGTGGCCGAAGCGGTGGCCCGTTACGCAAAATAACAAGGCTTGATAATCAGAAGATTAACAGGTGTTGTTAAATTTTCTTCAAAAATTATTTAATTTTTTTATTAAAATTCTTGCACAACTCGCCAAAAGGCCTTATCTTTGCAACGAAGTTTTAAGGTTCATTTTAGGTTAGTAGTTTTAGGTTGGTGAGGAAATCGACGAATCGAGGGCGTTCTGCTCCGATTCACGGTTTCCTTCTTTTTTTTATCCGTTGCTCAACAACACGCACCCGCCAACGAGGGAGGGGCATCGTAAAAAGGTGGTGGAGGAACCAGAAAAAAAGTCATTCCACCTTTTCGCATCCGACGACCTTCCGCGCAGCTGTAGCAGGGCATGCGAAAAGGATTGGAATCAACCTTTGTTTTGCAACTTTCGAAAGCGTGGGGATTGGCACTCTTTGCATCGTTTGATTGGGATAAGGTAGATTCCCATCACCTTGCGCTGTGCTGTTATGCCACTCTCCATCCTCCCTGCTTCGCAAGGTGGGGAATGACGTATATTTATAATATGAGAGGGTGTCCCGACCAATTCGGGACACCCTCATCACTTTCCGGAATTTGTATAACCTTATGCCCACAGCATCGGCTTCACCACACCAAACATCAACCAGGCCACGAGGAACGTAGCGATGATGTTGAAGGTCTGGGCCGTCAGGAAGGCATAGAGTACGTTGCGGTTCTCCTTTGAGATGATATCCTTGAGGCGGGTATCGAGACCGATGCAGACAAACGACAAGGAGAAGAAGAGGGTCGAGAGGGTCTTGGCCAGCGACGTCTCGATAATCTTACCCTTGGCGTTGAGGGTCAGCAGGTCGGCCTCCTTCAGCAGCGAGAAGACGAGCGATGCCACAACGAACATCAGGACAAACTTCGGGAACTTATCCCAAACCACCTTGAGCGACGGACGCTGGGCCTTGCCATCCTCGCGCTTGGTCGAGAGGTAGAGGGCAATGAAGAAGGCAACCACGCCAATCAGCACGTTCTGCGTAGCCTTAACGACGATAGCCGTGCTGTTGGCCAAATCGCCGGCCATCTCCGACGAGGCGGCCACACCACTCGTCGTATCGACCGTACCGCCAATCCAGGCACCGGTAATCTCCTGCTGAATCTCCACGCTGTCCGAGAGCAACGGCACAATCATATTGGCCAACCAGGGCATGAGATAGATCATCGGCACGGCGATAATCAGCACCACCGACACGATGTACGACAGGCTCTTCTTATCGGCACCGGCCACACCGGCCGTAGCAATGGCGGCCGAAGCACCGCAAATGGTCAGACCGCTCGACATGGTCATGGCCGTAGCACGCTCCACTTTGAAGATGCGGCGGGCAATGTTGTAGGCAAAGAGCCAGACAACGGTTACGATGATGCAGGCCTGAATCAGACCGGCGGCACCCGACTTCATCACATCGCCAATCAGAATCGTAGCACCGAGGCAGACCACACCGATTTTGATGTAGAATTCGCCCTGAATGGCGGGTTTCATCCACTCGGGAACATGGAGGGCGTTACGAATCAGAAGACCGAAAATCACCGAGAAGAATACCGGCTCGAGGCCCAGCTCGCTCTTGATGTAGTTGTTCGAGCCGATCCACATGGCCAGCGCAGCGATGGCAAAGACGACGATGAACGAGAGCAGCATGCCCTTCATCGGACGGCTCAAAAGTTTGTTACCGGCAAAGAGGGTAACAAGGGCGATGACAAAGAGCATGGCAATCTTGCCCCAGGCATCGGCCTCGAGCATATTCGAGGGAATCGAAATGGCGGGCAGATACTGACCCAGAGCGCAGAGAATCAGCAGCGGAATCGAGAGCATCACCACTACCCAATCCTCCACGAGGAGTTTGTTCCAAAAGTTTTTCATTTCTATTGCGTTTTGAGTTGATAATGCGTTTAGAACGATACGGTGGCCTGAACCATACCTACGTTGCGGTGGCCAAGACCCTCCATGCGGTCCTCATGGACGTAGTTGGCCTGCAGGCGGATGAACTTGAAGGGCTTCCAAGCCACACCCAGCGTGTAGTTGGTCTGCTCGGTCTCGGAGCGGAACTCCGTATCCTCGGTGAAGGTGTCGTAGCGGGCAGCCACCATCCACTTGTCGTTGAACTTCCAGCCGGCCAGGGCATACCAGCCCTCCTGGTCCAGCTCCTCACCCTCGAAACCGGTCGTGGCACCTACATACTCGGCACGCACCAAGAGGTTCTTGCTGTCATAGACGGCACCTACCGACCAACGCTCACGGGCAAAGAACTCGTCGCCGTATTCGCCCCAGTAGTACGAACCCGATACGGTCAGCCCCTTGACGGGGGTCAGCATCAGGCGACCCACCACATCCTTCGACTTGTTGTTGTCGGTCGTGTTGAGACCGGCACCGTTGAAGACGGCCAGGTCGTAGTTCAGGATGCCATCTAAAATCGAACCGTGGATGTCGATACCCAGTTCACGACCCGTATTCTTCAGCGTCGTATCGCCAATCTTCTCCGACGAACCCACCAGGCGATCCAGCACCATCGGGTGGTCCATGAGAATCATCTTCGTGGGGGTGTAGTTCGTGTTCTCGATCGTGAAGGGGACCTTGAACTGACCGGCCTTGATTTTCAGCTCGTCGAAGGGCTTGTAGTTGAAGTAGGCATCGAGGAGCTTGAAGCTCGAAAGCTCGGCCTGGAACTTATAGTCGAGCTTCGGGGTGATATCACCGGCCAGCGAGATGCGCACACGGCGCAGACGGAAGGTCGATTCGTCACCGTTGTAGGTGTAGCGACCCATCACATAACCCGAAATCTTCGGGAGGGCCTTCGTGATTTTATCCCACGTCGTACCCTTCTGCTTGAGGGTGTTCACCTCCTCGGTCAGCGAGGCAATCTGAGCCTGCATCTCCTCCTGGGTCATCGTTTGTGCCTGTGCGGCAAAGGTGCCGAACAAAAACAGTGCGAGTAAAAGTTTCTTCATATCTCTTTGTTTTTTAGTATATAGACAGAATGAACATACAAATTTCGCAACTATTTCGCACAAATCAATACGCGAAAATACCTATTATAAAATGGGAATTGTCCCAAAAGGGGGATTTATTCATCCTGTTTTTCGGCTTTTTGTTCCCGATACCGCCTCATCGGGGCAGGGGCATCGAGAGGGTGCGGGCATCGAGTTTCGAGGCGGGATAGGGGCCGAAAATCCAAGCCTGGCCGTTGGTCAGATTGACATAACCCCCGATTTGCAGGGTGATGTTGTTCAGCACATAGATGCGTGTCGGCAGCCCCTGCACCTCGAGCCGCTGAATCGAGGAGCCGGGGACAAGGGGCTGAAGCCGAAGATTACCGATTAAGGGGCGCGTGTCGGGCAGGGGCAGGAGGGGCAGATGGTAGAGGTGGGACGAGTCGTACCGCACATGCCACTCCATGGGGCGCAACGAATCGGAGGGCAACGAGGCAAACCCCTCGCCGCGACTTTGCGCTGTTGCCGCCTCCGCAACAAACCCCGCCACCATCCCCACCACGACCCACAGCCTCCACCAAACAGCCCGTTTCATACCCCAACCCGATGCAGAGATTGTGCCATTCGGCCCACCCCGCACCCCGAAACGATTGCCTCTACTAACCGCTCAACAACTTCTCACGAATAGACAAACACCTACATAAGGCGGTGGAGCGGCAAACGGCTACGCGAAAAGGATTGGATCAACCGCTGATTCTGTGGCCGAAGAGAGCGAGGTTTTGCACGCTTTTCACCGTCTTTATTGGGATAAGGTAGATCCCCATCACCTTGCGCTGGTATGTTTGCGCACTCTCCATCCTCACGGCTTCGCAAGGTGGGGGATGACGTCAATTGATGCTCCGCAGGGATTTTACAGCGATTTCGAATCGACCATTGCAAGTTGAACCGACACAGCAGAGCGAGCGCACCAGCCCACAACTCGCCCCCCCCTCGACTTCACAATACAACTCCCAAATATCCAATAGCCAACAATCTCAACACCCACCACCAAGCACCATAATCAGCAGATGACACCGACAGCACGCCCAACAATCATCCGAGCCGCTACAGGTTGAACCGACGCTGCGGAGCGAGCGCAAAGGGCAAATTTATTTGTTTTTTGCCGAGCCGCGAGGAGGAAGAGCCGAGCATCGGCTCAAAGTAGTTTTATAGACCCAATGAGGAAACAAAGCACATCAACCTCGCACAACAAAAACGAGCGGGAGTCTTCACGACTGCCGCTCGCCTCCGGGAAGCGTTGCACTCCCCTAAAACTACTAACCCAAACTTAAATAAATGAAGAAACCTCACTGCAGTTGCTGATCTGCAGCTGTGGGTATCAAGTGCAAATCCGATGCCAAAACAAAAGTCCGCCCTCGAAAGGACGGACTTTGACCGTTTCGGACGGTAGGTGTGTCCAAAGGGCTTATCGGGCCGCTTCAGGCTCGTGCTTATACTTAAAGACCACGGCAAAGAGCAGGGCCACCACCAGGGCGTAGGCGGCAAACAGCAGCCACGAGGTGGACCAGCCGGCCACCTGGGCCACCGGTTCGGCCTGCGAATAGACGTAGTGGTTCACGACGGCCTGCGCACCGAGCGTACCAATCGTGGCACCGATGCCGTTGGTCATAATCATAAAGAGGCCCTGCGCGCTGGCGCGAATCGTCGTGTCGGTCTCCTTGTTCACAAAGAGCGAGCCGGAGATGTTGAAGAAGTCGAAGGCCACGCCATAGACAATCATCGAGAGGATGAACATCCAGACCCCGCCACCCGGGTTACCGACCCCGAACAGGCCGAAGCGCAACACCCAGGCGAACATGGCCATCAGCATCACGTTCTTGATGCCGAAACGCTTCAGGCAGAAGGGAATCAGCAGGATGCAGAGCGTCTCCGAGACCTGCGAGAGCGAAATCAGGGCGTTGGCATGGTTGGCACCAAAGGTCGAGGCGAACTCCGGAATGTCGCGGAACGAGGTGATGAAGGGGTTGGCAAAACCGTTGGTAATCTGCAACGAGACACCCAGGAGCATCGAGAAGATGAAGAAGAGGGCCATCTTCTTCTGCTTGAAGAGGGTGAAGGCACGCAGCCCCAACGCCTCGACCAGCGACTTCTTCTCGCCCGAGCGGTTCGTGGGACAGGCGGGCAGCGTGAAGGCGTAGCCCCCCAGCACAAAGCCCAGCACGGCGCACTGGATGAACTGCATGTAGGTCGTCTGGAAGCCGGCGGCATCGCAGAGGAGCATGGCGCAGATGAAGCCCACCGTACCCCATACGCGAATGGGCGGGAAGGCCTTCACGGTGTCGTAGTTATTGCTCTCCAAAACGCTGTAAGCCACCGAGTTCGAGAGGGCGATGGTCGGCATGTAGAAGGCTACGCTGAAGGCGTAGAGCGTGAAGAGGATGCCGAACTGAACCTCGGCACCGGAGGTCATGGCGTAGTAACCCGCACCGGCCATAAAGGCGGCCGCCACGCCGTGGCAGATGCCCAGCAGACGCTGTGCCTGAATCCAGCGGTCGGCCAAGATGCCGATTACGGCCGGCATAAAGAGCGAAACGATGCCCTGCATGGCATAGAAAAGACCGATTTTCGAGGCCAACCCCGCCCCTACGAGGTAGGACCCCATCGACGTAAGGTAGGAACCCCACACTGCATATTGCAGGAAGTTCATCACGGTCAAACGAAACTTGATACCCATAAGCTGTTGATTTAATGTTTGTTCATCTTCCAATTCGAGCCATTCGCACGGCTCAAAAAACAAATATACAAAATTTTTTGAATAATCGCCCACTCTGCGGGCCATTTCCTTATCAGGGGATGCACGCATTTGTTGCAAGGGGACGAAAACGACCCCGATAACCACGGGATTGTGCGCCCTGCGCAAACCTCGGTGGGGCGACAAAGGAGCATATAACGGCTTGCACAAAACCCGCATAGCAGCCGGCTTTGTATCGAAATTGCCAACTTTTTTCGTAATCTCGCCACGCAAGGATTGTCTTTTCCGATTTTTTGCCTACCTTTGTCCATTGAATAGAGGCGGATATGGTGTAATTGGTAGCCACGACAGACTTAGGATCTGTTGCCTCACGGCGTGGGGGTTCGAGTCCCTTTATCCGCACAAAAAAGAGCAGTTCGAAAGACTGCTCTTTTTTGTGCGGTTCCCGCACCTATATCCACATTCCCTCTCAACCTCCCTTTGCCAAAGGGAGGTTTCCGTCGCTTTGTTTGGCGCATATAAAGGGACTCGCTCAGCTTCTGCTGCCGTTCGAGCCAAAGGCCCGGGACAGGTCACCTTACACAAGTTGGTGGAGCGGCCAAATAAATCGTCATCCCACATTTTCGCAACGGATGACTTTGGGTGCAGTGAGGGCAGGTCATGCGAAAATGATTGGGATCTACCGCTGTTTTACAACTATCGAAAGCGCGACAATTTCCGCTTCCCATCTTTCCTGCTTCGCAAGGTGGGGCGTGACGGATTTTGCTCCAACGAAAAAGCGAGCCGGCTAAAAGTGCTACCTTAAGCCCCCTTAAGCCTCCTTAAGTAACTTTAAGCAACCTTATTCCACCTCCGGCCGAACGGCAATGGTTGAGCAGACCTTTTCGTGCCGAGGAGGAGTATCGCACCGAAAGCGAAGGCGACAAAAAAAGACGGCTGCTGTTTCACAACATAAGCCGTCTTGGTTAGGTTAGTTAGGTTAATGAGTGTGGGGAACCCCACTTTTGTATAGACAAAGATAGGTACTTTTTGGGGAATTCCAAATCTTTTTGTAATAATTTTTCATTTTTTACCCCTCTTTAACCAATAGATTTTAATTAAAAAATTTTAATTTTGGATATATTATAATTTTTTAAGAAACTAATTCGGCGGCAGCGGGCTGTTCGGTTTCTGTCGAAACCGCCTGTCTATTACCAAGATGCGCATTTCGATAGGCTGCCGGCGTCACGCGGTAGGCCCGCTTAAAGAGCTTGATATAGTGCGATGTATTGGGAAAACTGCACTCGTTGCCGATTTCGGATATCGACTTATTCGTCGAGATGAGCAACAGCCGCGAATGGACCAATCGCTGTTTCACGAACCACTTATGGGGTGGGGCGTTGAAATGGCGACGGAACTCCTTCTTAAATGAGGTGAGCGAGCGGTTGGTCTTTTCGGCCAGCTGCTCAATCGGTACGGCCTTGAAGAGGTGGTCGAAGATAACCTGCTCGAAATTCTCCTGCGCGGCATCGACCGACCCCAGCAGGCGGCTGCGGATGCACCCCTCGTCCTGCGTCACGATGAGATAGACCATCTCGGTCATCTTCATATTCTCGGCCGTCTCGTCGCGGTGAGCCACATGGTCGCGCAGGTAGTTGTTCGTATTGAGGAAGAAGTTACGAATCGCCGGCACCGCATCGGCCACCACGCACGAGCCGTTGCGACAATTCTCACACGAGTGTTTGTTGCTGATGGTGAGCCGGTAGGTGACATTGAGGTGCATCAGAACGCGCTGCAACTCCTGCGGCGTGTAGTAGATGAAGATTTGCTCGAAGGGCTGCCCGTTTTCGGGTATCGACTCGAGGTAGTGGCGGCCGATGCCGAGGTAGATAAGTTCACCACGCCCCACCGAGCGGCGGCGGTCACCGTCGTAGATGTACTGCCTTCCCCGCAGGATGTAGGCAATGGCGTAGCGTGAAAGATTGATGGTTTCGATGCCCGTGTGCGTCTTCTCGACGTATTTGACAATCGTTGGTTCTTCGGCATGCGATGCCGTCTCTAAATGCAACATATTTTGTTTTGTTTATGGGTGCGGTCACCCGATTTGTACACCCTCAAATGTACAATATAATATTGGAAAACAAAATACAAAATTGCTTTTTCGGCCAGATATTTTCAAAATCGGACCAATTAAACGACCGAAGCGGTCCTCTTGGCCGATTTCGAGGGGAGGGTTAGTGGGCCAGGAACAACGCTGCGAGGGATGCGGCAACCAAAACGGGGTAGAGAATTTGGGCGATGCTGCTGCGAATGCGGATAAAGAGGACGGGCAGCAGGAGGGCCGAGGGGACAGCCAGCAGGGCAATCACCGAGGCCTTCACCCCCGGGACAAGGAGCAGGGCGACACAGCACACCACGAGGTAGGAGGTGTAGAAGAGCGTATGGCGCGAACGGGTGCTGAGGGCGTAGCTGTTCATCAGAAATAGGAGTATCGACAGAAGATTCAGGAGCAGCAGCAGACCGCCAAAGAGCTGCTCGATGAGCGAGAAATGCAACACCCCGATGAGCCATTCGCCCGCCATAAAGCTATGATAGAGCAGCCGAAAGGGGGCGACAAAGGAGCCGCCCACGGCCCAATTCAGGTAGGCCCAAACCAAAGGCGGCAGGAGAAAACCGAACATAGACACGAGACTTTCGCGCGTAGCTCGACGGAAGAGTATCATGGCCAACGGCATGGCCGGCACAAGCGGGGCGGCCTTGGGCAGCACCAGAAGAAGCAGGGCGAGGTACATACCCCCGCGGAAGGTGGCATCGAAGCTGAAGCCGTTGCGGAAGCTGTAACAGAAATTTTTAACCGCCAAGGTCAGCAACGTAGAGCCGACCACCGCCGAGAACCACTCGCTACACCCCATGACCCCCATCATGCAGAGCATATAGAGGGGCATGGCGATAAAGGTGCTGATGCCGTAGAGCTTAAAGCGGGCCGTCATGCGCCCGATGGTCATGGCCGAAAAGAAGAGGCAGAAGCCCGCCAGCGTATGGGCCCAACCCGTGTGTTGGTGGGCGAACTGCTCCAGCACCCCGCAAAAGAGGGGCAGGGGCAACTCCTCGGGGGGCAGCCCACAGTAGAGATCGGGTACGAAACTCCCGCTCGCCGTGTGGCACAGGGCGAGGACCAGGAGGATGACCAGGCTCAGGAAGGCCGGAATCAGGGGCTGACGTACCAAATCGAAACGCATGGAAAAAGGGGTTATCGAGTGACAAAATTACTGAATAATTTGTAACTTTACAACGCGAGAAGCAAAAAGCAAAAGAGACCATGCTCGAAACACGAAGTCAATACGACCTGCTCGAGGCGGGGTGCGATGAGGCGGGGCGCGGCTGTCTGGCCGGTCCGGTCTTTGCCGCGGCGGTGATTCTGCCGCCCGACTTTTCGGACCCGCTGCTCAACGACTCGAAGCAGCTGACCGAGAAGCAGCGCGACAAGCTGCGCCTTGTGATTGAGCGCGAGGCTGTTGCGTGGGCCGTGGAGGCCGTATCGGCCGAGCGCATCGACGAAATCAACATCCTCAACGCCTCCATCGAGGGGATGAACCTGGCCGCCGTGCAGCTCGACCCCCGACCCCAATTCCTGGCCATCGACGGCAACCGTTTCCGCTCAATGTTCGAGATTCCCTACACCTGCTTTGTCAAGGGCGACGGCCGCTTTGCCGACATTGCCGCCGCCTCCATCCTGGCCAAGACCCACCGCGACGAATATATGTACCGCATCGCGGAGGAGTACCCCATGTACGGCTGGAAGAAAAACAAGGGCTACCCCACGCGCGAACACCGCCTCGCCATCCGCGAACACGGCCTTTCGCCCCACCACCGCCTCACGTTCAACCACGAAATCGGCCAACTGGAACTCTTTTAAAGGTGAAAAGTGAAAGGTGAAAACTAAAAACTGAAAGGTGAGATAAAAGATATTAAAGTGATTAAAGATTTTAATGAGGGCCACTCCTTAATCTCTTTAAGTTCTTTAATTTCCTTAATCTCCTTTCATCGCCCTTAATAGCCCTTCCCGCCTTTCATCGCCCTTTCCGCCCTTTCCGCCCTTTCCACCCTTTCCGCCCTTTCCGCCCTTACAGCAATACCGACAAAAAGCCCGCCTGAAGGTTTCCAGGCGGGCTTTTACGATTCAAATTACAGCTTCAAATTACTTCGAAACATTCTCGGGGTTCTGCTCCAGGGCCTTATTGCTGTCCAGGTCACCCTGCGGAATGAGGAAGAGGTAGTTCTGCTTGGGCTTGAATACCAAATCGCTCAGGTAGATGATGCCCTCCTCGACACCGCGCTCGCACTTCTCGGCCACGAAGTCGGCCAGCTTGTCCTTGCGCAGCTCGTCGAAGTAAACCTTCGCCTCGCCCACAAACTCGTAACGACGCTGGTTGAGAATATCCTCATCCATCTCGGCCTGCGAAACACCCGAAAGGGCGGCCAGACCGGCGCGCGTGCGCACCTTGTTCAGCTCGGCAAGACCATCACCGGCCTTGAGCAGGTTGGCGGCCTCGGCGTAGTTCAGCAGCACGTCTGCATAGCGCAGGATACCGAAGTTGGCGCAGGGCTGCTGCAAATCGGCTGCGGTGTGGCGGTCGAAGTACTTCAGGTTGAAGACGCACATATGCTCACCACCCTTGTCGTTGGTAACCATCGGCTCCCAGCGGAACTCGTCCGCGATGTAGTTATGCTCACGAACCTGACCCGAACCATCGCCGTCACCTACGAAGTACGACAGCAAAGCCTCGGCACGCTTGTCACCGTTATCGACCATCTCCTTGTAGAGGAAGCCCGACACACCGAAGCGGCAGTACTGGTAGCAACCGAAGAAGTCGTTGTTCGTGCGGCCCAGACCGAAGCGGATGTGCATGTTGTTGCTCTGACCGCTCTGTGCCGAGTACTGAAGCTCGAAAATCGACTCCTGATTGTTCTTGGCGTTGGTGTTGAACCAATAGAAGTTGTCCGTGAAGTTGGGCATCAGCTCATACTTGTGCGAGTCAATCACCATCTTGCTGTACTCCTTCGACTTGGTCAGGTACTCCGTGTTGTTGCCGTTCATCGAGGCACGATAGAGGTAAATCTGGCCCAGGGCAGCCTGGCAGGCACCCTTCGAGATGCGCCATACATCGTAGTTCGAGGCACCACGCTCGGGGAGCAGCGACATAGCCGTCTCAATGTCGAGAATAGCCTGGTCGTAGCTCTCGTCAATGGTCGAGCGACCCAGCTCCAGACCATCCACACCATTCGTGTAGGTCAAAGGCAGCGGAATACCGCCCCACAGACGCAGCAGGTGGAAGAAGGTGTAGCCGCGCAGGAAGAGGGCCTGGCCCTTGATGCGGTTGCGCGATTCGTCGCTCATGGCCACAGCCTCCACACGCCCCAACACGATGTTGGCTCGGTTGATACACTCGTAGGCGTAGCTCCAAACCTTCATCACGCCGCCCGTGCTGGCATCGTTGGCATAGGCCCACTTGCTGATGTTGTCCATGTTGTCTTTCGTGTAGTTGGGCCAACCCTGCTCGGTGAGCAGCTCGAGGTGGGCCACATAGAGCGAGTTGTTACCGCTGTAAATGCGGCGGAAACGGTTGTAGGTGGCTACCAGAGCCGTCTCAACCTCGGCCTCGGTCGTGTAGTAGGTTCCCGGGTCGATAAAGGTGTAAGGGGTCTCGTCGAGGTTCGTGCAACCGGTCATCGTCAGACCACTCACCGCTGCGGTGAAAAATGCCACACTCGCCATCAAATATTTCAATGTTTTCATAGCGTATTTTCTGTATTAAGATTAGAATTTGGCGTTTACACCGAACATGATAATTCTGGCATAGGGGTTCGAAACGTCACCGTTCTCGGGGTTGTAACCGATGTGGTTGGCCCAGGTGCCGAAGTTCTGGAAGTTCACGTTGAATACCAAGCCCTTGATGTACTTCGAGTTAATCAGCTTCGAGAAGTCGTACGAAAGCTGCACGTTCTTCAGGATGAAGTAGGCCCAATCGGCATTCGTGCGGTCCGAAAGTTTCACACCGGCAGCACCGGCCATCGGAGCCGAGCCGTTGGGATTCGAGGGGCTCCACATATCTTTGTAACCATCCTTGGTCGGCAGACCCGTCTGGTTGCGCACCGTGTTGTTGGCCCACATGGCGTAGTTACCCGTATTTTGGTAGCCGATGGCCCACTTCGAACCATTCGTGGCGTTATCCTCGGCACCGGCCATCGAGGCGTAGTCCCAAGCACCCTGACCATATACGGCGAGCTTCAACTCCTTCCAACGAACCGAAGCGTTGAAACCATAGAAATAGGTAGGCTCTACACTGCCAATGCACTGTGCATCGAGTACCGAAAGGTTGCCGTCGCCATTGACATCTTCATACATCTCCGAACCTACGCCTACCGTACCGGCCAGCTTCGGCATCTTGGCAATGTAATCGTTCAACTCCTGCTCCGACTTGATGATACCCAGCGAACGCCAAGCATAGACACCGTTTACGGGGTTTCCAACCTCGAGAATACGTGCCAAGCCGGTCGTACCCGTACCGTCGTTTACCGTCACGCGGTCGGCACCATCATAGAGCTTCTTAATCTCGTTCGTGTTGTAGGTAAAGTTACCACCTACGCTTACGGTCCAATCCTTCGAGCGGTAGAGGTCGGCGTTGAGCGAAAGCTCGATACCCTGGTTCGACACCTCACCCACGTTGCTCAATACCGACGAGTAACCCGAGGTCGAAGGGATAGGTACCGAATAGAGCAGGTCCGAAGTTTGACGGTTGTAGTAGTCGAAGTTTACATCCAGGCGGTCCCACAGCGTCAAATCGAAACCGAGGTCGAGCTGCGTGGTCTTCTCCCACTTCAGCTTCGAGTTACCCACCGACTCATAGAAGCCCTGAATCGTATTCTGGCCATCCGAATAACCCGAATCGCCCGAAGCACTTGCCAGACGTGCCAGCGACTGGTAGTTACCAATCTCCTGGTTACCCGTCACACCATAGCTGCCACGAATCTTGAGGTTCGTCACTACGTCGTTATCCTTGAGGAAGCCCTCCTCCGTGACGCGCCAAGCCAGACCCACCGAGGGGAAGGTACCCCACTTCGAGTCGGCACCGAAGCGCGACGAACCATCGAAACGAATCGTGGCGGTCAACAGATACTTATCCTTGAAGGCGTAGGTTGCACGAGCCGTCCACGAGATAAGGCGATTGCTGTAGTAATCCGAATCGGACTTGAGCGACGACTGGTCCACGGCAGCGAAATCGTGAGCTGCAATGGCATCATTCGAGAAGAGACCCGACATGGTGGACATATTGTACTTGTAGTCCTGCCACGAGTAAACACCCGTCAACGACATACGGTGGTCACCCCACTGGTTCGAGTAGGTGAAGATGTTATCCATCAGACGCGACTCGTTACGACCCCAGGTGTGGGTACCAGTACCATTGGTCGAACCCTTCTGGATGCCCTTGGCGGTCTGCGAACCGAGCCAGGCATACTGGTTCGTGTTCTTCGTGTCGTAACCGATGTTGAGGCGGTAGTTGAAGTGGTCCGTGAAGTTCACCTGCGCAAAGAAGTTACCGATGAAACGGGTCGTCTTGCGGCGGTTGTCCGTAGCAGCAATATCGGCCAGCGGGTTGAAGGCCTCACCGTGCTGCACGATGTTGAACGAGCCATCCTCCTTGTAGAGGGGGTCGGTCGGCCAACCATAGCGGAAGATATCGTTCGTGATGGGGTCGGTCTGGATGCTCTGCTGACCCGTCGTGAACTGCATATTGGCACCTATCGAGAACCACTTGTTGAAGTCATGCTCGAGGTTCGTGTGCAACGACACCTTCTCGAAGCCCTGCGACTCAATCAGACCATCTTGGTTGTAGTAGCCGGCCGAGAACATATAGCGCGTATCCTTGGCAGCACCGTCGAGCGTCACGCCATAATCCTGCGTGAGGGCGGTCTTCTGGATAATCTCCTCCTGCCAATTGTAGAACGGGCCGTTGTAGCCGTTGGGGAAGGGCTTCGAGCCACCCTGGTTCACCGTGGCGGTGTTGATGTAGTCCACGAAGTCCTGACCCGAGATGGTCTCCAGCAGGCGAGCGCGCTGCTGTACACCCACGTTGGCGTGGAACGAGATGTTGTGGCGACCCTCGGTACCCTTCTTCGTCGTAATCATCACGACACCGTTGGCACCGCGCGAACCGTAGATAGCCGTGGCCGAAGCATCCTTCAGCACCTCAATCGACTCCACATCGGCGGGGTTAAAGTCGTTCATGTTGCCATCCGTGAGGGGGAAACCATCCACCACATAGAGGGGGTCGGTACCGGCGTTAATCGAGGCCGAACCACGAATACGGAGCGTCGGAGCCTCACCGGGCTGGTTGTTGGTGAAGACGGCCACACCGGTCGATTTACCCTGCAAGGCCTCAATCGGGTTGGCAGCCAGCACCGAGGTAATCTCCTCGCTGCGGAGCGAGGTGGTCGAACCGGTCAAATCGCTGCGCTTCATCGTACCATAACCTACGACTACCACGTCGTCGAGCATGGCGGCATCCTCCTGCAAGGTCACCTCCACGGCCGTCTTGCCGGCCACGGCTACCTGTGCATCCTTGTAACCGAGATACGACACGGTCAGCGTTGCCTGCTCGCCTACGGTGAGGACAAACCGGCCATCGGCATCGGTCGTCGTACCGGTTGTCGTGCCATCGACAATCACGGTGGCACCAATCACGGGCTGTCCGTTGGCATCCTTCACCGTACCCTGCACCTGCGACTGGGCAAATGCAAAGGTCGTGATGCCCAAGAAACATATCGCTAATGCGACCTTTCTTGCGAACGCCGAAATTACATGATGTTGGTTGTTTTGCTTCATGTTTTCGTTTGTTTAGTAAGATTAAAAAGGTTTTATTGGTTTGAAACTGTTTCGATTTTACACTTTTATCTATCATTTTAGAACAGAATGCAACCTACACGGCCCCATTTATAAAACAAAGATACACCGGGAGGAGGATTTCCCGGGTGGACTTTTTGACGGAAAAGGTGGATTTTTACGCATTGCACAAGGTGCGAAAAACTTCGCAAGAAGAATTTTCGGCCGAACATCGCGCCTCGTCCCCTTTTTTCGTATCTTTGTCTTCGGATGCCGTGCAGCCTCGGTCGGAAGGGACAACGGGCGGCATACCCTATATTTATTATGACAAAAGGAGGAAGGATATTTCGACGGATGGTGCTGCTGGCGGCCCTGGTGCTGACCGGCATGGCAAGCCACGGCGCAGGGTTGCGCCTGGTCTGGATTGGCGACTCGATAACCGACGGCGGGTGGGGGCGCAGCGGCGGTTCGATGGCTCCGAGCGAGGAGCGCAACCACCGCGACCTGAACCACCTCTACGGCCACAGCTACATGATGCTGTGCGCTGCCGAGTTGCAGAGCCGTCGTCCCGCATGCGACTATCAATGTTTCAACCGCGGCATCAGCGGCTACACGTTGCAGGAGCTGGAGCAACGATGGGCGCAGGATGTCGAGGCCCTGCAACCCGACCTGCTCTCAATTTTGGTCGGCACGAACGATGTGGACCGCTCGCTCAAGGAGGGGGCGTTCGACGTGGCAGCCTGGGAGGCCCGCTACCGCGCCTACCTGCAACGCACGCGCGACCGCTTTCCGGAGCTGAAGCTGGTGCTTTGCACCCCCTTTGTGATGCGGTCGGGGCGGCTGGCCCAAAGTGAAGACTTTGCGGAGCGGGCCTGTCGTGTGGCGGCCTGTGCCGAGGCGGTACGTCGTCTGGCACGGGAGTTTCGGGCCGAGTTGGTCGATTTTCATGCCCGCTTTGCCCGCCTCGAGCAAAACGAAGCGGTGATGCCCGCCTATTGGGTGTGGGACGGCATCCACCCCACAGCCGCCGGCCACCGTCGCATGGCCGACTGGTGGCTGAAGGCCTGCCGCGTAAAACGATAACTTTCGGATTATTTTTCACCCACACGAGGGGCGTTTCACACTTTTTTGTACCTTTGTACAAAACGACAAATTCACAAACAGATAAGAACCATGAAGAGACTGTTACTTTTGGCCATGGCGGTCGCCGCCTGCGGTTGCGGAAACCAATCCGACAACCCCCTTTACAACGAGTTTGATGCCCCCTTCGGCATCGCCCCCTTCAGCGAAATCACGATTGAGGATTACCGCGAAGCCCTGCTCAAGGGTATGGAGGAGCAGAAGGCCGAGGTGGAGGCCATCGTCGCCAACCCCGAGGCTCCGACCTTCGAGAATACGGTCGTGGCCCTCGACCAATGCGGTGCGCTGCTGCGCAAAGTGAACGGCACGTTCGGTCCCCTCTCGTCGAGCAACTCGACCGACGAGATGCGCGCCCTCGAGAAGGAGCTGTCGCCCCTCTTCTCGGCCCACAGCGACGATATCAACCTCAACCCTGCGCTCTTTGCCCGCATCAAGGCGGTCTATGAGCAGCGCGAGGAGCTGGAGCTGACGGCCGAGCAGAAGAAGGTGCTGGAGAACCAATACAAGCGTTTCGTGCGAAGCGGTGCGGAGCTGGACGAGGAGCAGAAGGCCCGTCTGCGCGAGCTGAACACCCGCCTCTCGATGTTGCAGCTCAACTTCTCGCAGAACCTGCTGCACGAGACGAACAACACGTTTGTCGTCGTGGAGTCGGTGGAGGAGCTGGCCGGTCTGCCGGAGGGCAACATCGCCGCGGCCGCCAAGATGGCCGAGGAGCAGGGTCAGCCGGGCAAGTGGATGTTCAACATGCAGCGTCCGAGCTGCAACCCCGTGCTGCAATACTGCTCGAACCGCGCCCTGCGCGAGAAGGTCTATAACGCCTACTACAACCGTGGCAACGTCGATAACGAGTACGACAACAAGGCCATCTCGGCCGAGATTGTCAAGCTCCGCCTCGAGAAGGCCCGCCTGATGGGGTATGAGAACTACGCCCAAATGGCCCTCGAGGAGCGCATGGCCAAGACCCCCGAGGCGGTCTATGCCCTGCTCGACGAGGTGTGGGGTCCGGCCGTGAAGAAGGCCCAAGAGGAGCTGAACGACATCCGCGCCGAGATTAAGAAGGAGGGCCACGCGTTCGAGCCGGCCGGCTGGGACTATATGTACTACCTCGACAAGGCCAAGCAGGCGAAGTTTGCCGTCGATGAGCAGGAGATTCGCTCCTACCTCGAGATTGGCAACGTGATGCAGGGCATCTTCCATGTGGCCGGCCAACTCTATGGGCTGACCTTCAAGGAGATTACCTCGGAGGTACCCTCCTACGAGCCGACGGCCAAGGCCTACGAGGTGCTGGACAAGGACGGCACGACGTTGGCCATCTTCTACAGCGACAACTTCCCCCGCGCCTCGAAGCGTGCCGGTGCCTGGTGTACGAGCTTCCGCGGTCAGAGCTACAAGGGCGAGGAGCGCATCATCCCGATTGTGGTGAACTGCTGCAACATGACCGCCCCCACGGGTGACGGCCCCGCCTTGCAGAGCATCGACAACGTGGAGACCCTCTTCCACGAGTTCGGCCACGCCCTCCACAGCTTCATGCGCGATGTGCGCTACAACGGGGCGGCGGGTGTCGAGCGCGACTTTGTGGAGCTGCCGTCGCAAATCAACGAGCATTGGGCCTTCGAGCCGGAGGTGCTGAAGGTCTATGCCAAGCACTACGAGACGGGCGAGGTGATTCCGATGGAGCTGGTCGAGAAGATTGTCGAGAGCGCGAAATATGGCCAGGGCTTTGCCACGGTGGAGTATCTTGCCGCCTCGCTCAGCGATATGGACCTGCATGTGATGACCGAGATTCCCGACAACCTCAACGTGATGGAGTTCGAGGCCGAGAAGCTCGCTGCACGCGGCATCCCCTCGCAGATTCTGCCCCGCTACCGCATGACCAACTTCAGCCACACGATGGGTGGCGGCTACACGGCCGGCTATTACAGCTACATGTGGGCCGAGGTGTTGGATGCCGATGCCTTTGAGGCCTTTGCCGAGACGGGCGATATCTACAATCAGGAGGTGGCCGAAAAGTTCCGCCGCTATGTCCTCACGCCGGGCGGCATCGACGACGGGATGGTGATGTACACCAACTTCCGCGGTCGTGAGCCGAAGATTGACGCGCTGCTGCGCAATCGCGGTTTGTAACCCATGTCTTATCGGGTGCTTGGCGAGGGTCAGGCACCCCTTTTTCACTTTTCGACAATGATCTATTTCGATTCCGACTACATGGCCGGTGCGCACCCCGAGGTGCTGAAGCGGCTGATTGAGACCAATGCGGAGCAGACCGTAGGGTATGGCTCCGACCCCTACACGCAACGGGCCGTGGAGCTGATACGCGAGGCGTGCGGCCTCCCCGATGCCCGTGTGCAACTCCTCGTGGGAGGCACGCAGACCAATGCCACGCTGATTGATGCCCTGCTGGCGCGTCACGAGGGGGTGCTGGCCGCCGAGACGGGCCACATTGCCGTCCACGAATCGGGGGCCGTGGAGGCCACGGGCCACAAGGTGCTGACCCTGCCACACCACGACGGCAAGGTGCAGGCCGAGGAGGTGGCACGCTACATCGAGGCCTTCTACCGCGACGAGACCTACGAACACATGGTCGCCCCGGGGATGCTCTACATTTCGCAACCGACCGAGTATGGTACCATCTACTCGAAGCGGGAGTTGGAGGCCCTGGCCGAGGTGTGCCGTCGGGCCGAAATTCCGCTCTACATCGACGGCGCACGCCTCGGTTACGCCCTGGCGGCCGAGGGGAATGACCTCTCGCTCAAGGAGCTGGCCGCGCTGGCCGATGTCTTTTACATTGGTGGCACGAAGGTCGGTGCGCTCTTTGGCGAGGCCGTGGTGGTGCGCGACCCGAAGCGGCTGCCGCACCTCTTCCCGCTCGTGAAGCAGCACGGAGCCTTGTTGGCCAAAGGGCGGCTGTTAGGGGTGCAGTTCGAGGCCCTCTTCAGCGATGGTCTGTATGAAACGATTGGTCGCAAGGCGGTCGGGCAGGCCCTCCGCATCCGCGAGGCCTTCCGCGCGAAGGGCTACGAAGTGGTCGTCCCCTCGCCCACCAACCAGCAGTTCTTCCGCCTCCCGAACGAGGTCATCGACCGCCTGAAAGAGGGGGCCAGCTTCGAGCTGTGGGGTCCGCGCGGTGAGACCGAAACCGTCGTCCGCTTTGTCACCGGCTGGTCCACAACCGACGAGGATATCGACCGACTGATTGCAATGATCTAAAACGAACGGAAAACGGAAAACGGAAAACGGAAAGGTGAAAGGTGAAAACGGAAAAGGGAAAGGGAAAGGTGAAAGGTGAAAGGTGAAAACGGAAAAGGGGAAACGGAAAGTTTTCTAAAATCTTTAAGCACCCTTAAGTAACCTTAAGGCACTTTAAGCCACCTTACCCAAAGCCGATACCATGAGGGATGGGGGTGTCCAATAAGTTTTGGACACCCTCGTTGTTTTTCAGAATTCGTATTACATGAGTTATTTTGAAGACCTGCACTCAAGAAGCGCAGGTCTCGATGCGTGTATGGTTGTGGCATCTTCTTTGCGGAGCAACGCCATGAACTAATTCGTACACGCATGAACACGAAACAACTTCTCTCGATTGCGCTCCTGGCCGCGATGGTCGGGTTCGGGAGCTGCCAGAAAGAGCCGTCCACCTCGTCGCTCAGGGACGAATACCTGGTGTACACGGCTTATGACACGAAGGCCGACTTTGGGGCCTTAACCACCTACTACCTCCCCGACAGCATCCTGCTCATCGGCGAGGGGGCCGTGGACAGCAACGGCAACAAGGTGGCCAAATATTGGAAGGATGCCGATGCCCTGGCCCTGATTGGCACGGTGGCCGAGGAGCTGAACGAACGAGGCTACACCCGCATCCTCGACCCCGCGGAGCGGCAGATGGCCGACCTCGGTGTGCAAATCAGCTACGTCGAGGAGACGACCCTCTTTGTCGGCTACAACGACCCCTATTGGTGGGGCTATTACCCCTACTATTGGGAGCCGGGCTACTGGGGTTCGTGGTGGGGCGGCTGGTACTACCCCTTTGCCTCCTACTACGGCTACACGACCGGTTCGCTGCTCACCGAGCTGGTCAATCTGACAGCCGAAGCGACCGCCGACCGCAAGCTGCCCGTGCTGTGGAACAGCTACATCAGCGGATTGTTGCAGGGCAATAAGTCGATCAACATCAACCAGGCGGTGGAGGCCATCGAGCAGGCCTTCGCACAATCGCCCTACATCCAGAAATAACCAAAAACCGAATTGGCATGAAAAAGTTATACATTCGTCTGGCGGTGTTGGCTGTTGCAGCCTTTGCCGCCCTTCCGAAGGCTTCGGCGCAGCTCCTGCCCGACAGCTACTTCAACATCGACTGGCAAATCGGGATGCCTTCGTCCAACGACTTTGCCGACAAGACCTCGGGCTGGGGCATGAACTTCGAAGGGGGTTACTTCCTCACCGACGAGATTACGATTGGCGGCTTCATCAGCTACCAGACCAACTTCAAAAAGTTTCCGCGCGAGACCCTCTCTCTCGGCGACGGCAGCTCGCTCACCACGAGCCAGAAACACGCCCTCTTCCACCTGCCCTTTGGCGTGGCGGGTCGCTACAACTGGTTCAAGAACTCCATCTTCCAGCCCTATGCCGGGTTGAAGTTAGGTGCTTCGTATGCCCAAATCAGCTCCTACTACTACGTCTATAAGCAGTATAAGGATACCTGGGGCTTCCACCTGCAACCCGAAGTCGGGGTCTCGATTTTCCCGCGACCCGATATGCGTTTCGGCTTCCATGCCGCCCTCTATTACAGTTACTCGACCAACTCGGGCGATCTGTTGACCTACCACCTCGACGGCATCAACAACTTCGGATTCCGTTTCGGTATCTCGTTCTAACGAGGGCGTGGGGCGATGCCGTGCATCGCAGGGCGGATACTATATATATAAAAAGACCTTCGAGGCACTCCCCCGAAGGTCTTTTCTTATGCGAACCAAATCGCACCCGCTACTAATAGTAGCCGAGCGACTTCGACGCAGCGTAGTTAATCTTCAGTGCGTTTGCACGACGAAGCTCCTGCTTTACGTCGGTTACGATACCCATCTTCGTCATGCCGTCGGCCTTCAGACATACCGTCATGGCGGCGCGGTCGGCCTCGTTGAGCTTATCGCGCTCAGCGGCTACGAAATCCAGAATATCCTTCGTGTTCTTATACGAATCGTTCAGCTGAATACGCGGAGCAGTACCAAACTTGGCCTGCATGGCGAGCGAGGGCTGACCGATGTGGATGTAGCTCACCAGAGATTTCTTCTCCAGCTTCTGTACCTCCGTTGCATCGGGGAGCTTGTAGCGAACCAACAGTTCCTGATCGCGCATCGACGTCGATACCATAAAGAAGAAGAGGATCATGTAGATCACGTCAGGAAGCGACGAAGTCGAAATGGCGGGCAACTCTTTCTTGCCCTTCTTTTTCATTACTGCCATAATCCTTACTACTTTTTAATGTTACGCGGCTCTGCCTCCGAAATCTTCAGAGGAACTGCCTTGGCTACAGCTGCACGGTCATCCTCCGGCAGATCGGCGAACTTGGCACCGAACTTCTTCTCGGCAACCTGGTCACGAATCTCGTTGAATGCGCGCGTCAGCTCATTCTGCACCTGAATATAGGCCTGATAGCCCGTATCACGCGTGGTCTGAAGCGAAATCACACCCTGGCTTACAGGATAAACCCACTTCGAACCATCGGCCAGCTCAATCTCCGTATCCTCCTTCTCGGGCAGGTCCTCCGTATCCATCGGATTGAGGACGAACTCCTGAGCCTTCTCTTTCAGCTCGCGGAGGTCGATGATTTGCTGATCGGTGGGCGTACCGGCCATGATAGCACCGTTACCCGAGATGAGCACCAGGAACAGGTTGCGCTCCTTCACCTTGATATCCTCCTGCTGTTGATTTTCAGGGGGCATCGGGGGAAGCATACGCGCCAGACCCGTGTCGGTGTTCATGGTCGTTGCTACCAGGAAGAAGATCAGCAGCGAGAAGGCGATATCGGCCTGCGAGCTACTGTTTACTTCTGGTACTTTTCTTTTATTCGACATATAGTTTCCTCCTTAATTATTTGAATGCAGCCCAGATCTCCGTAGCCAAAGCCGTAACAACGGCAGCAGCAAAGGCAACGTAGGTTACCAGGACACACGTTTCGGTAATAACGGTCTCGCCATGAGCGAAGTAGCCGTTGTTCTGCAGGTCGACAATCTGCACCGAGTGACCGGCCGAAATGAAGTAGGCAACACCTACGATAGCCAGAATCAGCACTACGGAGAGAATCGACGTCTTGGCACCTGCGGGGCTCTGGAGCATGCTATAGATAGCACCGCCAACGGCAGCCACGATAGCACCAATCATGAGGACATAGCCCCAGATCAGGTTCAGGCTGATCGCTGCGTCCGAGCCACCTGCGGCAATCGCGTAGGCTACCAGAGCCAGCGTGATGACCATCAGGACACCCAGCAAAATATTTAATACTTTCTTCATGATTTTCTAACTCTTAAAATAACGGTGTTGATTATTTCTTGCTGTAAACCGTCAGCATATCCATCAGCGTAATCGAAGCGTCCTCCATGGCGTTTACCAGGGTGTCGATCTTGGCGATGATGTAGTTGTAGAAAATCTGCAGAATCACAGCGGCGATAAGACCCATAAGCGTCGTCAGAAGGGCCACCTTAATACCACCGGCAACCAGCGTCGGCGAGATGTCACCTGCAGCCTGGATGGCGTCGAATGCACCGATCATACCTACTACCGTACCCATGAAACCGAGCATCGGGGCAAGAGCGATGAACAGACCAATCCACGACAGACCTGCCTCCATCTGACCCGTCTGAACCGAACCGTACGATACAACGGCCTTCTCAACGGCGTCCAGACCCTGATCGTAACGATCCAGACCCTGCCAGTAAATCGAAGCGATAGGACCACGCGTGTTCTTGCAAACCTCCTTGGCAGCATCGATACCACCGTTCTTCAGTGCATCCTCAACCTGAGCGATGAACTTCTTGGTGTTAATCGACGACAGCGACAGATAGAGAATACGCTCGATGGCGATAGCCAGACCCAGCACCAAGCAGAGCAGCACGGGCAACATCCAGCCCCAACCACCCTCGAGGAACTTCTGCATCAGCACGTGGTGCATCGTCTCACCCTCGATCGTCGTCTCAGCAGCAACAGCAGCCTCCTCGGCAACAGCAGCAACCTCCTCCGTAGCAGCGGCGGCCTCAGCCTCAGCCTCCTGTGCGAACGCGTTAACGGTACCCAGCGAGAAGAGGGCAACCGTCAGAATCATAAAAAGTTTTTTCATAGTTGTGTTAGATAAATTAATTTGATTAGTTTGTTGTGTTGTTTATTGTTTTGGTTTTGTTTCGTTGTTGGTCCTTTTCGGGGTCAGCAATATTTTTTCAAAAAAAACTATTTTTTTCACTCGGCGGGGGGCTTCATCTCCACGCGCGTGCCAAATCATCGACGACCCGAAAAAAATCAAGACATCGACAAAAATCGGCTTAATGCGCTATTCATCAACGCTTTACCCCGACTTTTCACACACCCCGCCCAACCGCGTTGGGGAAAGTATGCACCTTTAGCGACCGAAATATAAGCAAAAAATTCTTTTTGTGCAACTGCCGGCCTCGATTTTTATCGCGTAAATTCTCCGCGAAGCGGCTCTTCGAGGGCCGCTTTGATTCGTTCCGGCTCGGTTTCGGTCCCCAAAAGGTACATCAGTTTCGTCACGGCCGCCTCGATGGTCATATCGTAGCCGCTCTCCACACCGATCTGTTGCAGGCGCAGTCCCGTCTCGTAGAGGTCCATCGCCACACCACCGCCCTTGCATTGGGTGATGTTCAGGACAATCATGCCGCGCGCGATGGCCTCCTCCAGCGGGCGGATGAACCAATCGGCCGTCGGGGCGTTGCCCGCGCCGTAGGTCTCCAGCACCACCGCCTTCAGCCCCGAAATCGAGAGGATGCCCCGCAGGGTCTGCTCCGTGAGGCCAGGGAAGAGCTTAATGATGCAGACACGGTCCGAAAGACGGGTCGTGATGCGCAGCGGCTCGTCGTAGCGCGCGGGTTGGGCGATGACGGCGCGGTTGTAGGTGATATTGACCCCCACATCGGCCAGCGGCGGGTAGTTGTAGGAGTAGAAAGCACTCAGGGCCTCGGCACTGCGCTTGGTGGTTCGGTTGGCGCGGAAGAGGTGGTTCTGGAAGTAGAGCGACACCTCCGGCACCAGGGGGCGACCCTCCGCATCGTGCGCACCGGCAATCTCGATGGCCGTAATGAGGTTCTCACGGCCGTCGGTGCGCAGGACACCGATGGGAATCTGGCTTCCGGTAAAGACGACCGGCTTCGAGAGGTTCTCGAACATGAAGCTCAAGGCCGAGGCGGTGTAGGACATCGTATCGGTGCCGTGCAACACCACAAAGCCGTCGTAACGGTCGTAGTTGGATTGAATCAACTCGGCCAGCGTGACCCAGTTATGGGGCTGGACATTCGACGAGTCGATGACGGGTGTCAGGGTCTGCACCTCCAGGTCCACCTTCAGCCGTTTGAGCGAAGGGAACTCCTCGTAGATGGCACTGAAGTCGAAGGGGACCAGCGTGCCGGTGTCGGGATCGGTCTTCATGCCGATCGTGCCACCCGTGTAGATAATCAGAATGGATGAACGCATACCTTATCGAAATTCAAAATTTAGAATGCAAAATTATTAAAGGCGGGAAAGGTAGGAAGGGCGGTGAAGGCGGAAAGGGCGATGAAAGGAAATTAAGGATATTAAAGAATTTAAGGAGATTAAGGAGAGGCCCTCATTAAAATCTTTAATCACTTTAATATCTTTTATCTCACCTTTCAGTTTTCACTTTTCACTTTTCACTTTTCACTTTTCAGTTTTCACCTCTCTTTGCTCTTTCCTCTTTCCTCTTTGCTCTTACAAAAACATCTTTTCCGCGTTGCGCGAGGTCGCCTTGGCCACCTCGTCGATTGACAACCCCTTCAGCTCGGCCACCTTGCGGGCCGTGTGGACAACGTAGGCCGATTCGTTGCGCTCGCCCCGATGGGGTACGGGGGTGAGGTAGGGGCAATCCGTCTCGAGGAGCAAATCCGCCACATCCATCTCCCGAACCGCCTCGGCCACGACACTCTTTTTATAGGTCACCACGCCCCCGATGCCGAAGAGGAAGTTCCCCTCGGTCAGTACTTTAAGCCGACGATAGGTGGCCGCATCCTCCGAGTAGGCATGAAAGACACCGCGCAGATGCTCACCGCGCGCTTTGGCCGCCGCATACTCCTCACCGATAAGGTGTTGCATCTGCTCCCAGGCCGCGCGGGTATGAATCGCCACCGGCAGGTCGTGGGCGGCCGCCATGCGCAGTTGCGCCACGAAGGCCTCCTGCTGCTCGGCCATGAAATCGCGGCTCCAATAGAGATCCAACCCGATTTCGCCCACGCCACAGAAGCGAATCCCCGTCGGGGGCGCATCGAGGTACCGCTCCACGAGGGCCAGCTCCTCGCGCCAACGGGGGTTGTCATTGATGGAGGTGGGGTGCAGCCCCATCATCGGGGCGGTCATCGCGGGGGCTTCACGGCAGAGGGCAAAGAGGGCCTCGTGGCTCTCGCTGTCGATGGCCGGCAACAAGAGGCGGCCGACTCCGGCCTCGGAGGCGCGTTGAAGGGCCTCCCTGTAATCGGTCGCAAAGGCCTCGTCGTAGAGGTGGGAATGGGTATCTATCAGTTGCATGGCTATAGTTTCATATAACGATTTCCGGGGAGTTGGCGCACCGCACCGGCCAGCTCCAACCCGATTAGGAGGGCCGACAATTCGCCCGCCTCCACGCCCGTCAGGTCGTGCAGTTCGTCGAAGGAGAGGGGGTCGGAGGTGCGGAAACAGCCCAGCAACCCCGCCTCGTCGCGCGTGAGGTCGGTCGTGGCCGGCTTCTCGCGGAAGGTGACCGGGTCGTCGCCCAAGTCCCACATCAGCTCCGTAATGATGTCCGATGCCGAGGTGATTAGACGGGCCTTCTGGGTGCGTATCAAATGGTTGGTTCCGATGGAGTTGCGGTCGCTGATGCGCCCAGGCACGGCCATCACCGTGCGGTGGTAATCGTCGGCATATTGGGCCGTGACGAGCGACCCGCCGCCGGCCGGTGACTCCACGACGATGCAGCCCGCCGAGAGGCCGGCAATGAGGCGGTTGCGGGCGAGGTAATGCACCCCCTTGATTTTGGTTTGCGAGTGGAGTTCGGTGACCAGCGCACCCCCGCCGCGGAGCAACTCACGCGCCACGTCGGTATGCTGCACGGGGGCAATGTCGGGCAGCGGATTGGCCAGCACGGCCACGGTTCGTAGGCTGTATTCGATGGCGGCACGGTGGGCGGCAACATCAATGCCGAAGGCCAAGCCGCTGATGATTTTCAGACGGGGAATCCGCTCCGCCAACTCCCCCACCAGGCGGCGCGTCTCGCTCTGCCCATAGGGGGTGGCTGTGCGTGTGCCGACCAACGAGAGGGTGCGCCCCGTGAGAGCCTCGGGATTACCTTGTATATAAAGAACGTGCGGATAGTCGGGGGTTTCGCGCAGCAGGGCGGGGTACTCCGTATCGGTCGAGGCGATGGGGCGGATGCCGTGCCGCTCGCAGTGCTTCAGCTCGCGCTTCGCCATCGCAAAGCCGCTCTTGCGCAACAGCTCATCGGCCACCGATTCGCGCAACTCGGCCCGATGCAGCAGCTCCTCGCGCGAGGCCGCAAAGATGTGCGCAGCATCGCCAAACACCTCCAGGAGGTGGACAATCCCCTTCAACCCCAACCCGGGGGTCATCGTCAGCGCAATATCCTCGATTTGCATCGCCGCGGCCCGTTAAAGTAGTGTGTTTGCTGTTTGCCACCCCCATCGCGGGAGCGGCCCCCTCTGTTTTGCTTTTTCCCAATGTAAAGTTACGCCTTTTTTTGAAAAAACAAAAAAGCGACCCCCGAAAGAGCCGCCCAAAAGTTGTTTTGCAGACAAAACGCTAAAATTCAAAACCGACACGCAACGTCAGCCCATCTTCATTGTAACCCTCCATGAATTGCATCGTGTAGCCGAGGCCGATATTGATAGCTCCCCAACTGCCCAGGCGGATTCTTGCACCAGCCGTGGGCGAGAGGTAGGCCCCACAGTAAGTACCCACCGTGTACCCTCCGCGCACATCGACAAAGGGGGTGGCGCGACGGTCGATAAAATCGTAACGTATATCGGCAAAGAGGGGAACTTCGTAGGCCGCTTCGTCGGGATAAATGTGCAGACCGGCACCGCCACCCACGAACAATTTCGGCAAAAGCTGGTACCCATAGACAACCGAGAACTCACCTCGCCAACACTCGCCGAGGGTTTCGGCATGCTCCAAAAACCAACGCGAACCGCACGACAGGCCGGCTGTCTTTTCTTTGGTTTTCAACACTTTTGCAACTTTCTCGACCTCCTCATAGGGATAGACATAGATACTCCCGTCGCTGGTTTGCACCTTGAGCGACTGCTCCGGAATCTGCTCAATGACGATGCCGTGAATCTCACTTCCGTTCTTCAAATAGACCACCTCGTCATAGCGTTGTGCCGACAAACTCGAAACACAAAAGAGTGCCAGCATCAACAACGTAAATTTCTTCATACGCGCTTCGTCAATAGTGTGTTTGATATCCCAAAGATACCATCCCCAAATAGGCCACGCCCAAGAGGAGGGCGGGGCGGATGGGCGGGGTGGGGCTATCTGTATTTGTGCGAAATGAGGTTCATAAACTCCTCGCGGGTGCGGTGGTCTTTGAGGAAGATGCCCGTGAAGGCCGAGGTGGTGGTGGCTGACTGCTGGCTCTCCACGCCGCGCATCTGCATACACATATGGCTGGCCTCAATCACCACGGCCACACCCAGCGGGTCGAGGGCCTCCTGGATGCAGTCACGAATCTGCACCGTCAGTCGCTCCTGCACCTGCAAGCGGCGGGCGAAGCACTCCACCACGCGGGCAATCTTCGAAAGGCCCGTGATGCGCCCGTTGGGGATATAGGCCACATGGGCCTTGCCATAGAAGGGCAGGACATGGTGTTCGCACATCGAGTAGAACTCGATATCCTTCACCAGCACCATCTGCTTATACTTCTCGTTGAACATGGCCGACCGCAGAATCTCGAGCGGCTCCTGATTGTAGCCCTGCGTCAGAAAGCACATCGCCTTGGCCATGCGCTCGGGGGTCTTCACCAGCCCCTCGCGGTCGGGGTCCTCGCCCAGCAGGCGCAGGACGGCCGTATAATGCTCCTTGAGCTGTTCAATCGTTTCAGGGTCGTACAACTCCTGCTTCTTGTAGTTCTCTTCCATGACGACAAAATTAGGCTATTTTTGCTTTTCGTGCAAATAGGCAACCAACTTACGCACGGCACGTCCGCGGTGCGAAACCTCGTTCTTCTCCTCGGCCGTCATCTCGGCAAAGGTGCGGTCGAAACCCTCCGGCACAAAGAGCGGATCGTAGCCGAAGCCCTCCCGACCGCTCTCGTGGTCGATGATGCGCCCCTCGACAATCCCCTCGAAGAGATACTCCTCGCCCTGCTCGATGAGCGAGATGACGGTACGGAAGCGGGCGCGACGGTTCTCCACCCCCTCCAGATTCTTCAGCAGCAGGCGGTTGTTGGCCTGAAAGTCGTGACCGTCGGTGGCGTAGCGGGCCGAGTGTACCCCGGGCGCACCATCGAGGGCCTCCACCTCCAACCCCGTATCGTCGGCAAAGCAGTCCAGCCCCGTCTTTTCGTAGAGGTAGTGCGACTTTTGGGAGGCGTTGCCCTCGAGTGTTTCGGCGGTCTCGGGAATCTCCTCCTCGATGCCGCATTGGCGCGGTGTAACCAACTCGAAGTCAATGCCTAAAACGGCCTGCACCTCGCTCAATTTGTGTGCATTGTTCGTTGCAAAGATGATTTTCATGGCTCTACACGCGGTTGATTATTTACCAATCTCCATTTTCTCCAACTTATCGTCGAGCGACATCTTGTCGATGATGGTCTTCACCAGGCGGTCCATCTCGCCCCCCTCGGTGTAGTCGGCCGGCGAAACGTGGTTCACGCGGTTGTCGTGAATCAGCGTAGCCATCTCCTTGCGCGCCCCCTTCTGCTCGGGGTTGAAGACGGCAATCGAGTGGCCGCCAAAGTTTTTCACCAGGCGCATACAGGGGATATCGGTCGTACCGTCGCCCACATAAATCATGTGCTTGAAGGGGACGGGACGCTCCTGCTCGGGGATGTAGCGATTCACCAGCTTGGAGTCGAAGACCGACTCTACACCCTTGTTAATCTTGAAGATAAACTGCGTTTTGTTCGTATAATTGACCGCCACGGCCGGCCAGTAGGCGATGCCGTCCACATCGTAGAGGAACGAGCAGGCGTAAATCTTGCGAAATTCGTGGGCAATCTCCGTACCCTCGATAATCTCGGTCAAACCCGACGAGTTGATGTAGTGCAGGATGCGGATGCCGCGCTCCTCGCCGTAGCGGTTGATGCGCGCAAACCACTCCTTCACCCCCGGGTAGAGCTGCACCTTGCGCCCCGACTCGCGGAAGGCCTCGCGTCGAAGCGACAGCCCCTTCGATTTGGCCTCCTGAATCATGCGGGCCATGTAGGTCAGCACCATGTCGGCATCCTGCCGCTCGGCCAGCTCGTTGGCCTCGGACCAGAACTCCTTGTTGCTCTTCCCCACAGCGGGGATAAAGTCATACTCCTGCATATTGCCCGGTGCCAACGTACCGTCAAAATCGTAAATCAGGGCAATCGTAAAACGGGGATTCTCCATAACGTATTCGGTTTGTGGCATAAAGGTACAACTTTTTTTAGAATATCGCGCACCCGAAGCCTTGAAAAGGGCCGCCATAGCCCCCAACAGCCGCCACCGGAAACAAAAAAAGCGTCAGACTTTCATCTGACGCTTGTGCCCAGGACAAGACTCGAACTTGCACGAACTAATGTTCACTACCCCCTCAAAGTAGCGTGTCTACCAATTTCACCACCTGGGCAGACACTTTCCCTTCCAGGCCTATCAGCCTTTCGGGAGTGCAAATATAGGGAGGATTTTAGAAAAAGCAAAATTTTCCGCAAAAAATAATTCTTTTTGCTGAAAAGTTGATGCAGGGGGTCGGCCCATCACCGCATGGTGGCAGATAAAAATGAGGGGGTTGTACAACCAATTTTGTTGAGCAACCCCCATCTTTATATCTTTATAGAAGTTGTATAACAAGAGTTATTTTGAAGCTGCTCGAAGTCCGAAAAAGCGGAGCATACTAAAGTGTATGTGAGCATTTTTCGGGCGAGGCAGATGCCAAAAGAGCCTTGTTAGACGGATTCGTGCCTATATCAACCCCAGATTATCGGAAAAGATAACAAAGAGGATGATGGGGCAGATGTAACGAATCATAAAGCGCAGGAGCGGGTATTCGCGGCCGGGGATGCCATTCGGGTAGAGTTGCCGTTCGAAGAGCGTGCGGTCGAATTTCCACCCTACAAAGAGGCAGGTGAGGAAGGCTCCGAGCGGCAGCAGGATGTTGGCCGTGAGGTAGTCGAGCGAGTCGAAGAAGGTCATCCCGCAAATCGTGTACTCCTTCCAAATACCCAGCGAGAGGGAGGCCACAACGGCCAGCGCGCCCGTCAGCAAGGTCGTTAAACGGGCTGCCTTCGTGCGCGACAGCTTCCACTCCTCCTCCACATAGGCCGTCACCGACTCATGCAGCGAGATGGTCGAGGTGAGGGCTGCCAAGACCAGCAGCAGGAAGAAAATCGTGGACCAGAAGCCGCTCATGGGGAGGGTGCTGAAGATCGAGGGCAGCGTGATGAAGACCAACGAGGGGCCCGAACCCGGTTCGATGCCGGCACTGAAGACGGCCGGGAAGATCACCAGACCCGCCATCACGGCCACGAACGTATCGAGCAGCGTGACCTGCATGGCCGTCTGCTTAATCGAAGTATCCGACTTAAAATAGGAGGCATAGGTAATCATCGTACCCAGACCGATCGAGAGCGAGAAGAAGGCCTGCCCCACGGCCAGCAGGATGGTCTCGGCCGTAATCTTCGAGAAGTCGGGCTTGAGGAAGAACTTCAACCCCTCCATGCCTCCGGGCATCAGCACCGAATTGACGGCCAGCACCAGCAGCACCAGCAGCAGGACGGGCATCATCACCTTCGAGGCGCGCTCGATGCCCCTCTGCACACCCAGCACGATAATCAGGTGGGTAGCCACGGCAAAGATAAGGGCATAGATGACCGGCTTTAAGGGGTGGCCGACAAAGGATTCGAAGGCCGCGACGTAGCTCGCAGGGTCGGTATTCGACACCAAATCGCTCGTGACGGAGTGGACCATGTATTCGGCCGTCCAACCCGCCACGACGAGGTAGAAGCTCAAAATCAACGCCGAGGAGAGGATGCCCATGTAGCCCACCACCGACCACCGACGATTCAGCGCACGGAAAGCCCCCACCGCATTGTGGCGTGTGGCCGTACCGAGCGAGAACTCGCTAATCATCAACGGGAAACCGATAAGAAGCACGGCAGCCAGGTAGATGACCAAAAAGGCACCACCGCCGTTCTCACCGGCCAGATAGGGAAACCGCCAGATATTACCCAGGCCGACGGCACTGCCTGCTGCCACCAACACCGCACTGATGCGGCCTCCGAAGGTGGCTCTTTTCTCTTCACTCATAAGTTGTTCACTAACCTAATATCCTAACAAAAAGCGGAAAGGGCGCGAAAGGCAGTTAAAGGTGATTAAAGGTTGCTAAAGGCGACTAAAGAAACCCTCCACTTTAAACTTTTCAGTTTTCACCTTTCCATTTTCAGTTTTCCGTTTTCCGTTTTCACCTCTCAGTTTTCACCTCTCTTTGCTCTTTCTTACGCTTTGAGCGTCACGCTGACGCTGCGGAGCTTACCCCCCAGCGGGGGAGCCAGCTTGGCCACGGTACACTCCACGCTCTCAATCTGCGGAAAGCGTGCCTTGAGGGTCTCGATGATGTTCATCGCCACCCGCTCGATGGTGCGTCGGGTCTGACCCATCACCTCGCGCACCACCTCATAGACCGTGAGGTAGTTCACGGCCAGCTCGACATTGTCTTCGGCCGCCACCTGCCCCAGCTCGGTCACAATCCGCACATCGACCGTAAAACGGTTGCCGACCTGCTGTTCGAGGTCGTAGCAACCGTGGTAGGCGCGGAACTCCATCCTATCGAGCGTGATGGTGTACTTCATGCGATGCGGATTACTCGACAATGACCAGGTAGTAGTTCTTCTTGCCGCGCTGCACAAGGAGGTATTTACCGGCAATGAGGTCCTCCGCCGTGGTCGGACGCTGCGGGTCGGTCACCTTCTCCTTGTTGAGCGACACACCACCGCCCTGCACCATCTTGCGGCACTCGCCCTTCGAGGGGAAAATCTGCGTGGCACCGGCGGCCAGCTCGATGAAGGGGAGGTTTTCGAGCGCGGCACGCTCGATGCGGAACTGGGGAACACCCTCGAAGACCTGCAAGAGGGTCTCCTCGTCGAGTCGCTTGAGGGCCTCCGACGTGGCACCGCCAAAGAGAATCTGCGAAGCCTCGACCGCCTTCTCGTACTCCTCGCGCGAGTGAATCATCGTCGTAATCTCCTCGGCCAGACGCTTTTGCAGGATGCGCAGGTGGGGAGCCTCATCGTGCTGCTTGGTCAGCTCGTCAATCGTCTCGCGGTCCAGGAGCGTGAAAATCTTGATGTAACGCTTGGCATCCTCGTCGCTCACATTGAGCCAGAATTGGTAGAACTTGTAGGGCGAGGTGTAGCGGGGCGAGAGCCATACGTTGCCGCTCTCGGTCTTGCCGAACTTCGTGCCATCGGCCTTCGTGATGAGGGGGCAGGTGATGGCGAACGCCTCGGCCTCGGAGCCGAGCTTGCGACGAATCAGCTCCGTGCCGGTGGTGATGTTACCCCACTGGTCGGCACCGCCGAGCTGGATTTTACAGTTCATCGTCTGGTACAGATGCAGGAAGTCGTAGCCCTGCAGGAGCTGGTAGGTGAACTCCGTGAAGGACATACCCTCGCCCTCGCCGTTGAAACGCTTCTTGACCGAATCTTTGGCCATCATGTAGTTCACGGTGATGCACTTGCCGATATCGCGGGCAAAGTCGAGGAACGAGAACTCCTTCATCCAATCGTAGTTGTTCACCAGGCGGGCGGCATTCGGGGCATCCGAGTCGAAGTCGAGCAGCTTGGCCAGCTGGGCCTTGATGGCCTCCTGGTTGTGGCGCAGGGTCTTCTCGTCCAGCAGGTTGCGCTCCTGCGACTTGCCCGACGGGTCGCCAATCATACCCGTAGCACCTCCGATGAGGGCCAGCGGACGGTGACCGCACATCTGGAAATGTTTCAGAATCATCACACCCACGAGGTGTCCGATATGCAGCGAATCGGCCGTGGGGTCGATGCCCAGGTAGGCCGTCGTCAGCTCCTTCTCCAACTGCTCCTTGGCTCCGGGCATGATGGTATGAATCATGCCGCGCCACTCAAGCTCTTCGATAAAATTTTTCGTAGCCATTATCTCATTCTAAATTTAATATACTCAATCTATTCAACCTCCATGTCGAGGGCCTTGCGCAGCTCGACCAATTTCGGGTTCTTCTCCGTGAGGTGGCGCAAGCGGTCCTCGAGTTTGATGGGCTTCTCGGCCCGCAGCTCCTCGTTGATCTCCACCTTCAGCTCAATCAACCCCTCGACAGCGGCAAGGCGGGCCACCTGCATCAGCAGGGCCGTGCGGTTGCGCTGAATCTCGTCGTGCAGCTCACGGCTCGGTACCGAGATGCGCAGCTCGTTGCCCGCCACCTCCATCCGCTCGAAGGAGGGGTAGAAGCGGGGGCGCTCGGTGCGCACCAACGCCAGGATGGCCTCCCGATGGGCCTGCAACTTCGCCTCGGCCTGCGGGTCGATGACCGGTGCGAGGCTCTCCTCGGCCGACGGCTCGCTCTTCGTGGTCTTCTCATCGGCCAAGAGGGCCGAGAGCGAAAGACCGATGGATGCCGTGCGATGCACGGGGCGCGGTTCGGGTTGCAGTGCGGCAGGCTGCTCCGTTGCGGTCGGCTTTGCCTCCACGACCGGCTGCGGCGCGACAACCTGCGGCTGCGGTGCAGATACCGACGGTTGCTGTGCGACCGGTTGCGGTGCAGGGGCAGGGGTCGGGGTCGGAGCCACTTGGGGGGTGGCAGGGGTTGCACGTACCGCACGCGGCTCTAAAGCGGGCAGTTCGTACAGCTCCTCATCCTCTATCTTTTTTTTTTTGCCTACTCGTGCACTTTTCATCAGCCCCACCTCCCCC
>X42_Goitered_Gazelle__coassemble_47_pt1 | contig 35584 bp, 29 predicted proteins | sample X42_Goitered_Gazelle__metabat2_low_PE_007 | metagenome-assembled genome bin X42_Goitered_Gazelle
GTACGTCGCACTTCCTGGGTCAGAACTTCGCCAAGGCCTTCGATGTGCAGTATGTGAACAAGGAGGGCAAGCAGGAGTATGTATGGGCCACCTCGTGGGGTGTTTCGACCCGCCTGATGGGTGCGCTGATTATGGCCCACTCGGACAACAACGGTCTGGTCTTGCCTCCGAAGTTGGCCCCGATTCAGGTGGTCATGGTGCCGATTTACAAGTCGGAGGAGCAGCTCAAGGCCATCTGCGAGCGTTTCGATGCGATTGCTGCCGAGCTGAAAAAGCGCGGCATCAGCGTCAAGATTGACGACCGCGACAACGTGCGCCCGGGCTTCAAGTTTGCCGAGTATGAGCTGAAGGGTGTCCCCGTGCGCCTGGCCATGGGTGGCCGCGATATGGAGAACGGCACGATTGAGCTGGTGCGCCGCGATACGCTCGAGAAGCAGACCGTAAGCCAGGAGGGGCTTGCCGACCTCGTCGAGCAGCTGATGACCGACATCCAGCAGAATATCTTCCGGAAGGCCCTCGACTACCGCAACTCGATGATTACGAAGGTCGATTCGTGGGAGGAGTTCAAGCGTGTGCTGGACGAGAAGGGCGGCTTCATCTCGGCCCATTGGGACGGCACGGTCGAGACCGAGGTGGCCATCAAGGAGGCCACGAAGGCGACGATTCGCTGCATTCCGCTCGATGCCGAGGAGGAGGAGGGCGTCTGCATCTTCTCGGGCAAGCCTTCGCACCGCCGCGTATTGTTCGCCCGCAGCTACTAAAGAGCAAGCTAACCTAAAACCTGATAACTTATGTTGCGTAAAATTATCTGCCTTCTGCTCTTTGTCGGGCTGGTGATGCCCCTCACGGCAGAGGCCAAGAAGAAGGAGGAGGAGCCGAAGCAGCTCACGATTCAGAACCAGTGGTACGGCAAGCGGGTAGCCTATCTCGGCGACTCGATTACCGACGAGCGTCAGACGGCCACCCAGAAGGTCTATTGGCAGTATCTGGAGGAGCTGTTGGGCATCGTCCCCACGGTCTATGGCATCAGCGGCCACCAGTGGCACCAGATTATCCCCCAGGCCGAGCGCATGATCGAGAAGCAGGGCCAGGAGGTCGATGCCATCATGATTTTTGTCGGCACCAACGATTTCAACGCCTGCGTGCCGCTGGGTGAGTGGTACGAGGAGATGCCCGTAAACCTGGAGGTGCATCCCGACGGCACGAAGGAGTACCGCTGGCATCGTACCCCCGTGATGGACGATTCGACCGTGCGCGGCCGCATCAACAAGGCGATGGAGTTCCTCAAGCGGAACTACCCGACGAAGCAGATTATCGTCCTCACGCCCATCCACCGCGCCGTCTTCCGCAATCGCAACCGCAATATGCAGCCCGACGAGACCTACTCGAACAAGGTGGGCCTCTACCTCTCGGACTACCTTGAGGTCTATCAGGAGATTGCCAACGTGTGGGCCGTGCCGGTGATTGATTTGAACTCGATTTGCGGCCTCTATCCCGTGATGGATGCCCACGCCCCCTATTTCCGTAGCGCGGAGAACGACCGCCTGCACCCCAATAGCGAGGGGCAGTACCGCATGGCCAAGGCCCTGATGTATCAGCTCCTGGCCCATCCGGCCGACTTCGAGTAGTTGCTTTGGCTTTTGTTGGCCTAAATCATTTGCGGACATCCTTGTTAGGGTGTCCGTTTTTTTTTGTCAAAAACCGCTAATTCGCAGTCAAAAACCGAAAATTTCACCTGCCTATTTGGGCGATTCACCCGTTGCCCTGCGGCCGGCCGCGCGGCACAACAATCGGCCCCACAGCCCCTTTTCGGCACGATATTTGCCTTTTCGAGGGTCGTTTTTCGGGTCGCGGTCGCCTTGCCGCCCCGATGGTGAAAATTTGGAGAAAAGAAAAATAATGCCTATCTTGCAATCGAAAACAAAGCCAAAGGGGCTTTTACAAATTGAATTATTCACCGCTTTACGCACTAAAAAAGGATTGCCTATCGAGAAAACTCTACTCTTTTAACCCTTAAAAACGAAAGAGTATGAACGCTCAAGTACAGAGTGACCGCGCATTGCTCGGTCAGTACCTTGCAGGTGATCAAAGTGCCATTTCGCAACTTATCGACCGTCACAGCCGTCGTGTACGCGATTATATCCGTATGATGGTAAAGGACCGTGACCTGGCCGATGACATTCTCCAAGATACCCTTATTAAGGTTGTCCGCGTCATTGACGAGGGTCGCTATGTCGATAGTGGCAAGTTCCTCTCGTGGGTGCTGCGCATTGCCCACAACCAGGTCATCGACCACTTCCGCCGCGAGAAGCAGCAGAAGCAGCTCACCGAGGCCGATGCCGGCTACGATGTGCTGGGTACGTTGCGCTTTGCCGAGCCGACCATCGAGGACCGCATGGTGAGCGAGCAGATTGCTGCCGACCTGCGCAACCTGGTCGAGGAGCTGCCGGCCGAGCAGCGCGAGGTGGTCAAGATGCGCTACTACGCCAATCTGACCTTCAAGGAGATTGCCGAGGCTACCGACGTGAGCGTCAATACCGCCCTGGGGCGTATGCGCTACGCGCTGATTAACCTCCGTCGCATGATTCAGGAAAAAAAGATGGTGTTAAGCTAATTTCTGCACAATATTCGCCCCCGCCGATGCGTTAATAGAGTAAATGAATCAAAAACGCATCTGCCTATGGAGGATATCGACCACGACAAACATTTAAACGCCATCTCCGACGACGACGAACTCCTTATGCGCGAGGTTTTTCAAGGTGACCATGAGCTGTTTATGCTCCATCACTACCTCACGGATGTTCTCGGTCAAGGGGATATTTAGAGGGTTAATTTTTGATGGGGAGGGGTAGCACGGCTGCCCCTCTTTTTTGCGGCTGGCGCGTTAGGTTGCCAAAGGTTGCTAACGGTTTCCCTTGTCGCCCTTCTCGCCCTTCTCGCCCTTCCCGCCTTTAGCTCCCCTTAATCCGCTTTAGTTTCCTTTAATAACCCTTAATTACCCTTTAGCCCCCTTTCCTCCCCTCCAACAAAAAAAACCGACGCTCATTGTTGAGCGTCGGTTTTTTTTGTTAGGCTTTGTGTCCGAAATTATTTCGTACTCCACGTACCACCACCATTGTCCCAGGTACCCGCCGTAACGGTATAGCAATTCGTGCCATCCGTCGGTACGGTGAGATCGTCCGTCTGGTTCCACTTGTTGTCCCAATTGTTAGCCGTCATGTTGGGATTCATGCGGCAGAAGATTACATTGGGATAACCCTCAGGAATCTCACACTCGTAGGCACCATCACTATCCGTATCAGTCATATCAACCCACGTTTCGCCGGCACCGAAGAAATAGGCGGCGAAACGCGCTCCTGCCTGTAACCAGTTGCTGTTGGGAATGAGGTAGAGAACCGTATTAGTAGCCTCGGGAATTACCGGATTAGCAGGATCCTCGACCACCGTACCATTGGTATAGTAATACACATCTTTCTCTACAATTGTATAGAGGTCAGCCGTCTTAGCCGAGGCATTGTTGATGATGAAATTGATGGTCTGACCGTTGTACTCGGTGGGAATGTCATATACATAGTACTCATGCTCGCCAACCCATTTCGTCGTAGTCAGTGCCGTACCGGGCCATGCACCATTGATAAACGTGCCGGCTGCATCCCATACATAGAGATTCAGTGGATTCCAGTTAGCCGAATTGTAAACGTAGATATGGTACTGCGGCTCGGGCATAGCGGGAACCTCGGCACCTGCGGGTACGAAGCAGATATTGGCGCAATCCTCCGTCATATATACATCTACATAGTCGGATTCAAACGTCATGTACTGCTCAATTTCAACATATATGCTGGTGGCGAGCCACTTGTTCATCTCAACCGGTGCATAATCCGTCGTCTTCACCGAGTAGAGCTGATTCCAACCCTCGCTGACTACATAACCTACTTCGCTGAACGGTACGTTCTTGGCTACGTGGCAACCATCCTCGACCGTCATGCTGGTTCGAGTATAGTCTGCCATATTCAACAGCGAGTAAGGACTTACTACCGGCAGAGCGGGCATATTCTCGATATCCATGTTGTAGATAACACCGGGCTTGAAGGTGAACTCACCGTCGTACTTGGCAATCAGGGTCTGGTCGTCGTACAGCTCAAAGCCGCTTACCGTACCCGGGTAGATGGGCAGGTAGCAGGTCTGGCCGGCCTCGGTGACCTCGAAATCAATGTAGGTGTCACTCTCCTCCAGCGTGTAGCTGATTTCGCCCGTTGCGGTGTCGTAATTCAGCGTAGCGGCACCGGCCAGGTTAGCACCCGTAGCGCGGAAGCTGCCCCACGTGTTTTCACCCGTGTGAACAAACTTAATCATGGCCGTAGCAGCCTTGAACGAAAGCTTGTTATTCTCCGAGTAGGCAACCATGAAGTTGTTCTCCTCCAGATAGGAATCCTTCGGAATGAACAGACCCTCCCACTGAGCACCCTGCATCTTAACGGGAACGCTCCATACGCCGTTGTCGTACGAGGCATCCTTGGCACTCCATTCGTTGCTCAAATTCTCGTTGTAGTAGGTCTTGTCCGAATAAACGGCAAAGTAACCCGTCTGAGAAGCAGCAAACTCCTCCGTGGTAGTAAAGGTGGTCGTAGCCGTAGCCTCCGTGGCAGCACCTGCGAACGAGGCACCGACGAGATTATCCCGCGTATAGACACGAATCTTGTCGTTGGCATTCCACATCACCTTGTTGCTCTCACCCAGCTCGGTACGCGTAGCGTTCAGCGTAGCGGTAAAGCTGACAGGCTCATTAACAACTACCTCCTCGGTAGCATCTTTCTGGCACGAGGTTGCGCCCATTACCATGGCGGCAGCAACCAAAAGCGAAAAAATCTTTTTCATAGTTTGTTGTCCTTTTGAAAATTACTCGTTCGAGCCCCAAATATTTTCTTCATCGTAACCAGGTGTTTGGTCACTGTCAAAACTCGTTGCAAAACCTGCCTCTACGACAAGCTCCAACAGCTCCAGCTCGGGAGCTACATAGATGTTTTTCTTCATACTGTTAAGTTTGTTTTATGGTTAATTGTTTGTTTGCAAAACAAAAACGGCAGAGAGCATCCCGCACGAGATGCTTTCTGCCGTTATTCGGTCGTTTCGTCTGCCAACGCGATGGCAAACAACGAACTATTGCACGTTAAATCCCCCCCCCCACAATATGTTAGGAGTGTTTAAGGTGGAAATATTTGCGGTGCATTTGTTCATAATGGTTGCAAAGATAGATAATCTTTGTTAAATATAGGTAAGAAAAGCCAAAAAAATAGGATAAAAAGCTCGATTTTCGGGATGAATGGCAACAGCCCAACCCCGATGCGGAGCAGAAGAGAGGCGAAAAGGGTGGGAAATGAGAAATGAGAAATGAGAAAGAAGAAACTTTGAAGAGAACAGAGAACAGAGAACAGAGAAAGGAGAAGGTTGCGATTAAGGCGAGTGCAGAGGCTGCTTGCAGACTATGCCGAGCCGGAGCAACCGACGCTGCGGAGCGAGCGCAAAACCAAGCTCGTTTGGGTTTTGCCGAGCCGCGAGGAGGAAACGCAATCGTAACCAAGAGCTGCCGAAGGCAGGTCAAAGGCGGCAAGGGCGGCTAAAGGTGATTAAAGAATTTAATGATAGTAAGGAGATTAATGACAGGCCTCTTTAATCTCTTTAATCTCTTTAATCTCTTTAATCTCTTTATTCTCTTTGCCCTCTTTATTCTCTTTGCTCTCTTTCCTCTTTGCTCTTTCCACTTTCCACTTTAATTCTTTTCACTCCGCTGCGCACCAAAGGCGTCGTGCCGAACCGCTCGGTGAATTGCTCCTCGCTCATCGCCTGCCAATCCTGCGGGGTGAGGGTGCGCGGGTCGAAGAGCGGGTCAAAGGCGGGGTGGCGGTGCATCGGGGCGTGTCGGTTGTGGGGGCAGCACGTTTGGCAGGCATCGCACCCGAAAATCCAGCCGTCGAGGTCGAGTGAGGTGGTGGGCTGTCGCTCGATGGTGTGGCAGGCGATGCAGCGGGCGGTCGATAGCATCCGCTCCTCGGGCAGGATGGCCCCCGTGGGACAGGCATCGAGACAGGCGCGGCACGAACCGCATCCGACCCCCTCAAGGGGTTGGTCGTAGCTGTCGAACTCCTCGTTGATAATCAGCTCACAAAGATGCACGAAGCTCCCGAAGCGGGGCGTGATGAGGAGCGACTGCCGCCCGATCCAGCCCAACCCCGCCTCGACGGCCCACCGCTTTTCGGCCACGGGGGCCGAATCGACAAAGGCCCGCCCCGCGAGGGTGGGGCATACGCTTTGCAGCATACGAAACAATTCGTAAAGCAGCTCCTTGAGGGTGATGTGGTAGTCGCGGTTGCAGGCGTAGGAGGCAATCTTGGCACGATGCCCCGCCTCGTACCCCTCGCTCACCGGATTTTTATAGCTCACGGCACAGACGATGATACTCTTGGCTCCATCGACCAGCATCGCAGGGTCGAACCGCTTTTCGGTGTTGCGCTCCAGGTAGGCCAGCGACGAATGGTGCCCCTCGGCCAACCAACGGCGAAAACGCGCGGCATCCTCCGCGAGTGGCCGCACACGCACCACGCCGCACAGGTCGAAACCGACCCTTTCGGCCGCTTTTTTCAGCTCCTCACGCGCAATCATACACCCTCCTTTTTCTCGATTTTTACCTCCAAAATTACTTTAAGTTGCAGATTTTCGCCCCTAAATACCGATTTTTACCCCGTATTTCGGGTTTTTACCCTGCAAATGGCTCTCCGTCCCTTAAATTTTCGCCTTTGGCTTTTTTGTGCGACCTTTGCCTCGGTTTTTGATGGATTTTCCATCGCTCCGCAGCAGGGACAAAATTAGTAAAAAATCAAAATAAGATAAAAAGACATGGAACATTTTTGTACGATGCTTGAAAACCGCCTGCGTCGCAACTGGGACAAACCCGCGTTGAGCGACTACCGTGGTGAGACCTTTACCAGCGCACAGGTGGCCGAGCAGTTTGCCCGTCTGCACCTTCTTTTCAAAGGCCTCGGCCTCGAAATGGGGGATAAAATTGCCCTCTCGGGTCACAACTCGGCCCATTGGGCCATGGCTTTCCTCGCGATCAACACCTATCGCGGTGTGGCCGTCCCCATCCTGGCCGACTTTACGAACGAGGGTATGCTCGATTTGACCCACCACTCGGAGAGCAAGGTACTCTTTACGGAGCCGAAGAAGTGGGAGGGTGCCGACCCCGCCAAGCTGCCCCACCTGAAGGCCGTTATCAACATCGACGACTACTCGCTCATCTATGCCGCCTCGGAGGAGGTCAAGGCGCAGTTTGCCGCCCTCGACGAGCAGTTTAAGAAGGCCTACCCGAAGGGCTTCCGCAAGAGCGATATGAAACTCGCCATCGACAAGCTCGACGAGCTGATGGTGATTAACTACACCTCCGGTACGACCGGTTCGCCCAAGGGCATCATGCTCACGGGTCGCAACATCTCGGCCAACATCCGCTTCGGTCTGGAGAACATCGCCGTTCCGCCGGGTGCTACGATGATGTCGATGCTCCCGATGGCCCACATGTACGGCCTGGCATTCGAGTTCCTCTACCCCTTCTGCGGTGGGGCGCACGTTACCTTCCTCGGTAAGACCCCCTCACCCACGGTGCTGATGGCTGCCTTCCAGGAGGTGAAGCCCTACATCCTGATTACCGTTCCTCTGGTGATGGAGAAGATTATTAAGGGTAAGGTGATGCCGGTGCTGAAGAAGCCCGCGATGCGTGTGCTGACCTCGATTCCGGTGCTGAAGAATGTTGTTTACAAGAAGATTCGTGAGCAGATCATGTCGGCCTTCGGTGGCAATGTCTGCATGATTGTCATGGGTGGTGCTGCCTTGAGCCAGGCCGTAGAGAAGGTGCTGCGTGCCGCTAAGATTCCCTACACGGTGGGCTACGGTATGACCGAGTGCGCCCCGCTGGTGGCCTACAAGCATTGGAGTACCTTTGTCCCTGGCTCGTGCGGCTGCTGCGTCGATTGCGCCGAGATGCGTGTCAATTCGTCGAACCCCCAGAAGGAGGTGGGCGAGTTGCAGGTGAAGGGTGCCAACGTGATGATGGGCTACTACAAGAACGAGGAGGCCACGAAGGAGGCCTTCACGGCCGACGGCTGGCTGCGCACGGGTGACCTGGGTATCATTGATGCCGGTGGCAACATCTTCATCCGTGGCCGCTCGAAGTGCATGATTCTCACGTCGAATGGTCAGAACATCTACCCCGAGGAGATTGAGGCCAAGCTCAACACGATGCCCTATGTGGGCGAGTCGCTCGTTGTCGAGCGCGAGAAGCGTCTGGTGGCCCTCGTAACGCCCCACGAGGAGCAGATGAAGACGGCCACCGAGCCGGTCGAGGAGCTGATGGAGCAGGCCCGCAAGATGGTCAATGCCGAGCTGCCCGCTTACAGCCAGATTGCCAAAATGGAGCTTGTGGAGGGCGGTTTCGTCCACACCCCGAAACATTCAATCAAGCGTCACCTCTACGCTTAAAACAGGAGGCATACACCAATCCAAATTCCGGGGCCGCATAACGAAATACGATGCGTTGTGCGGCCTTTTTTATTGTTTTCACAATAAAATTGCCGAAATTACCCTTTTTTTCGTACTTTTGTCGTGTGGTATATAGCCACATAAAGTTAATTTCATAAACCCAAAAAAGTATGGCATTCAAAACCATGTATGACCTGGTGCGCCAAAGCATCGAGAAGTTCTCGGACCGCTTGGCGTTCAAGATGCTCGACGGCGAGGAGGTTTCGTTCTCCGAGGTGGGCGAGCGCATCAAAAAGGTCCAGCAGATGCTTACCTCGGCCGGCTTGAAGCCCGGTGACAAGGTGGCTCTTTACAGCAGCAGTATGCCGAACTGGGGTGTCAGCTACTTCTCGGTCGTGACGGCCGGAATGGTGGTGGTACCGATTCTGCCCGGCTTCTCGGGCGAGGAGGTGGCCAAAATCCTCGAACACTCCGAATCGAAGGCCCTGCTGGTCTCGGATAAACTCTATGCAAAACTCCCCAAGGCTGCGGTCGATGCGCTGAACATCGTCATCCGCACGAAGAATCTCAAGATTCTTTCGCAACGTGTCGAGGCCGAAGGCGCGACGGCTGTCCCCGGGGCAAAGGATTTGGCCTCGATTATCTACACATCGGGTACGACCTCGTCGCCCAAGGGTGTGATGCACTCGCAGGAGTCGCTGGCCATTCATGCCGACCTGTGTCAGAAACTCTTCCCGATTCACAGCGAGGACTCGTTCTTCTCCGTGCTGCCCATGTCGCACGTCTATGAGTGTTCGTTGGGTCTGATTTTCCCCTTCTCGCAGGGCGTTCCGGTCTATTATTTGGACCGCCCGCCTGTGGCTTCGGCGCTGTTGCCTGCCTTGAACAAGGTGCGCCCGACGATTATGCTCATCGTGCCGCTCATCATCGAGAAGATTTTCCGTTCGCAGGTGATGTCGAAGTTCAATTCGAACGCCGTGTTGAAGTTCCTGTATGGGATGCGCCCCACGCAGAAGATGCTGCATAAGGTGGCCGGTAAGAAGCTCATGGAGGTCTTTGGCGGTCGTCTGCGCTTCCTCGGTGTGGGTGGCGCGAAGCTCGACGGCATGACCGAGCAGTTCCTCGTGGATGCCTCCTTCCCGCACGGCATCGGCTACGGACTTACGGAGACGGCCCCCCTGCTGGCCGGTGCCATTCCGATTAAGAAGGAGGTCGGCTCGACCGGCCCGGCCGTTCCCTATGTGACCCTGCGCCTGGATAACATCAACCCCGAAACCCGCCAGGGCGAGGTGGTGGCCAAGAGTCCCTGCGTGATGATGGGCTACCACAAGAATCCCGAGGCTACGGCCGAGGTGATTGATAAGGATGGCTGGTTCCATACGGGCGACCTGGGCGAGTTCGACTCGGAGAACCGCCTGCACATCAAGGGCCGCCTGAAGAATATGATTCTGGGTCCGGGTGGTGAGAATATCTACCCCGAGGATATCGAGAATGTGATTAACCAGCATGTGACGGTAAGCGAATCGCTCGTGACGGAGCTGGACGGCCGCTTAGTGGCCCTCGTGCAGTTCAACAAGGAGCAGGTGGAGCGCACCCTGGAGGATTGGCGCGATAAGTGGCGCACGAAGAAGGAGGCCATCGAGGCCAAGACCGAGGAGCTTCGCAAGGAGATTCAGGAGTATGTAAATGAGAAGGTGAGCCGTTTCTCGCGCCTCTCGGAGGTGGTGGAGCAGAAGGAGGAGTTTATCAAGACCCCCTCGATGAAGATTCGCCGCTTCCTCTACAAGAACAACCTGCACCCCGAACCTCCCAAGGAGGACGAAACCCTCGAACGCGCTGAGGAGATTAAGGATTAACAACAAAGCAGTGATGCAAATTTGCATCACTGCTTTGTTGTTAAGAGGAAAGAGCGAAGAGGAAAGATAATAAAGCGATTAAAGCGATTAAAGCCCCTCCTGAATCTTTTCTTACCTCTTTTTATTGTCCCCTTTTGATAAAAAAGCGGGCGGCTTGTTGTTGGTTTGATAAAAAAAGTTTAATTTTGTTTTCGCAATCCAAAGGGTTGCATACATATTTATTAGTGAAAGTGTTTCGCTAATCCTTATCAAGAAAATTTGGCGATTTTTGGATACGAGGAGGCAACAACACTCATCACCGTTTATAGGCATACATTCTGTATGTGCTATTCGGTGTGGGGTTTTGTTTATTCGTATCCGGGCCACGCCAAATGCCTCTTGATAGATAAACGAACGGCTCCACACTTTCTTATTGCGTAAACCTCTTTTGTGGGGTCGGGGAGAGGACTAAAACTTTTTTCTATGAAGAGACTTTTACTGTTGGTGTTAGTTGCGGCACTTGTTCCGATGATTGCTTTTTCGCAACCGAAGCATGAAGTGAAAAAGTTGGAAATTACGGCCGAACCCGGTGTTATGATTGGCCTGCAAAAGGGTGGTGTGACCATGTTTACAATCACGGCAGGTGTTGGCTCTTGGCTCGATGAACACTTCTACCTCGGCCTGCACTCGGGAGCCCTCATCCCCTTTAAGGATGGTGTTAAGACCGGTATTCCGCTCTTTGCCCGTATGGAGTATAAGTTTAACGGCTATGATGCTTCGGGCTTCTCACTGCCCTTTGATGCCGGTTATGTCTTTGAACACGAAACCGTGAATCTGGGTCTTGTGCCGACCTATACGATTGGGCTGAATCGCTGGTCGAATCTTAAAATCGGTGTGGGTTATAATATTGCCTTGAGCACGCACGGTACTGATCCGGGACACAATGCCGTCATTCGATTGGGCTTACAAATGCACGCCCGCGACATCCGGCCCAAACCGACCCGCTTTAGCGGTCTGCAATATACTTTGGAGGGTGGAATGGCTGGTGCCGATGGTTATGTGGGGTATCAAATCGGCGCGGCTCTGACCTATAAATATAATCCTCATATCAGTTTTGGTGTACAACTCTCGTATGAGGATTACGAATATTATATGCCCATGTTTAATTATGGCTTGCGTGGTCAGTACCGTCTGTCAGATAAAAAAGGTTCATGGTTCGCTAATGTCGATTTAGGATTTACGCATGTTCCCGATTATGAAAAAAATCTGCCATTTGTCTTCCCGTCCATCGGATATTCATTGCGCCTTGCCGGAAATTCCTATTTGAATATCGGTGGAGGCTATCGTATCGGTAAGAAGTTTACGGCCGATTCCGAATATGACATAGAATATACCAATGGCGGCCCGTTCATCAAATTGTCTTGGACACACACGACCGGTCTTTTTGGTCGTCGCAAATAATCTCGCTATAAGTTGAAAGTTGAGCGTTGAAAGTTGAAAGTTTTTCGTGCTTGCATCCGCTCAACAAACAAAAAATGTGGGAGATAGCCTTTTCGGTGGCTATCTCCCATTTTGTTATGCTGTCGAATGCTCAGCTTTGACCTGCCTTTGGTGGCTTGACTTTGCGTTTGCGTTTCCTCCTCGCGGCTCGGCAAAACCCAAACGAGTTTGGTTTTGCTCTCGCTCCGCAGCGTCGGTTGCTTCGTCTCGGCAAAACCTGCAAGCAGCTTCTGCCCTCGCCTTAATCGCAAAGTTCACCTTCCACTTTTCAACTTTAATCTCTCTTTGCTCTTTGCTCTTTCCTCTTTCCTCTTTCCTCTTTCCTCTTTGCTCTTGTTTAGTTTCCTCCAAACTCCATCAGGTAGGCTTTGATGAAGGCATCCAGGTCGCCATCCATCACCTGCTCGACGGCCGAGGTTTGGACCCCTGTGCGGTGGTCTTTGACGCGTCGGTCGTCGAAGACGTAGGAGCGAATCTGCGAACCCCACTCGATGCGTTTCTTGGTAGCCTCGAGGGCCTGCTGGGTGGCCATGCGTTTGTCCAGCTCGCGCTGGTAGAGCTTCGAACGGAGGATGCGCATGGCATTCTCGCGGTTCATGAGCTGGGAGCGGGTCTCCATGTTCTCGATGAGGTATTCGATGGCCTCGCCCGTGTCGGGGTCCTTGCCGTGGTAGCGCAGGCGTACGGCCGTCTCCACCTTATTCACATTCTGTCCGCCCGCACCCGATGAGCGGAAGGTATCCCACTCGATGTCCGAGGGGTTAATCGTGATTTCAATCGTGTCGTCGATGGCCGGCGAAACGAAGACCGAAGCAAAGGTGGTCTGTCGCTTGTTGTTGGCATTGAAGGGGGAGAGGCGCACCATGCGGTGTACGCCGTTTTCGCTCTTGAGGTAGCCGTAGGCGAACTCGCCCTCGAATTCGAGCGTGCAGCTCTTCACGCCCACCTCCTCGCCGGCCTGGTAGTCGAGCATGCGCACCTTGTAGCCGTGCTGCTCGCCCCAACGCTGGTACATACGCAGCAGCATCGAGGCCCAATCCAACGCCTCCGTACCTCCGGCACCGGCGTTGATGTCGAGAATGGCCCCCAACTTATCCTCCTCCGAGCGCAGCATATTCTTCAGTTCCAGCTCCTCGACTAACCGGAGGGCCGTTGCATAGCTCTCGTCCAGCTCCTCGTCGCTCATCACCCCCTCCTTCACGAAGTCGGGCATCAGCTCCAGCTCCTCGACCTGGGTGGCTACGCGGTCATACTCCTCGACCCACTGCTTGAAGGAGGCCACGCGCTTGAGCTGTTCGCGGGCGCGGTCGGGTTGCTCCCAGAAGTCGGGTTCCTGGGTCTTCTCCTCCTCGTTCCTGAGGTCGATTCTGCGCTGCTCGATGTCGAGGCATCGGGCCAGCTCCTCGCGGCGTGCAACGAGCGATTTGATTTGGTCGGGTTGTATCATCTCTATCGGTTGTTCTCTGTTTTGCGGTGGATGTAGTCGATAAGCAGCTCCGTGGTGGCCTCTTCGCCCAGCGTGGAGGTGTTAATCGTCAGGTGGTAGGTCGAGGCCTCGCCCCAGGTGTGCGAGGTGTAGTAGTTGTAGTAGCGGGCGCGTTGGCGGTCCATCGCCTCCATCTTCGCCTCGGCCTCCGCCACGCTGCACCCCAGGCGCGAGGTGATGCGACGGATGCGCTCCGCACGGTCGGCCGTGAAGAAGAGGTTGATGGTGTTGGCCCGTTCGCGCAGGATGTAGTCGGCGCAACGCCCCACGAAGATACACGACTCGCGGGCGGCAATTTGTCGTATTACGTCGCTCTGGATGCGGAAGAGTGTCTCGCCCGAGAGGGGCGTATCGCAATGGCTGTAATTCCCGACAAAGGGGGTGCGGAAATAGCCGAAGAGGGTGCGTAAAACTCCGCGTTGCTCGTCACACTGCTCGAAACACTCCTCGCAAAAGCCGCTTTCGCGCGCTGCCAAGAGCAACAACTCCTTGTCGTAGAGCTTGATGCCAAGGCGTGCGGCGAGCTTTTCGCCGATGGCCTTACCGCCACTGCCGTATTGACGTCCGATGTTGATTATCAGGTTCTTTTCCATGTGAAGGGAGTTTTAGGCTTGTGGATGAACGAGGGTTTGGGCGCGGAAACGGCGCAACTGCCGTCCGAGCAGGATGAAGGTCACGATGGCCGACAGCAGGTCCGAGAGCGGAATGGCGCACCATACGCCCCAGCTCCCCTCCCACGCCGTGTGGCGGATGAAGAGCGTAGGCAGGAACAGCAGCCCCGGCAGCAGGAAGAGCAGCTGGCGGGTGAGCGAGAGGAAGATCGCCTTCGAGGCCATGCCGAGGCTCTGGAAGAAGTTCGTGGCCACCATCTGGAAGCCCACTAAGGGGAACATCATAAACGACAGCCGCATGCCCGTCACGGCAAAATCGACCAGCTGCTCATCGGTCGTGAAGAGGCGGACGGCAAGGCCCGGAACCAGCTCGCCGATGAGGAAGGCCGACATCGAGACGGCCGTGGCCCCCATCATCGTCAGGTTCAGCACGCGCAGCACGCGGTCGTATTGGCGCGCTCCGTAGTTGTAGCCGGCAATGGGCTGCATACCCTGATTCAGCCCCATCATCACCATTACAAAGAGGAAGGCCACGCGGTTCGTGATGCCGTAGGCACCAATCATCAGGTCGCCGCCATGCTCCTTGAACCCCTTGTTGATGAGGATGGCAATGAAGCAGGCCGCGAGGTTCATCAAAAAGGGCGACATGCCAATCGAGAGAATGTTCTCGACAATCTTGCGCTTCAGACGGTAGATGCCGCGACGGAAGTGCAGCAGCTCCTCCTTGTTCGAGAGGATGCGTAGCTGCCACGAGAGCGAGACGATTTGTGCCAGGATGGTGGCGATGGCCGCGCCGCGAATCCCCCAGCCGAAGCCGAAGATGAAAATCGGGTCGAGGATGGCATTCAGCACCACGGTAATCATGGTGGCATACATCGACTTACGCGGATGGCCGGCGGCCCGCAACACGGCATTCAGCCCCAGGTACATGTGGGTGATGACATTGCCCAGGAGGATGATGACCATATATTCGCGGGCGTAGGGGAGTGTGTCGTCACTCGCCCCGAAGAAGTAGAGTACGGGGTCGAGGAAGAGGAGCATCACGGCGGCAAAGAGGATGCCGATGATTGTATTCAGTACCACCACGTTGCCCAGCACCTGCTTGGCCGTGTCGTAGTCGCGTTGTCCGAGGCGCATCGAAATCAGTGTCGAGGCACCCACGCCCACCATCGCACCAAAGGCGGCCGAGAGGTTCATCAGGGGGAACGTAAGTGCCAGACCCGAGATGGCCAGCGGACCTACACCCTGCCCGATGAAGATGCTGTCGACCATGTTGTAGAGCGACGAGGCGGTCATGGCGATAATGGCCGGCAGGGAGTATTGCATCAGGAGCTTCCGAATACGCTCCGTACCCAGTTCGAGAGCAGCCGTCTTAACTTCAGACATACCTAACTTATTGGAAAATGAATCCGTCCGACAAGGCTCTTTCGGTAGCTGCCTTGCCCGAAAACTGCTTACATACGCTTTCGTATGCTGCGGTTTTTCGGACTTCGGGCAGCTTCAAAATCGCGCTTGTTATACGCATTCCGGAAAAACGGAAGGTGTCCTAAACTTGTTGGACACCTCCATTTTGCCATCCATATTGAATCCTAAACTCTAAATTCTACATTTTGCATGGGGCTACTCCAGCTCCCAATCCGTGCCATCCTTGCGGTCCTTGACGCGGATGCCGGCAGCGGCCAGTCCGTCGCGGATGCGGTCCGAGGCGGCCCAATCCTTCGCGGCGCGTGCCTTCAGTCGCTCCTCCAGGAGCATCTCCACGAGGGGCGTTACGCGGTCACGACCGGTACCGGCGGCCGACTTCTCGTCCTTCAGACCCAGCACCTCGAAGGCGTAACGCTCGAAGATGCCCTTGAGCTGCGCGAGGTCGTCGGCCGTGAGGCTCTCCTTGCCCTCGACGGCCGAGTTGATGATGCGCACCCAGTCGAACATGGCCGAGATGACCATCGGCGAGTTCAAATCGTCGGCCATCGCCTCGGCACAACGCCTCTCCAACTCGGCGGGTTGCACCGTCGAGGTGGCCGCAGGCTTAATCTTACCAATCGCCTCGATGCCCTTCATCAGACGGTCGAGCCCCTTCTCGGCAGCCTGCAAGGCCTCGTTCGAGAAGTCGAGCGTCGAGCGGTAGTGGGCTTGCAGCACGAAGAAACGAATCGTCATGGGCGAGTAGGCCTGCGCCAGCAGGGCGTGGTTACCCGTGAACAGCTCCTCGAGCGTGATGAAGTTGCCGAGCGATTTGCCCATCTTCTGACCGTTGATGGTAATCATGTTGTTGTGTACCCAGTAGCGGGCCGAGTCGTGACCCAGCGCGGCGGTCGATTGGGCAATCTCGCACTCGTGGTGGGGGAACATGAGGTCCATGCCGCCGCCGTGGATATCGAAACGCTCGCCCAGGTACTTCGTACTCATGGCCGAACACTCCATGTGCCAACCCGGGAAACCGTCGCTCCAGGGCGAGGGCCAACGCATGATATGCTCGGCCGAGGCCTTCTTCCAGAGGGCGAAATCGTAGGAGTGACGTTTGTCGCTCTGACCGTCCAACTCGCGGGTGTTGAGGACGATATCCTCCAGGTTGCGACCCGAAAGTTTGCCGTAGTGGTACTTCTTGTTGTAGGCCTCCACATCGAAATAGACCGAGCCGTTCGAGAGGTAGGCAAAGCCCTCGTCGAGGATGCGCTTCACGAACTCGATTTGCTCGATGATGTGGCCCGAGGCGTGCGGCTCAATCGAGGGGGAGAGGACATTCATCGACTCCATGGCCCGACGATAACGCTCCGTGTAGTAGTGGGCCACCTCCATCGGCTCGAGCTGCTCGAGGCGGGCCTTCTTGGCAATCTTGTCCTCGCCCTCGTCGGCATCATGCTCCAGGTGGCCGACGTCGGTGATGTTGCGCACGTAGCGCACCTTGTAGCCCAGCGACTTGAGGTAGCGGAACAAGAGGTCGAACGTCACGGCCGGACGGGCGTGACCCAGGTGAGGGTCGCCATAGACCGTCGGACCGCAGACATACATGCCCACGCGGCCTTCGGTCAGGGGGGTGAACTCCTCCTTGCGGCGCGTGAGGGTATTGTAAAGTGATAATTTGGTCTCCATAGCTGGTAATAACGATTTATGTTCGCAAAAATAGTAAAATTTTATCGTTCAGCGAAACACTTATCCGAAAAGATGATACTTTCGCCCCTTTTCTTGCACAATAGGATTGCAGGTTCGGCGTTAAATGATTACTTTTGCAAATTGGAAAAAACGCTTTAGCAAAATATGATGCAACATTTCAAACGCTGGAATACGATTGTCGGTTGGGTGGTCTTTGCCCTGGCTACGGGGGTCTATCTGCTGACCATGGAGCCTGTGTCGAGCCTTTGGGACTGCTCGGAGTTTATCGCAACCTCCTACAAGCTGGAGGTCGGTCACCCGCCCGGCGCACCGCTCTTTATGATGTTGGCCCGTCTGGCCACCTTGCTGGCCCCCTCGCCCGACTATGTGGGCATGGCGGTCAATGCCATGAACTCGGTGGCGAGCGGCTTCTGCATCCTGTTCCTCTTCTGGACCATCACACACCTGGCCCGCCGACTCTTAACGCGCGGCGGTAAGGCCTTGACCGAGAGTGGTGTATGGACCTCTATCGGAGCCGGTGCGGTGGGTGCGTTGGCCTACACCTTTACCGATACGTTCTGGTTCTCGGCCATCGAAGGCGAGGTCTATGCCCTCTCGTCGATGTTTACCGCGCTGGTTGTGTGGCTCATGCTCAAATGGGAGGAGGAGGCCGACGAGCCGCACGCCACCCGTTGGATTGTCCTGATTGCTTACCTGATGGGCCTCTCGATCGGTGTCCACATCCTGAACCTGCTGACCATCCCCGCGTTGGTCTTCATCTACTACTTCCGCAAGACGGAGCAGGTAACGCTGAAGGGTATCGTGCTGGCCACGCTCCTGGCCGGTGCCATTCTTTTGGTTATCAACGGCATCATCATCCCCTACACGGTCTATGTCGGGGCGATGATCGACCTCTTCTTTGTCAATACGCTGGGCCTGCCCGTAAACCTCGGTATGGTCCTCTTTGCGCTGGCCCTCATCCTCGGCATGGGGTGGGCATCGTGGGTGACCCACCGCAAGGGCAAGGTGATTTGGAACCTCATCCTGCTCTCGACGACGATGATTCTCGTGGGCTTCTCCTCCTACGCCTCGGTGACGATTCGTGCCGCAGCCAATCCGCCGATGAATTCGAACAATCCGAGCAACCCCCACGCCCTGCTCTCGTTCCTCAATCGTGACCAGTACGGCAACCGCCCGTTGCTCTTCGGTGCCTACTATTCGGCACCCCCCGTGGGTTACATCGAGCGCGAGAACTACTACCTCGACGAGGAGGGTCGCTACCAGACGGGCAAGACCATCACGGGCTACACCTATCCCGAGGGCTTCACCCACCTCTTCCCCCGTATGTGGGACTACCGCAAGGGCGAGAAGGAGTATAAGCAGTGGGGTGCCTACCGTACCAAAGAGGAGGTCGTGCGCGACGAAAACGGCGAGGTGGTGCGCGACGAGTCGGGTCGTCCGGTACGTGAGCGGGTTCTCGACTTCGGTCGCCGCAAGGTCTATGACGACGGCGAGGGTCCGCAGGCGGTCATCGAGCCTACCTTCCTAGAGAATCTGAACTACTTCTTCAACTACCAGCTCAACTACATGTACTGGCGTTATTTCCTGTGGAATTTCGTCGGTCGTCAGAGCGATGTGCAGGCCTCCTCTTCGACCCTCTTGGAGGGCAATTGGTTGTCGGGCATCGACTTTATCGACGAGGCCTACCTCGGTCCGCAGGAGAACCTGCCGCGTGAGGTGGCCGAGAACAAGGGGCGCAACACCTACTATTTCCTCCCCTTCCTGCTGGGACTTATCGGCCTGATCTACCAGCTGAACCGCGACCAGCGCAACTTCTCGATTGTCATGTGGCTCTTCATCATGACCGGTGTGGCGTTGGTGGTCTATTTCAACTCCTCGCCCGGGGAGCCGCGTGAGCGTGACTATGTCTATGCCGGTTCGTTCTACGCCTTCTCGATATGGATTGGTCTGGGTGTGCTGGCCGTGCGCGACTTCGTGCAGTGGGTGGCACGTCGTGATGCGAAGTGGACGGCCGGTGTGGCTACGCTGATTTGCCTCGCGGTGCCGGGCATCCTGGCGGCCGAGAATTGGGACGACCACGACCGCTCGGATCGCTATATGTCGCGCGATATCGGCTGGAACTACCTCCAATCGTGCCTCCCGAACTCGATTATCCTGAACTATGGCGATAACGATACCTTCCCCTTGTGGAACAACCAGGAGGTCTATGCCGTGCGCCCCGATGTGCGCATCATGAATACCTCCTACCTCGGTGGCGATTGGTATATCGACGAGATGAAGACGGCCGCCAACGATGCAGCCGGTGTCCCCTTCTCGCTCCCGAAGCGCAAGTACACCTACTGCAACGATTGGGTACCCATCCGCGAGGTGATTGACCGTGCGGTGGATATTCGGGAGGTGATGGACTTCATCCGCAGCGACGACCCTGCCTCGCAGGTTCGTCTCGTGGACGGCACCTATGCCGACTACATCCCCACGCGCCGCATCGCCATTCCGGTCAATAAGCAGAATGTCATCGAGTCGGGCATCGTGGCCGAGAAGGACTACGACAAGATGGTCGATACGGTCTATATGGAGCTGCGCGGTTCGTCGATTGACAAGAACCAGCTGATGCTGATTGATATGCTCTCGAACTTCGATTGGAAGCGTCCGATTTACCTCACGCAGGTCTATATCTTGCAGGATTTCGGCCTGATGGACTACCTCCAGTTCGACGGCTATGCCTACCGTCTGGTGCCGATTAAGACCCCCGTGAAGAGCGTGTGGGATATGGGGCGCATCGACCCCGACTATGCCGCGCCGCTCCTGAAGAACACCTTCCGCTACGGCAACCTCAAGGACCCCGATGTCTATGTGGACCACTTCATCCAATACAACCTCGGAGCCTCGAATGCCCGTGCCGCCTTTGCCCGCGTGGCGAAGGCCCTGATGGAGGAGGGGCGTGTCGAGGAGGCGGTCGAGCTGCTCGACAAGGGGTTGGAGGAGCTGCCCACCTCGCAGATTCGCTTCACGGACTCGAATACCTTCCCCTTCCTGGAGGCCTACTATGCCGCGGCCGCCCTGGGCGACGAGACGGCAGCTGCGAAGGGCGATGCCCTGATGCGTGCCTACACGGCCAACACGATTGAGTATATCGAGTACTACCTGCTCTTCGACGGCTACCAGAGCGCGATGATTGACGGCGAACTCAACGACCGCCTCGATGAGTTGGAGGAGGCCTACTACCTCGCCTCCTATGCCCGCCGCTACGATATTGTGCGCGAGTTGAACGACTACTACCGTTCGCTCGGTGTCGGTTCGGAGAACCTCCTCCAGGTCCCCGGCGAGGCCGAGCCGATGGATAAATAAGAGCAAAGAGGAAAGAGCAAAGAGGAAAGAGAATAAAGAGAATAAAGAGAATAAAGAGATTAAGAGATAAAAAGATATAAGAGTTTAAAGAGTAACGTCATGCTGCGCTTAGGTACAGTGTGACGTTCCTTTTTTTCTATCTATCTTTATCTATTTCTCTATTTCTCTTTGCTCTTTCCTCTTTCCTCTTTGCTCTTTGCTCTTCACTCTTTGCTCTTTCCTCTTTGCTCTTTGCTCTTTGCTCTTTGCTCTTTGCTCTTTCCTCTTTGCTCTTTGCTCTTTGCTCTTGTTTTAATCTTGCTCTTCCAGTTCGAAAATCGCTTCAACCGGCTTTTCGAAGGTGCGGGCCATCTTAAGAGCCAACACCGTCGAGGGGATGAACTTCCCCGCCTCGATGGCGTTGATGGTCTGGCGGCTTACGCCGCACTTCTCGGCCAGCTCCTGCTGCGTGATGCGCTTCTCGGCACGCTCCACGCGGATTCTATTCTTCATCCGAGGCCTCCTTTCTGGTCTGCCACAACATCACGCGATAGGCCCCCACGAAGATCATCGGGAAGCTCACGAGGTTGTAAACCATTACGTTGAGAAAATCGAGGTTGTTGAACAGGAAGGTCGCCACGATGATAAAGGCGGCCTGGATGTAGAGCGCGAAGAGCAGGGCATTGAGCCGGATGCGGCTAATCATCTCGTCCTCAATCTTCTCGCGCGAGCAGGCAACGAAAATCGCCCCCAACCACATCCACAACACCAGGTGGTTGTTGATGAGCGGTTTGTCCGAGAGCTGCAACGCATTGAGCCAGGCAACCTCCTGGTAGTTGAACCCAATCGCGGCTACCCAGATACCCACCGGCACGGCAATCGCCAACAGAAGCCATCCGACCCACTTGAAGCCGTAAGGCAGTAACCAATTTTTTTGCATAATAAGTAAAGTATATAAGGTTTCGGCAAACCGTCAGACGTGGCCACTTGTCCCGTTTGCCGCCGCAAATGTAAAACAAACTTTACAAAATAGCAAATAAAATTGACAAAAAGTGTTTCTTGTCGAGCAAATGGATGATGGAAAGCACGATTATTTTTGTGGCGGTGTCTTGTTATAAGTGCAAACTGCACTATCTTTGTAGAAGGCAACAACCCAAATAAGGGGGAGATTCTTGCATTTTTCTATGGAAATATCTATCTTTGTGTAGATATTACACGGAAAGTGTTAGTCGCTCTGAAAGCGAATCGCCAAATTCAAATCAGTACGAGCGCGCGCTTCTCTCCTTTCGTCATGTTACTATTGTAATTATGGCGTGGGTTGTTGCCTATTTTCGTACTGGGGTTTTGGCGAACCTGCTTTTGGGAAATAGGCTATCAGCACCACGCTTTCTTTTTTTTATCTCTCTTCGAGGTGCGGAGGAGAGCTAACCCCCTATTTATTATGTGGTGGATAATTATAGGCGTAATCGTCTTTTTGGTCGTCTTGGGTAATAGTGGAGCAACGACACGCCGAGGTAACCCGGTCTATTGTGCCAAATGCCGTTCGCGCGATTTGAAAATTCTTTCCGAGGATGACGCTCAAATCACCTATAAATGTCTGAAATGTGGCGATGTGGGAACGTATGGGTTGCGACGATAAACTGAACGAATGAGGAATTTTTTCAATCATTGATAATAAGGATGTATTATGCTTGCTGAATTTTTTACTTCGAATGGTTTTTGGCTCTATGGGGGCATCTTCATTGCGCTTTGCCTCATCCTGAAACTCTTCAATTATCTAACGGATGGCGACGCGCCGGAGGGGTGCTTTACGGTGCTTGGTGTCTATATGTTAATCGTGTCCCTGTTTGTGTGGGGTGTATATAATTTTGGTGTTGCGCTTGTTTGTGCTGCGCTTATGTATCTCTGTATGTTCCTCATCATGCTAATAGGCTCGAAAAGCAAAACAGCCGAAAAAGAGTCCAAGAGCAATCCGGAATCCTATGAAATCATCCCGCGTGATTTCGATACCACCAGCCTAACCCAGATGCTTCGACAGGTGGAGTTTGAGCGGCAGTGGAGTGCCGTGAAATTCTATGAAACAGATTTGCCGCGCATTAACAATGTGGACGATTCTTACAAGCGTCGTGTTTTGGCCATGTATGATGCCGTGCTTCGCTTGGGTGATAAGATGGTAGTTTGCCAAAGCAATGATATTGCGGCTAACGTGGCAACCATGGTCTATAAAAACGAAGGTGTTAGTGTTGTGTATCGCTCTTTGCCCTGGCGCAGATATAGTGATGGAACCATCTATCGGTGTAGCGAGATTTGTGACGGCTCGATTACATTGAGAACGGCTATTCCCGACAACGATCACGAGTATAAATGTTGGTGGGAATATGAGCAACAAGACGTGTCGCACTATCTGATTAATAACGATGGCTTAAAGATTAAATAAGTGAAACCGAATGATTAAGGAGCAAGAGGCGGTCCGGGTGGTTTCGTTGATGCTGACCTGGGCCTGCAATTTGAACTGCACATATTGTTTTGAACGCTTCAAGCGGCCCGATAGAGAGATGACCTTCGAGGTGGCCAAGCGGGTGCTTTCGGAGGAGTTTGCCACTTTCGCCGAGCGCGAGGAGTGCAAGCAGGGCGGCTATCTGAAAATTGATTTCTTCGGAGGTGAACCCCTCCTGCGCTTCGATTTGATTCGTTCGGTCACGGAGTGGGTCATGACCCTGAACCTGCCTTTTCGGGTGATGTTGTCCGTGACCTCCAACGGCACGTTGCTCGATGAAGAGAAACAGCGTTGGTTCGAAGCGCATAAGGAGCATATACGCATCGTCTTGTCGGTCGATGGGACGGAGGAGATTCAGCAAATCAATCGCGGCGAGTTGGCTGCGGATGCCCCCATCAGCTTCGTGCGGCGCGTGTGGCCGACACTCCATTTCAAATCGACCATTTCGCGGGCGGCATTGCCTACGTTGAGCCGCGATTTGATTGCACTGTTGGAGGCGGGGCATACGATTTCGCCCAATCTGGCCTCGGGCGAGGATTGGCAGGTGGGCGATGAGGTGATTTACAAACGCGAATTGGAGGCGCTGGCGATGTGGCATTTGGCACATCCCGAGGTGGAGCCGATGCGTATCTTCATGCAGCACTTTGTGGCTCTTACCGAACCCTTCTGCAACGAAACACCTCGCAAAAATTGTGGCACGGGAACGACTATGGTGGCCTATGATTGGGACGGAACGCCCTATCCTTGTCATCTCTTTGTGCCGATAACCCACGGCCGCGAAGAGGCTGGAAAGGAGTTAAGGCGGGTCGATTTCTTCGACGATGCCCGCTTTTTGGACGAAACGTGCGCCGATTGTAAGTTGCGCCGTGTCTGCAAAACCTGTTATGGTTTTAACTATCGTGACCGAGGGGATGTGCGCAAACGCGACCGGAGGGTCTGCCGCATGATGTTGGTGGAGGCGCAGGTGATTTCGACCTTTCAGATTCACTTCCTCATGGCACTTCGCAAGGAGCGTGCGCTGAATAAATTTGAATTGGCCGCCCTGCAGGGTGCGGTGCGTTGCTACGAACTTTACCACGACTTCTCGTTTGATGAAGCAGATAATTAGATGTTTAACCCTAAAAAATGATGAGCTATGCAAGTGAATGAATTGCTGTTGGCCGAGGCCAAGGCCTTCTTGGAGGCAAATCGTGAGCAGCTGGCATCGATCGACCGCATCGGTAGCATTGGTTGCTTCGGTTGTGGCTTAGGTTGCGCTGACACGGTGGGCGGTTGATGTTGGCGGTTGAAACCGCTGCTTATAAGGCCCGTCAAAATGGATGAATCCGTCTAACAAGGCTCTTGTTAGACGGATTCCCTTTTGTGCTTTTTTGACCGTTCCTTGCGTTGCCAAACAGAGCCTTACTGCTGGATTTTTACCAATTGTTCGCGGTAGGCGTTCAGGATTCTCGATTTGGAGATAAAGCCCAAGTAGCGGTTCTCCTTGTCCACGACGGGCAGCATCCAGGTGCGGCCGTCCTCGAATTTCGGGAGAATCGACTGAATGGCCTCGTGTTGCAGGATGCGGTCGGGGGGCTGAATCATGTAGGTCATCACCGAGTTGCCATACTTTTCGCGCTTGAACATATCCTTGCGCAAATCGTCTAGCTGCACGACCCCCAGCAGCCGCCCGAAGTCGTCGATGACGGGGAAGATGTTGCGACGGGCCGAGGAGATGATGGTAATCAAATCGCCCAGGGTCATGTGCGAACGGATGCGGATGAAGTCGGTCTCCATAAGCTCCTCCAACTTCAGGAAGACGAAGACCGATTGGTCCTTGTCGTGGGTCAAAAGCTCCCCCTTTTGGCGCAGCTGCTTGGTGTAGATCGAGTCGGGGTCGAGGTAGTAGTTGATGGCGAACGAGATGCAGGCCGTAATCATCAGCGGGATGAAGAGGCCGTAGCCGTTCGACAGCTCGGCAATGAGGAAGATGGAGGTGAGCGGGGCGTTCATCACACCGGCCATCACACCGGCCATGCCCACCAGCGTAAAGGAGGCAATCGGCACCTGCCAATCGAAGAGCGCGTTGCAAATCAGCGCGAGGGCGGCACCCGTGAAGGCCCCGACAAAGAGCGAGGGGGCAAACGTACCACCCACACCGCCGGCCGCATTCGTGGTGGCCATGGCAATCACCTTGAAGAACATCGTGGCCACGACGAAGAGGATAATCACCCACTCGATGTGCGAGAAGCGGTAGAAGAGCGAGTTGTTGAAGAGCTGGTCCGTCTCGCCGTGCATCAGCCCCACGAAGGCCTCGTAACCCTCGCCATAGAGGGGCGGGAAGATGAAGATCAACAGACCGAGAATCGCACCGCCGATAAGCCATTTGCGCTGTTGGGTGGGCAGCTTTTTGAAGAAGGCACCCACGCGCGAATTCATCGAGGTAAAGTACCAGGCCATCAGGGCGCACAGTCCACCGAGGAGGATGAAGAGGGGAATTTGCCACAGCTCGAAGGCATCTTCGGGGCGCAGCGTGACGGCAATGATGGGGTCGAAGCCGCGCAGGATGAAGGCGATGGTGGTGGCCGTGACGGTGGCAATCAGCAGCGGGATAATCGAGGTGGCGGTGATGTCGAGCATCAGAATCTCCAACACGAAGACCACACCCGTAATCGGGGCCTTGAAGATGGCCGCAAGGGCCGCCGCTGCACCGCAGCAGAGCATCAGCGTTGTGTGCTTGTAGTTCAGGCGGGCGAGTTGTGCCACATTCGAGCCGATGGCCGCACCGGTCAGCACAATCGGGGCCTCGGGACCCACCGAACCACCGAATCCGATGGTCGTGGCACCGCCCACAATCGAGGTCCAGCAGTTGTGGCGCGCGATGCGCGAGTCGCACCGCGACATGGCATACAGCACGCGCGTTACACCCTCCGAGATGTTGTCTCGGACGAGGTAGCGGACAAAGAGGGTCGCCAGGACGATGCCCACGGCGGGGTAGATCAGGTAGAGGAATTGCGCCCTATCGACCGAGAACCAGCGGGTCAGTCCCTGCCCGATGGCGTGCAGCAGCACCTCGAAGAGGAAGGTTCCCAGACCGGCCAAAGCACCCACAACAACGGCCAACACCATCAGCATTTGACGGGTTGAGAGCCTGCGTGTCAGGCGCAGGAAGTAGGCATAGATGCGGTCTGCGAATTTTACCTTCATACCTTACAAAGAGGAAAGGTGAAAACTGAAAACTGAAAACTGAAAAGTGAAAAGTGAAAAGTGAAAAGTGCTTTAGTTACCTTTAGCAACCTTTAGTCGCCTTTAGCAACCCTTTTCGCCTTTAACGCCTTTTCGTCCTTCTCGCCTTCCCCTCCAATTCTAAATTTTAAATTCTAAATTCTGAATTTCTTTACTTTTTCTCTGCGTAGGCTTTGGCTTGTGCGGCAATCAGCTCCTTGTCTTCGAAGTAGTTGATGCGCATGGCGTTGCGCACGTCGCGCAGCGTCTCGCCGGCCACCTCGTGGGCGCGTTGGGTACCCTTTTCGAGGATGGCATAGACCTCCTCGATGCGCTCCTCGAAGTAACGACGACGCTCACGAATCGGGTCTAACAGCTCGTTGAGGATGTTAATCAGCAACTTCTTGCACTTCACATCGCCCAGACCGCCACGACGGTAATGCTCCTTCAGGGCATCGAGCGACTCGTACTCGGGGAGGTACTTCTCGAAGTGGTCCGGTCGGCAGAAGGCATCGAGGTAGGTGAATACGCAGTTGCCCTCGACCTTGCCCGGGTCCTCGATGCGGAGGTGGTCCGGGTCGGTGTACATGCCCATCACCTTCTTCTTAACCTCGGCCGCCGTGTCCGAGAGATAGATGCAGTTGCCGAGCGACTTGGACATCTTGGCCTTGCCATCCGTACCCGGCAGGCGCATGCAGGCGGCATTGTCGGGCAGCAGAATCTCCGGCTCGACGAGCGTTTCGCCATAGAGCGAGTTGAACTTGTGGACAATCTCGCGCGTCTGCTCCACCATCGGCTCCTGGTCGGCACCGGCCGGCACGGTCGTAGCGCGGAAGGCGGTGATATCGGCCGCCTGCGAGATGGGGTAGCAGAAGAAGCCCACCGGCAACCCCTGCTTCTGGGTCGTGTCGCCCGCCTCGGCCTGCTCCGAGAAGCCGCGCATGAGCATCTCGGCCTTCACGGTCGGGTTGCGTTGCAGACGTTGCACGGTGACCAGATTCATATAGTAGAAGCACAGCTCACACAGCTCGGCAATCTCGCTCTGGATGAAAATCGAGACCTTCTCGGGGTCCAGACCGGCCGAGAGGTAGTCGAGGGCTACCTCGATGATGTTCTGGCGCACCTTTTCGGGGTTGTCCCAGTTGTCGGTCAGGGCCTGTGCATCGGCAATCATGATGAAGATTTCGTCGAACGTACCGGAGTTTTGCAGCTCGACACGACGACGCAACGAGCCGACATAGTGGCCCAGGTGAAGACGACCCGTGGGACGGTCGCCCGTGAGGATGATTTTCTTTTTTGCCATATTGTTGTCTTGTTTTTTTTGTTCGTTCGGGGTACAATTTCCTGCGAAAATACGAAAATTCTCTCGCGCACGAAAAAATAGTTTGCGCGTATAGATTTTTTTTATACCTTTGCTTTATCCTAATAATCCGCTGTTATGACGATAATCCAACTTGAATACCTGTTGGCCGTGGCCAATTGTGGTAGTTTTTCGCAGGCCGCCGAGCATTGTTTCGTAACGCAACCCTCTCTCTCGATGCAGATTAAGTCGCTCGAGGAGGAGCTGGGTGTGGTGCTTTTGGACCGCTCGAAAAAGCCCGTCGTGCCGACCGAGGCGGGGGAGGTGGTCCTGGAGCAGGTGCGCGAGACCTTGCGCTCGTTCAACTACATCCGCGAGGCGGTTCACGAGCTGAAGGGGGAGACGGCCGGCAAGCTGCGCCTGGGGGTGATTCCGACCATTGCGCCCTATCTGATGCACCGCTTTATGCCCGCCTTCGTGAAGGCCTACCCGAAGGTCGAGTTGGAGATTTCGGAGATGAAGACGGCCGACATCGTCGAGGCCTTGAAGCGTGACCGCCTCGATGCAGCGTTGGTGGCCGGCGGAACGTGCGGTGAGGGCATCCAGGAACACGACCTGTTCAACGACCGTTTCTGGCTCTACGTCTCGCCTGAGAATCCCCTCTACGAGCGTTCGAATATCCGCATCGAAGATATTGATTTGAAGGACCTTGTGATTCTTTCGGCCGGCAACTGCATGCGCGACCAGATTATCGAACTCTGCCAGGCCAAGCGGCAGATGCCCTCGCACTTCTCGTTCGAGTCCGGGTCGCTCGAAACCCTCATGCGCATCGTCGATTGCACGCAGGCCCTCACCATCATTCCCGAGATGGCCATCGACTTCATTGCCGAGAATCGCCGCGACCGTGTCAAACAGCTGGCCAAGGGGGCTACCTCGCGCAAAATCTCCGTGGCCGTGCGCCGCACCTACGTCAAAAGTTCGATTATCAAAGCCTTGAACGAGACGATTCTTCGCTGTGTCGGTGCGTAGCGTGTGCGCATTCCACGCTCCGAAACCATCCTTTGAGGGCCAACCTTTGGTTGGTCTTCTCTTTTTTTGTCGGTTTTGTGCTTTCTTTGCCCGTTTGGTTTGCTGCTTTGAGGTTTAATTTGTATTTTTGCAAGGTTATAGTGACCTACTGAAAATTATGGAGAACAAACAGCAACTGATAGAGACGATTGTCGAGGCCATCTCGGACAAGAAAGGTAAGAATATTGTATCGTTGGACCTGACGGGGTTCGATGGAGCGATTTGCTCGAATTTTGTGGTCTGCAACGCCGACTCGACGACCCAGACCTGCGCCATCGCCGACTCGGTGGAGGATAAGATTCACGAGGTGCTGGGCGAGTGGCCCTGGCGCGTGGAGGGCAAGCAGACGGGTCTGTGGGTAGCGATGGACTATGTGGATGTGGTGGTACACATCTTCCAGAGCGACCTGCGCGAGTTCTACAAGCTCGAGGAGCTGTGGGCCGATGCCCCGATGGTCAAATACGAATACGAAGAGTAGCATACAATGGCAACAAAACAACAACCGAAAAATACCCCCCAACCTCGCCTGCCGCGATTCAACATCTTTTGGATTTACGGCGCGATAGCGGTCTTTATCATCGGGTGGTCGCTCTTCTCGACCGAGAATGCCGACCCCCTGAAGAGCGACTGGTCGGTCGTCGAACCGCTCGTTGAGCAGGGCGAGGTGGAGCGGATTCGCGTGGTGAACCGCGAGACGGCCGAGGTCTTTTTGAAGAAGGAGGCGGCCGAGAAGTACCGCAATGGCGACGAGGGGGCGTTGAAACGCCTGCCCGCCACGGGTGCACACCTCTACTTTACGATTCCCTCGGTCGATGCTCTGCGCGAGGATTTGCAGCTGGCCGAGTCGCAACTCCCGACCGAGGAGCGCGCGGTGGTGGTCTATGAAAACGAGAAGGGCAATTGGATGGATGTCCTCGGCACGGTGCTGCCCTGGGTGCTGATTATCGCCTTCTGGTTCTTCCTCATGCGCCCCATGTTCCGCGGTGGGGCAGGGGGTGGTGCCGGCATCATGAATGTAGGTAAGGCCCGCGCACAGGTCTTCGACAAGGAGAATAAAAAGCCCGTCACGTTCAAGGATGTGGCCGGTCTGGAGGAGGCCAAGGTGGAGATTATGGAGATTGTCGATTTCCTGAAGAAGGCCGACAAATACCGCGAGCTGGGTGCCAAGATTCCGAAGGGTGCGCTGCTTGTCGGCCCTCCGGGAACGGGTAAGACCCTTTTAGCCAAGGCCGTAGCGGGCGAGGCCAATGTGCCTTTCCTCTCGATTTCGGGTTCGGACTTCGTCGAGATGTTCGTGGGTGTGGGTGCTTCGCGCGTAAGAGATTTGTTTGAGCAGGCCAAGCAGAAGGCCCCCTGCATCCTCTTCATCGACGAGATTGATGCCATCGGCCGCGCCCGTGGCAAGAATGCCGGTTTCTCGGGCAACGACGAGCGCGAGAATACGCTCAACCAGCTCCTGACAGAGATGGACGGCTTCCAGACCAATGCCGGTGTGATTGTCCTGGCGGCCACGAACCGTGCCGATATTCTGGACAAGGCCCTGATGCGTGCCGGCCGTTTCGACCGCCAGATTGAGGTGGGTCTGCCCGATATCAAGGAGCGCGAGGCGATTTTCGAGGTCCATCTGCGCCCCCTGAAGCTCGACCCGACGCTCGACCGTTCGTTCCTGGCACGCCAAACCCCCGGCTTCTCGGGTGCCGACATAGCCAACGTCTGCAACGAGGCGGCGTTGATTGCCGCACGCCACGAGAAGAAGGTCATTGCGAAGGAGGACTTCCTGGCCGCCATCGACCGCATCGTCGGCGGCCTGGAGCGTAAGAATAAGATTATCACCGCGGCCGAGAAGCGCAAGATTGCCTACCATGAGGCGGGCCATGCGACCGTAAGCTGGCTCCTGAAGCACGCCTCGCCGCTGATTAAGGTGACCATCATCCCGCGCGGCAAGGCGTTGGGAGCCGCCTGGTACCTGCCCGAGGAGCGACAAATCACGACCCGTGAACAACTCCTCGACGAGATGGCCGCCACGTTGGGCGGTCGTGTCTCGGAGCAGCTGACCTTTGGCGAGATTTCGACCGGTGCGCTCAACGACCTGGAGCGTGTTACGAAGCAGGCCTACGCCATGGTGGCCTACTACGGCATGAGCGAGCGGGTGGGCAACCTCTCCTTCTACGACTCGACGGGCCAGAGCGATATGGCCTTCACGAAGCCCTACTCGAACGAGACGGCCGAGACCATCGACAAGGAGGCCCGCGCCCTCATCGACGGAGCCTATGCCCTGGCCGAGCAGGTGCTGACCGAGCATCGGGAGGGGCTGACGGCCCTGGCCGAGCTGCTCCTGGAGCGCGAGGTGATTTTCACCGAAGATGTGGAGCGCATCCTCGGCAAACGCCCCCACGCAACCCCTGCCACCGAGCCGCAGTCGCCCGAGGAGCAGACCGCGCAGGAGGTGGAGGTGATTGCCCCCGAGTCGGCCACCCTGGAGTAGGTAGCGATAGGAAAAACTGACGAAAAACGAACCCGATATGAATGATAAACTGAAAAACCTTGTGGTACGCACCATCAGCGGCGTGGTCCTTTTGGTGGTGGTCTTTGGCGGCATCTTGTGGTCGCAGTGGTCGCTCGGAGCTTTGCTGTTGGTGATGCTCGTGGGCGGTGTGCTGGAGCTGTACGGCCTTGTCGGCAAACAGCAACTCCAACCGCAACGCGCCCTGGGTATGATTGCCTGTGTGGTTCTCTTTGCGCTGAACTTCGCCTTTGTGTGCGACGATATTGTTATCCTGGGCAAGGGCCATACCTGGTTTGCCTCCGGTGCAGCCTTCCTGCTGCTCTCGATTCCGCTCATGTTCATCTGTGAGCTGTATCGCAAGCAGGAGAACCCCGCGGCCAACATCGCCACGACCATCCTCGCCCTCTTTTATGTGGCCCTGCCCCTCTCGTTGCTGCTCTATATGCCGATTATCGGCCGCGACGAGTGGACCCCGTGGGTGCTGATTGCCTACATTGCCATCGTCTGGTCGAATGACGTCTTTGCCTACCTGGCGGGGATGGCCTTCGGTCGCCACCGCCTCTTCGAGCGTCTTTCGCCCAAGAAGTCGTGGGAGGGTTTCTTCGGCGGACTGGTTGGTGCGCTGGTGGCCGGCTATGTGGTGGCCAAACTGCTGGGCGACGAGCCGTTGGCCTGGTTGGGACTGGCCGTGGTGACGGTCGTGACGGCCGTGCTGGGCGATTTGGCCGAGTCGATGTTCAAACGTGCCGCCGAGGTGAAGGATTCGGGAACGCTCATCCCCGGTCACGGTGGGGTGCTGGACCGCTTCGATGCCCTCCTGCTCTCCGCTCCGTTTGTCTTTGTCTATATGGTCTGCATCTTCTAACCTAAACGCATAGAACTATGAAAATCAATAAGGAAGGATATCGTATCATTGCCGTTTCGGGCTTAATCTGCCTGGCCATTTGGCTCTTCTTTTATTGGATGCTGATGAATCGGAGCAGCTGCACGCTGATTGTGGCCGCCACGATTTTCCTGATTTGCTTTTGGATGTTTATCGTCGCCTTCTTCCGCGAACCGCGCCGTGTCCGCATCCACGATGCCGATTTGGTCTTCTCGCCCTGCGATGGCCGCGTGGTGGTGACCGAGGTGGTGATGGAGGAGGAGCATCTGAAGCAGGAGATGTTGCAAATCTCGATCTTTATGTCGGTGACCAATGTCCACATGAACTGGGTCCCCGTGGGGGGTGTGGTGGAGTACTTCAAGTACCACCCGGGTCGCTTCCTGGTGGCCTGGCACCCGAAGTCCTCGACCGAGAACGAGCGCACGACCACCGTGGTCCGCATGGCCGATGGTCGTCCCGTCTTGTTCCGTCAGATTGCCGGTCTGGTGGCACGTCGCATCGTGTCGTATATGAAGGTGGGTAACCCCGTGGAGCAGAACTCGGTGGCCGGTTTCATCAAGTTCGGTTCGCGTGTCGATGTGCTTGTGCCGAAGGATAGCACCGTGCTGGTCGAGATTGGCGATGCCGTCGTAGGATCGCAGACCCCGATTGCCCGTCTGCATAAGACCATTGCAGAATAAACCGTCGAAACCCCTAAACCGCAAGACGATGAAACTCAACGGACAGACCATTTGGAAATTCCTCGCCGGAGCCGTTTTGACGGCTGTGGTGCTGTTTCTGTTGTGGTACTTCTCGTCGATTGTGGTCTATATTTTGGTCTCGGCCGTGCTGGCCGTGATGGGTCGTCCGTTGGTGCGCCGCCTGGAGCGTGTCCGCATCCGTCGTTGGCAGATGCCGCGTGCGTTGGCGGCCTTGGTGACACTCGTGGTCATTTGGCTTATTGCCGCCACGGTGGCCATGCTCTTCCTGCCCCTTGTCTTTGATAAGATTTACCAATTCTCGAACCTCGACTTTGCCGCCGTGGTGGGCAATATCGAGGCACCGGTTGCGCAGTTGCAACGCTACCTCTCGGAGCTGTTTGCAATGCCCGTGGGGGCCTTCTCGCTGCAGGAGGCACTCATTTCGCACCTGAAGGAGTGGATTAACCTTGAGTCGATTAACCACATCTTCTCGTCGATTATCGGCCTGATGCTCTCGTCGGCCGTGGCCATCTTCTCCATCTCGTTCATCACCTTCTTCTTCTTGAAGGAGGACGGGCTGTTCTACGCGATGGTGACGGCCATCTTCCCCGAACGCTACGCCGAGAACATCACCCGCGCATTGGACGAGGTGACCTACCTCCTTTCGCGCTACTTCCGCGGTCTTCTGACCGAGAGCCTGCTGCTGATGATTGCCGTGACGGTGACGATGACCGCCTTTGGGATGAAGTTGCAGGATGCCGCCTTCATCGGCTTGGTGATGGGGGTGATGAATGTGGTTCCCTATGCCGGCCCGCTCATCGGTGGCGTGTTGTCGCTCTTCGTGGGCATCGTGTCACCCATCGAGGGTCAGTCGATCGGCTATACGGCGACGGTGATTGTCTGCTCGCTGCTGGCACTCAAATCGCTCGACGATTTTGTGCTGCAACCTACCCTCTACTCGGAGCGTGTGAAGGCCCACCCGCTGGAGGTCTTCCTGGTGATTCTGATGGCCGGCTCGGCCGCCGGTATTCTCGGCATGCTGCTGGCCATCCCCGCCTATACCGTCCTGCGTGTCTTTGCCAAGGAGTTCTTCTCCGAGTTCAGCCTGGTGCGTAAACTGACCGAGAACATCTGATGGAGGGGTTGGTGATTGAGGGCATCGTAGCCCCCGGACGCAAAATCGGTCGCCAAATCGGCTTTCCGACGGCCAACATCGCCCTCGACGAAGGGCTGCAGGTCGAGGGGGGTGTCTATCGCTCGGAGGTCGAGATTGAGGGCGTTGAGGGGCGTTTTCGCGCCATGTCGAACGTGGGGAGCAACCCCTCGGTCGGGGGCGGGGAGCGACGTTTGGAGAGCCACCTGATCGGTTTTTGCGGTGAGCTGTATGGCCGCAGGATTCGGGTGCGATTGGTCGAGAAGCTACGCGAGGAGGTTCGCTTCGGCTCGTTGGAGGAGCTGAAGGCCCAACTCGAAAAGGATAAACAAGAGATATTACAGAAAGAATAACGTATGTTTTTGGATTTGAGTTTGCCCTACAAGGTGGCCGATATGAGCCTGGCCGAGTGGGGTCGCAAGGAGATTGAGGTTTCGGAGCATGAGATGCCCGGACTGATGGCCGTAAGAAAGAAGTACGGCCCGAAAAAGCCCCTCAAAGGGGTGCGCATCATGGGTTCGCTGCACATGACGATTCAGACCGCCGTGCTGATTGAGACCCTCGTAGAGCTGGGTGCCGAGGTGCGCTGGTGTTCGTGCAACATCTTCTCGACGCAGGACCATGCCGCCGCCGCCATTGCCGAGCGCGGGGTGCCGGTCTTTGCCTGGAAGGGCGAGTCGCTCGAGGAGTATTGGTGGTGTACGGCGATGGCCATGTCGTTTGCCGACGGCAAGGGCCCGCAGCTGATTGTGGACGATGGTGGCGATGCTACGCTGCTGATTCATAAGGGATTCAAGGCTGAGAAGGATGCCTCGACGCTCGATTACGAGCCGTCGTCCTACGAGGAGGAGGTGATTCTCTCGACGCTGAAGCAGATTTTGGCCGAGGATAACGGCAAGTGGCACCGCACGGTCGAGGAGTGGAAGGGCGTGAGCGAGGAGACCACGACCGGTGTGCATCGCCTCTACCAGATGCAGGAGGCCGGTGAGCTGCTCGTGCCGGCCATTAATGTGAACGATTCGTGTACGAAGTCGAAGTTCGACAACCTCTACGGTTGCCGCGAGTCGCTGGCCGACGGCATCAAGCGCGCCACGGATGTCATGATTGCCGGTAAGGTGGTCGTGGTGTGCGGCTATGGCGACGTGGGCAAGGGTTGCGCTCGCTCGATGCGCTCCTATGGTGCGCGTGTCATTGTGACCGAGATTGACCCGATTTGTGCCTTGCAGGCCGCCATGGAGGGCTTCGAGGTGAAGACGGTGGAGAGCGCGTTGGCCGAGGGTAACATCTACGTTACCTGCACGGGTAACCGCGATATCATCACGCTGGAGCATATGCAGCAGATGCGCGACCAGGCCATCGTCTGCAACATCGGCCACTTCGACAACGAGATTCAGATGGCCCGCCTCAATGCTTCGGGTGCCGTGCGTACGGAGATTAAGCCCCAGGTCGATAAATATACCTTCGAGGATGGCCACTCGATTTTCATCCTGGCCGAGGGTCGTCTGGTGAACCTGGGCTGCGCCACGGGTCACCCCTCGTTTGTGATGTCGAACAGCTTCACGAACCAGTGCCTGGCCCAGATGGAGCTGTGGGAGAAGGAGCTGGCCGTCGATGTCTATCGTCTGCCGAAGCACCTCGACGAGGAGGTTGCCCGCCTCCACCTCGACAACCTCGGTGTGGAGCTGACGAAACTGACGGCCGAGCAGGCCGACTACATCGGTGTTAAGCCTGAAGGACCTTATAAGGCAGAACACTACCGCTATTAATGTTGAAAATTAGTTAGCTCAACAAAAAGGGAGATAGCCACTGATTCAGGCTATCTCCCAATTTTTTTTGTGGTAATGATGCCAAAAGTGGCGCTTGTTGAGTTTTAAATGTGGGGCGAGAAACG
>X42_Goitered_Gazelle__coassemble_48_pt1 | contig 33878 bp, 20 predicted proteins | sample X42_Goitered_Gazelle__metabat2_low_PE_007 | metagenome-assembled genome bin X42_Goitered_Gazelle
GTACCCGGAGCCGGGGTCGAACCGGCACGTCATTGCTGACATTGGTGTTTGAGACCAACGCGTCTACCGATTCCGCCATCCGGGCAGGCCGATAATCGTTGAATCGGGACGACAAAGATAGACACGAATTTTGAAAAAACAAAATCTTGCCCCGCTTTTTCACTTTTTTATTTGTTGGGCATGGCGGCTAAAAAAGCCACACTCTCATAGAGCGTGGCTTCAAATGGCTGTGAATTTGTTCTTTAGAGGTTGTTCAACCACTCGGTTACATTCTTCTCGATGCGCGCCTCGATGTTGTCGCCCTCGGCCTTCACGAACTTCTCGCCCGTGATGTTCTCATACAGCTCGATGTAGCGGTCGGTGATGCTCTCGACAATCTCGGGGGTCATCTCGGGAACCTGCTGTCCCTCCTGGCCCTGGAAACCGTTGGCCATCAGCCACTCGCGTACGAACTCCTTCGAGAGCTGCTTCTGCTTCTCGCCCTTGGCCAGACGCTCCTCGTAGCCCTCGGCATAGAAGTAGCGCGACGAATCGGGGGTGTGAATCTCGTCCATGAGGTAGATCACGCCGTTCTTCTTACCGAACTCGTACTTCGTATCGACCAAAATCAGCCCCATCTTGGCGGCAATCTCCGTACCGCGCTCGAAGATGGCGCGCGTGTAGGCCTCCAGCTGCTCGTAGTCCTCGCGGCTCACGAGACCCTGGGCGATAATCTCCTCCTTCGAGATATCCTCGTCGTGGCCCTCGTCGGCCTTCGTCGTCGGGGTGATAATCGGGGTGGGGAACTTCTGGTTCTCGACCATGCCCTCGGGCATCTCCACACCGCAAATCGTGCGCTTGCCGGCCTTGTACTCGCGCCAGGCGTGGCCCGAGAGGTAGCCGCGGATGACCATCTCGACCTTGAACGGCTCGCACTTGTGGCCGACGGTCACCATCGGGTCGGGTACGGCAATCTTCCAGTTGGGGAGGATATCGGCCGTGGCATCGAGGAATTTGGCGGCGATTTGGTTCAGTACCTGGCCCTTGAAGGGGATGCCCTTCGGCAGTACGACATCAAAAGCCGAGATGCGGTCCGAAACGACCATCACGAGGTAGTCGCCCTCGATTGAATAGACATCACGCACCTTGCCCACATAGTGGTTCTGCTGACCCGGCAGGTTGAAATGGGTCTTTACGATTGCTTCCATTTGGGTATCTTTTTATTTGTTTGATTGTTCGTTGTTCGGGGGCTGTCGCCGCGCAAAGATAGTGAAAATTTCAGCGCAACGAACCACTTATGTAATAAATTTTAGTGGGCGGTTTATATCAGCTCGGCCTCCTCGTTCGAAGTGAGTTTGCGGGCAAAGGCACGGGCCGCATAGTTTTCGGGTATGAAGATGCGGCGAATCGACATGGCGGAGAGGATGGATTGGTGCGTCGCATCGAGGGCGCGGGCGTAGATTTGCTTCACGCCCAGCTCCTTGAGGGCCGCCACCGTGCGCAGCGACGAGTCCATGCTCTGGCCGATGGCCACGATGGCGCAGTCGATATCGTCCAGGGGCAGGGCCTTGAGGGCCGCCTTCTCGGTGGCATTGAGGATGTAGGCCACCGCAATCCGGTTCTTGACCTCCTCGATGCGGTGTTCGTTCAGGTCGATGCCGATTACGTCGTTGCCTTGTTCGGTCAGCTCCTCGGCCAGCGTTTTGCCGAAGTTACCCAATCCAATGACTAAATATTTCATAACCTATGCGGGGTGTTAGTTGATAATTACGTTGTCTTTCGGGAGGCGGTATTTGGGGGCGGGGCGTGCAGGCAGCAGGCTCATCAGGGCGGTAATCAGTCCGACACGCCCCATGAACATCAGCCCCGTCAGGATGAGTTTGCCCGCCTCGCCCAATTCGGCCGTTGCGCCCAGCGACGACCCGACGGTCGAGAGGGCCGAGATGGTCTCGAACAGCAGCCGCATGGGGTGAATCGAAGGCTCGATGCGTACCAGCAGCACGAAGGCGATGAGGATGGCACCTATGGAGGCGAAGATGGTGGCCGAGGCGCGGCGCACCGATTCGGCCGGAATTTCGCGCCCGAAGAGGGTGACCCGCTCCCGACCGCGCACCACGGATAGGAAGTTGGCCCACGCCACACCGAGCGTATTGACCTTGATACCGCCTGCCGTGGATTGCGAACCGCCACCGACCCACATCAGGAAGATGTAGCCGAGGAGGGTCATAAGCGAAAAATGGCGCAAATCCACGCTGTTGAAGCCGGCCGTGCGCGGGACCACGGCATTGAAGAGCGATTGGGTCAGCTTCTCGCCCGTGGTCATGCCGTGGAAGGCTCCGTTCCACTCCAGGAGGGCCATCCAGAGCGTGCCGCCGATGAGCAGCAGGGCGGTGATGAAGAGGACGATTTTCGTGTTGATGTTCGTCAGGTGGCGATAGCGAATCGGCTTCTGCCCCCAGCCGAGGAGGCGGTAGGCGGCCATGCGGAGGTGGTAGAAGAGGATGTTTTTGAAATTGACCAGAATCGGGAATCCGATGCCGCCCAGGATGACGAGCAGCGAAATCCAGAGGTAGAACCCGTTGTGGCCGGTGAGGACCGCCTCGTTGCCCAGGTTGCCCTCCAGGGTCGAAAAGCCGGCATTGCAGAAGGCCGAGACGGCATGGAAGAGCGAGAAATAGAGCTCTTCGTGGAGCGAGTAGCCGAGCGTGCCGTGGATGCTGTGCCAAATCAGCAGCGCACCGCACAGCTCGATGATGAAGGTGAATCCCAGGATGTAGAGCAGGGCCGAGACGAGCGACGAGAAGGTCTCCGAGGAGAGCATATCGCGCAGGGCAAATTGGTTGTAGAGGCCCGTGTTGCCCATGAAGAAGAGGGCGAAGAAGCTCGTGATGGTCATCACGCCCAACCCGCCGATTTGAATCAACAGGAGGATGACGGTCTGCCCTTCGAGGGTGAAGGTGGTGGCCAATTCGACGGGCGAAAGTCCCGTAACGCAGACCGATGAGGTAGCCACAAAGAGGGCATCGACCACCGAGAGGTGGATATGGGGAAGGGTCGAGCGCGGCACGAGCAGCAGCAGGGTGCCGAGGACGATGATGACGGCAAAGCCGGAGGCCAGCATCAGGGCGGGGTTCGTGCGTTTGTTGATGAAGCTCACCACGCTCCGCGACAGCTCCATGGTGGCAAACAGCGCGAGGACGGTGCCGACATAATATTTATTTTCGAACAGTCGCCACAGCCCCTGCAACGGGCTTTCGGCGGAGGCGAGCGGGAACCAGTCGGGCAGCTGAAGCGACGAGAGCGCAAGGCCCGTGAGGAGGGTCAGCAGAATCTTCTTGCGACGAAACCGACGGATGTTGAGCAGCAGGGCCAGGCAGAACAGCAGCAGGTAGATGCGCTTGCCGAAGCGGTAGATGGCATGGACATACTCCGTCTCGTGGGGCTTGAGCGTGTAGCCGTAATCGACAAACAGCGCACCCAGCACCACGACCGACACCAGGAACGAGGCGATCTGCATCCAGCGTCGGATGCGCCGCTCGGTGTTGGGCGAGGGGAGCCACCTGTTCGGTAAATGGAGCTTCATGGCAACGGTCGGTTTAGCTACTTTGTGACAAAGATACAAAAAAGGAGCCTTCCTGCCAAACGGAAGACTCCAAACCGATTTTTCAGACCCGATTAGCGGAACAACAGCTGTGCAAACTCCGTGAGGTAGATGCGCCAGTTGCGCCAGGTGTGGCCCCCGTCGCTTTCGCGGAATTGGTAGGGAAAGTCCATTTGGTCGAGCTTGTCGCGGAATTTGGCGTTCATCTCCCACAGAAAATCCTCCGTACCGCAGCCGATCCAATAGAGCCTCAGCCCGTTGTCGCGTTGCGCGGCCAGCGTTTGGTCCATATCGCCGTAGAAGCCCTCCTCCTTGCCCCGCATCGTGGCGGCCGAGAAGAGGCCCACATAATCGAACATCTTGGGCATCGTGCGCGAGATGTGCAGGGCGTGGAACCCGCCCATCGAGAGGCCAGCCACGGCCCGTTTGTCGCGCTTGGCGAGGGTGCGGTAGTGGCTGTCCACATAGGTTACCACATCCGAAAAGGCCCTTTCGAAGGAACCCTCCATCGTCTTCGGGAGTTGGAATTGCGGCTTGTAAAGTCCCTTCGGGCAGTGGCCCGGGGCGGCCTGCTGAATGGCGTTGCCGTTGGTCATCACGACAATCATCTTCTCGGCCTTGCCTGCGGCAATGAGGTGGTCCAAAATCTGGGCCGTGCGCCCCAAGGCCGCCCAGGCCTCCTCGTCGCCACCCATGCCGTGCAGCAGGTAGAGCACCGGATAACGCCCCTTGCCCGTCTCGTAGCCGGGCGGGGTGTAGATGGTCATGCGGCGTTCGCAGCCCAACGTGGGCGACGGGTACCAGACCTTCGAGAGGGTGCCGTGCGGGGTATCCCGGGTGCTGTACAGGTCGCCCCGCTCACCCGGCACGATGAAGAGGTTGCTGATTGTGGCAATATCGCGCACGGTGTGGACATTCGAGGGGTCGATGACGCGCACCCCGTCCACCATGAAGGAGTAGGTGTAAAGCTCCGAGGCAAGTGGTGCGGTGGTCGCCTCCCAGATGCCCTCCGCGTTGCGTTGCAGTGGGAGCGGCTCGGCGGCAAAGTCGCCCGTGACCTCCACCTTTTCGGCCGCGGGGGCGGTGTAGCGGAAGGTGACCGAGCGGTCGGCGTGCTGTTCGGGCGAGAGGGGCAGCGGGGCATCCCACAAGGCCTCCTGGGCCGTCAGCGTAAGGGTGGCGCACAGGGCGCACAAGGTTAGAAAGAGGTGTTTCATGGCAAGTGACGGATTATTTGCCCTCGAGCCAGGTCATGAAGTCGGTCGTGCGCGAACGCGAAACGAAGACCTCGAAATCTGGCTTGGGCATCAGATTGACTTTCAGGCGGTTGGATGGGTGCTTCGAGATGCCGGCAATGGCCCGCACCGAGACGGTGCAGTTGCGCGAGATGCGGAAAAAGTCGGCCGGCGAAATCTCCTCCGAGAGTTGGTCGAGCGATTGGTCGAGGATGTAGCGTCGCCCCTCGCTCGTCACCAGGTGGGTACTCTTGTCCTCGGCGTAGAAGTAGGCCACCTGGCTCGTCTCGATGACCGACAGGCGGTCGCCGAAGCGCACCACGAAGCGTTTGCGGTAGGTCGCCTCACCCCCCCCCCGTAAGCGCACTTTTCAGGGCCTCGATGTCGATGGCGGGGGTGGTGTCGGTGGCGGCTCGTTCGGCCTTCAGGGCGTTGCGACAACGCTCCACGGCACCGGCCAGCTCCTCGGGGTCGATGGGCTTCAGCAGGTAGTCGATGCTGTTCACGCGGAAGGCCCGCACGGCATAGTTGTCAAAGGCGGTCGTGATGACCACTTTGGCCTGCACGTTGTATTGACTGAAGATGTCGAAACACATGCCGTCCGAGAGTTCGACATCCATGAAGATAATATCGGCACGGTTGGCCGGATTGTTCAGCCACTCGAGCGTGCCGCGCACGGAGCTTTGCAGTCCGACGATTTGCAGGTCGTCGAAGCGTCGTTCGAGGGCGCGGCGCAGGTTGGCTTGTGCCGGCAGCTCGTCTTCGACAATCAGGACGTTGTAACGGGGTGTCATATCAGCGGAAGTTCTACGATAAATTCATGTTCGGTCTGCTCGACCCGTATCGGCTGGTTGGCCAGGTCGAGGTATTGTTGGCGGATGTTTTTCAGCCCCTTGCCGGTCGAGGGTTGCTTGCTCAGGCGGGGCTGGAGGGGGTTGCTGACGCGCAGCGTGTCGTTCGATGCGCTGATGGTGACCAGCAGCGGACGCTCGGCACTCACGGCGTTGTGCTTGGTTGCATTCTCAATCAGCAGCTGCAAGGCGCAGGGGACGATGTGGCGGCCCAACAGCTCGTCGGGGATGGCATATTCGACCCGGAAACCGTCCGTGAACCGCTCCTGCAACAACTCGCCGTATTTGCGGGCGAAGGTCAGCTCGTCGCGTAGCGAAACAAGCTGCTCGTCCTCGTTTTTAAGCATATAGCGGTAGCAGTCGGCCAGCTTGCGGATGAAGGCCGAGGCGCGTTCGGTCTCCTGCTCCTGCACCAGGAAGTCCAAGATGTTGAGCGAGTTGAACAGAAAATGGGGGTTAATCTGCATCTTGAGCTTGTTGTATTGGAATTGGGCCTGGTGCTTCTTGCCGCGCTCGGCGTGCAGCTGCGCATTCGAGATGAGGGCGTAGGCGATGAGCTTGAAGAGGGTATAGACCACAATGTCGCACAGCAGAATGACGGCAAACAGGCGCAGGAAGGGGAGCCACGCAAAGATGCGGAGCGAGCCGTGCGGGAAGTTGTAATAGACCAAAAGGGTGACCAACGTCGAGAGGGCGAGGGTCAGCAACACCCCGCCCGCCATGCGCCACTCGGTGCGCCCCGTCAGATGCGGACGGAAGCTGACGAAGAGCATGTTGCCGCAGAGCAGCACCAAAATCGCCACCGTGTTTTCCAGCAGGTGGTTCAACTCCGCACTCACGGAGGATTGCATGAAGTAGGAGGAGTTGAAAATCAGCGTGTAGGAGATTCTGAAGAGCAGGATGGCCAGCACAATCAGCACCACCTGCGCGATGGGCGGTGACCAGCTCAACCGTCTTTCGAGGGTCGCTCCGCGCAGCCGCGCCACGGCATAGACACTCCAACCGAGCAGCTCGGTGAAGAGGGCCGTCGTGAGGGCCGGAGCCAGCACCTCGTCGTGGACCACCTTGCCGATGAGCGTGGCACCGAACGAGCCGAAGAGGTAACCGGCAAAGGTGCCGACCAGGGCGAGGATGGCAATCAGCTCGGCCTGCAGGCCGTGACGGATGGCGATAACCACCACCAGGGCCAGGGTCAAAACCGTCAGCGGAACATCATCCACATAGTTCGCCACGCGGCTCAGGATGGCAATCACGGCGTGTGCCAGGGCGAAGAGGTGGATGACCCACGGGGTCGATAGGGTGGTGTGTTTTGTCATGCTTTGTGCAGTTTCCGAACAATAAAGGTAGGTCTTTTTTGTCGTTTTTGCAAATTTTTTTACCATTCATGCCAAAAAACGGCCTTTTGGCGAACTCTTTCGTCCGCCCCGTTCGGCCATTCGTCGCTTTCGTTCGCCCGTTCGTCGGAGGGGAATTGGCCTTTTCGGCGCGCACGCGTATATTTGTAGTCCAACCGCGAAAAACTAACAAAAAAAACCTGAAATATGCAAAAACGTGACCTGTCGTTTTGGCAGATGTGGAACCTGAGCTTCGGTTTCTTCGGCGTTCAGATTGCCTATGCACTCCAGAGTGCCAACATCAGCCGTATCTTCGCCACCCTCGGTGCCGATCCCCACGATTTGAGTTTCTTTTGGATTCTGCCCCCGTTGATGGGTATGATTGTCCAGCCGCTGGTCGGTACCTGGAGCGATAAGACCTGGTGTCGTTGGGGCCGTCGCAAGCCCTACCTCTACCTCGGTGCGCTGGTGGCCGTGGCCGTGATGGCCTTCCTGCCGAATGCCGGTTCGCTCGGTCTGTCGGTCAAGATGGCCATGTCGTTCGGTCTGGTGATGCTCATGCTGCTCGACACGTCGATCAATATGGCCATGCAGCCCTTCAAGATGATGGTGGGCGATATGGTCAATGAGCGTCAGAAGGCCAAGGCCTACTCGATTCAGTCGCTTTTGTGCAACGCCGGTTCGCTCGTAGGCTTCCTCTTCCCCTACCTCTTCACCTGGATCGGTATCTCGAACATCGCACCGGCGGGTGTCGTACCCGACTCGGTGATCTACTCGTTCTATGTCGGTGCCGCCATCCTCATCCTCTGCGTCCTCTACACGGGTGCCACGGTCAAGGAGATGGACCCCAAAGAGTATGCCGCTTTCCACGGCCTGCCCGAGAAGAGCGAGAGCGACGAGGAGAAGAAGCCCGGCCTTGTCACCCTGCTGATGCACGCCCCGAAGGCCTTCTGGCAGATTGGTCTGGTGCAGTTCTTCTCGTGGGTGGCCTTCCTCTATATGTGGACCTACACCAACGGCGGTATTGCCGAGACGATTTGGGGTACGACCGACGTCAGCTCGGCCGGCTATCAGGAGGCCGGTGACTGGGTCGGTGTGCTGTTTGCCGTGCAGGCCGTAGGCTCGATTCTCTGGGCCATGGCACTCCCTCTGTTCAAGAACGTGAAGGTGGGCTATGCCGTCAGCTTGGTGCTGGGCGGTTTGGGCTTCATCTCGACGGCCATGATTCACGACCAATACTTATTATTTATATCCTACCTGCTGATTGGTTGCGGCTGGGCCGCCATGCTGGCCATGCCCTTTGCCCTGTTGACCAACTCGCTTTCGGGCAGCTCGATGGGTGCCTACCTGGGTCTGTTCAACTGCACGATCTGCCTGCCGCAGATTATTGCCGCCCTCATCGGCGGTGTGCTGCTGAAGGCCGTGGGTGGTGAGCAAATCATGATGCTGGTTGTGGCCGGTGTGTCGCTCATCCTGGGTGCCGTGGCCGTGGCGGGTATCCGGACCAAGAAGGCGTAACGCAGAACCCTCATTCCGCAAGGAACTTAAATAAACAATTTCAATAACTAATTATTAACTAACACTAAAAAAGCCCTATGAGAAAATTTCTCGCAATGTGCTTGGGGTTGATGCTACTCGGCATCGTAACCCCGCACCTCGCCCTTGCGCAAAGCAAGTATGAGGTGAAGGGCGTCGTGGTGGACGCCGCCGGTATCCCCGTGATCGGAGCAACGATCATCGAGGTAGGTACCGTAAACGGTACGACGACCGACATCGACGGTCAGTACGTACTGAATGTAACAGACGCCAATTCGGTGGTCTCGGTCAGCTTCATCGGTTACAAGACCGTTGAGCTGGTAGCCTCGTCGGAGTTGCTGAAGAACCTGACGCTGGAGGAGGACCTGATGACCCTCGATGAGGTGGTTGTCATCGGTTATGGTGGCGTGAAGAAGAGCGACATGACCGGTTCGGTTGTGGCCATCAAGGCCGAGGATGTGAACCGTGGTGCCGTGACCTCGCCCGACCAGCTGCTGCTGGGTAAGGTGCCGGGTCTGCTCGTAACGCCCGCTTCGGGTGAGCCGGGTACGGGCGCACAGATCCGCATCCGTGGTAACGCTTCGCTCAACGCCTCGAACAACCCGCTGATTGTGATCGACGGTGTGCCTGTGACGGGCGACGGCGGTGCCGGTATGGGTAACCCGCTGGCTACCGTGAACCCCGACGATATCGACACCTACACCGTGCTGAAGGATGCTTCGGCCACGGCCATCTACGGTTCGCGCGCTTCGAACGGTGTGATTATCATCACCACCAAGAAGGGTAAGGGTCAGAAGATGCAGGTGAGCTACAACTCGTCCTACACGGTGAAGAACAACGCCGACGAGATTGACGTGATGTCGGGTAAGGAGTATGCCGACTACCTGACCAACGTCTATCAGGCCGGCAGTGCCGCCGATGCCGAGAAGATTCAGTCGCTCCTGGGCTACAACGGCAAGATTTACGACACCGATTGGCAGGATTTGATCTACCGCACGGCCTTCTCGACCGACCACGCCCTGTCGGTGTATGGTAACAACGAGGAGGGCAACTTCCCCTATCGCGTGTCGATTGGTGCCAACTACGACCAGGGTACCGTGAAGGGTGGTGACAACACGCGCGTAAATGCCAGCGTGAACCTCTCTCCCACCTTCTTCGACAACCACCTGACGGTGAATCTGAACGTGAAGGGTCTGTACAACAAGTCGAACTGGACGAACAACGCCGTGGGTGATGCCCTTTCGTACGACCCCACCAAGCCGGTTCACTTCCTCAACGAGGATGGTTCGGTCAATACGTCGATTGCCAACGGTTACTTCAACTGGGGTATCATCGACGAGGCAGGTACGTTCAACCCCGAGAAGAATGCCAACACGAACCCCATGTCGAGCCTGAACGACTATGTGAACTACTCCTCGACCTGGCGTTCGATCGGTAACGTACAGCTCGACTATAAGATTCACGGTCTGGAGGATTTGCGCCTCAACCTGAACCTGGGTTACGATTTGGCCGAGTCGCGCGGTACGGGTTACAACACGCTTGGTTCGTATGCCAACCTCAAGTCGGGTGCCGAGGATGCCTTCAACACCTGGCGTACCTTCAACTCGAACACCCTCTTGGAGTTCTATGCCAACTACAACAAGGAGTTCGGTATTCACCGTCTGGATGTGATGGGTGGTTACTCGTGGCAGCGCAACTACGTCAAGACGCAGAACGTGAAGTACTACAACGACAATCGCAACCAGTACCACTCGTCCAGCTCGACCGAGGAGTCGCGTATGCCCTACCCGAAGGAGTACTACCTCATCTCGTTCTTCGGCCGTATCAACTACTCGATCGACTCGCGCTACCTGTTCACCTTCACCGTGCGTGAGGATGCCACGTCGCGCTTCTCGGAGGATAACCGTTGGGGCTTCTTCCCCTCGGCTGCCTTTGCCTGGAATATCGCACAGGAGAAGTTCCTCCAGGATTCGAAGACCCTGTCGGCTCTCAAGCTCCGTTTAGGTTGGGGTCAGACCGGTCAGCAGGATATCGGTGATAACTACTATCCCCACATTCCGCTCTACCAATATGTAAATAATGGTAACACGCAGTATATGCCGGGTGTCGGTGGTACGCTGGCTCCGCAGGCCTACAACACGGGCATCAAGTGGGAGACCACGACGACCTACAACGCCGGTATCGACTTCGGCTTCCTCCAGGGTCGCATCAACGGTGCCGTGGATTACTACTACCGCCACACGACCGACCTGCTGTCGGAGATTGACGTGCCGACCGGTTCGAACTTCACGAACCGCCTCATGTCGAACATCGGTGAGATGGTGAACCAGGGTGTCGAGGTTTCGTTGAACCTCATCCCCGTCCAGACCGAGGATTGGAACTGGACCATCAACCTCAACGGAACGTGGCAGCAGACCGAGATTGGCGACCTGAACGACAACTTCGTGAAGGTTGGTTCGTCGCTCTCGGGTACGGGTGGTAACTCGTCGGTACACTACAAGGGTTTCTCGCCCTACACCTTCTACCTCTACCAGCAGGCCTACGATGCCGCCGGTAAGCCCATCTTGAATACCTTCATCGACCGCAACGAGGATGGTCAGATTACCGAGGACGACAAGTACATTACGGGTCGCTCGGCTACGCCCGACTTCTACTACGGTATCTCGATGCAGCTCAACTACAAGAATTGGGACTTCGGCTTCAACGGCCACGGTACGATTGGCAACTACGCCATCAACAAGCTCGCGGTGGATAACTCGTCGGCCTACATCGGTACGTTGGCTTACAACTACCTCTCGAACCTGAACGAGTACAGCTTCCGCACGGGCTTCACGGGCAACCCCTCGACCGACCAGGCCTATTCGGACCTCTTCATCGAGAATGCTTCGTTCTTCCGTCTGGATGATATCAACCTCGGTTACACCTTCCGCGAGGTGGGCAAGTCGAAGATGAACATCCGCGTAGCCGCTTCGTGCCAGAACGTATTTACGATTACCGACTACTCGGGTCTGGATCCCGAGGTGAACAACGCCGACGGTGTATATAGCACGCTGATTCCGCGTCCGCGTCTCTACACGTTGCGTCTGAACATTAACTTCTAAATCATACAGCACAACAATTATGAAAAAGTTCTTATTATATAGTGTTGCTCTGCTGGCCTCGGCTTCGATGATTACCTCGTGTCTGGGGGATTTGGATGCCGAGCCGATGGCCGATACGACCATCACGGCCGACAAGGCTTTCGAGAAGCCGGAGAGCTACGACCAGTACGTGAACTATGCGTACAGCTATTTCTCGCTCGTGTCGCAGGGCGACCCGGGTTCGTCTGATATCGCCGTATCGGATGCCGGTCAGAGCGAGTTCACCCGTCAGTATATGTTCCTCAACGAGCTTTCGGTCGATGGTCTGAAGTGTATCTGGGGTGATGACTATGTGGATGGTCTGCAGTACAACAAGTGGACGACGACGAATGCTGCCGTTATGGCCGTCTATCTGCGTGGTCTGAAGGGTGTGGCCATCTGCAACCAGTTCCTCAACGAGGCCGTATCGAGCGACGGTGCCGTATCGGGCCGTGGCCACGAGTCGAAGCTCAACGATGTACGCGCCTACCGCTCGGAGATGCGTCTGCTGCGCGCCGTCTATTACGAGATTCTGCTCGACCTCTATGGCAACCCGCCCCTGGTGCTGCCCGAGAACATCGGTTCGACCAACTTCCCGCAGCAGCTGGGCCGCGAGGGTCTCTTCGCATGGCTTGAGAACGAGCTGCTGGAGCTGACGAAGGATGAGTACCTGCCCGCCAAGCGTGTGGCCTACCCCCGTCTGTCGAAGGGTGCTGCCTGGGCTGTGCTGGCTCGTATGTATCTCAATGCCGAGGTCTATACGGGTACGGCTCGCTGGGCCGATGCCCAGAATGCTGCCGAGAAGGTGATTGCGGAGGGCGGCTATGAGCTTTGCACCAACTACGCCAACCTCTTCCGCCAGGACAACTCGACCAACGGCGCACAGAACGAGTTCATCGTAGCTTCGCTCTACGATGCCCAGACGACCCAGAGCTGGGGTGGTACGACCCACCTGCTCTACGCCACCGTGAACAGCGACCTGCGCACGGCCGTATCGTCGATGTTCGGCTTCTCGAGCGACATCTACAAGAACCAGTGGAACGGTTACCACGTTTCGGACGAGTTCGTACAGGAGAACTTCGCCCTGCAGGGTGTTGAGTGGGGACAGACCGATTCGTGGGGCTACGACCGCTCGGTAAACGACCAGCGTGCCATGTTCACCAACGCCGGCTTCAGCCAGAAGTTCGAGAACGAGGTTTCGGACATCACGACCGGTTGGGCCTGCCTGAAGTGGGTACCGCTGACGAGCGACAACCGTCCGAACCTCATCGAGCTGGATATCGAGTTCTCGTCGGCCGACTTCCCGATCTTCCGTCTGGCCGAGATGTACCTGATTTCGGCCGAGGCCGAGGCCCGTCTCAACGGCGGTTCGCTCACCTCGTCGAGCAACGGTTACAAGCGCATCGCTACGCTGCGTGAGCGTGCCAACGGCACGGCCGATATGCCGCTGACGATCGACCTGGAGTACATCCTCAAGGAGCGCACGCGCGAGCTGTATTGGGAGGGTCACCGTCGTGTGGACCTGATTCGCTACGGCTACTTCACCTCGGCATCGTACCCCTGGCCCTACAAGGGCGGTATCGAGGCCGGTTCGGTGGCACTGTCGGATCACCTGAAGGTATTCCCCATCATCACCACCGACCTGATTGCCAACCCGAATCTGGTACAGAACCCGGGTTACTAATCGAAGCGATAACGTGTTAAACGCTTAAAACGAAAAGATTATGAAATACATGAAATATCTTGCGATTCTTGCCATGGCAGCGTTTACGTTCGCTTCGTGCGAGACGGACGTGGAGCGTGTGCAGTTGCTGCCTGTGGAGCAGGTGGTGGCACCGACGCTGGATGCGCAGGGCGACATCATCGTCAATGGCGATAATGTCAATGTGGAGGCTGTGACCTTCACCTGTTCGGCTGTCGATTTCGGTCAGCCGGTAGCCGTGAGCTACAAACTCTATTTCGAGAAGGATGGTACGGAGGTCTTTGTGGCCGAGTCGAACTATCCCGCCATCACGGTCGAGAAGGCCGACCTGAATGGTAAGGTGGTGAACAACCTGGGTGTGGAGGCCAACACGGCCGCTTCGATTAACGCCTATGTGATTGCCTATGCCGGTGCTTCGGAGCTTTCGACCCAGAAGTCGAACGTGATTACCTTCACGATTCAGACCTTCAAGGCTGCCATGCGTAAGTACCACCTCTGTGGTGTGTTCAACGGTTGGGATGCCGGCAATGCGGTTGAGATTTGGGAGAACAAGGGTGGCTCGAATGTGTTCGAGGCCCTGGTAAATCTGCCCGAGGATGCCGCCAACACGCCGGGTATGTCGGGCTTCAAGGTGCTGCCGAACCGCGCTTGGGACGGTGGTGAGATGGGCTTCAGCAACTTCTCGCAGACGGGTGCGAAGTTCGAGTCGTCGAGCGACGGCAACCTCTTGCTGCCCGCCGGTATCTGGCTCATCACCATCGACCTGAACAACATGGCCATCGACGCCAAGCAGTACACGCAGGTGGATATCATGGGCGGCTTCGATGGTTGGGCCAACCCGATGGTGCTGGAGTACGATGCAGCTACCAACGTATGGAAGACCCCGTCGGCCATTGATGCCGGTCAGGAGTACAAGTTCCGTCTGAACAACAGCTGGGATATCAACTACGGTGACGGTACGAAGGCTTCGGAGCTCTATCCCGATGGCTTCGAGCTGGTTCAGGGTGCCGGTAACATCCTCACGCCGGTGAAGGGTGTTGTCTGCCTGCACGCCAACTGCACGCCGTGGGTTGTAACCTACGAGGCCGAGTAAATGAGTAAAAACGAGATTCGGGCGGGGCGCAATCCCCGTGGAGCAACGCCCCGCCCGCATCTTACAAACAAACGAAAATAGACATGAAATTTTTCAAATATTTAGTAGCCCTGGTAGCGGGTGTGATGGCCTTCACGGCTTGTGAGAAGGACCCCGCTGATCTCTATGGTGCAGAGGCCACGGCTCCGGTGATGGATTCGCATGCCGATATCCTGTTGACCGAGAACTCGACGACCGAGACGGTGACCTTCTCGTGGAAGGCTGCCCGCGGTATGGGCGAGGATGTGATGTACACGCTCTATGCTACGCTCGATGGTCAGGAGACTTCGCTCGCCACGACCCACGATACCTTCTTCACGGCCGACAAGGAGGCCCTGCGCGACCTGCTTCTGACCGGTTTCAACCTCTCGGGTAACGACAACTTCTCGATTGGTATGTATGTGGCTGCCGACAACGGCCTGACGGTCGTGAAGTCGGAGGCTATCACGATGAATGTCTATGTCTGGGGCGACTACGTTCCGGCCATCGTAACGGTTGCCGAGGCAGCTGCCGAGGGTGTTGTGCTTTCGGAGTCGATGACCTCCGACGTGCAGCTGATTCAGTGGACCGCTGCCCGCTTCGAGTATGGTGTGAACCCGCTCTACAAGGTGGAGATTTCGTACAACGACGGCGAGCGTCAGGTTTTGGCCGAGGGTATTGCCGCGACGAGCTACGCCGTTTCGCCTTCGGTACTCAACTCGATGCTGATTGCTTTGGGTTGCCCGAAGGATGCCGCTAGCGATGTGAAGCTGATTGTAACCTCCTACCTCGAGGGTGAGGGTGCTGCCCAGCTCGAGTCGGAGGCTGTGACGGTTACGATTACGACCTACACGCCCTCGTATCCCGAGTTCGTACAGCTTTGCGGTGACTTCGGTGGCCACGCTTGGAGTACGGAGAGCGCACTGCCGATTCTCAAGGGCGATGCCAACACGGGTGAGTATCATGGCTTGGTATCGTACTACGGTGCTGAATATGGTATGAAGATTATCTACACGCATCCGAAGACCGAGGAGACCGTATGGGTCGGTGGTCAGTCGGAGGATGGTCTGAACTACACTGTTGGTGCCGCTATTGGTGACAACATCGCTCCCGAGGAGGGTTCGTACGTTGTCTATGTAAACCTTTCGAAGGGTACGATGACCCTGGGTAAGATTGAGTCGATTGGTCTGATCGGTTCGGCTACGGAGAAGGGCTGGGATGGCCAGACGAACTTTGTGTACAACCCCGATACCGGTGCTATGGAGCTCAAGGGTATTACGCTGGGTGAGGGTGCTTACAAGGTACGCGTAAACGACAACTGGGGCAACCCGTGGGAGGATCCCTATGCCTACAACCTGGGTGGCGATCCGAACGATATGACCTTCGGTGGCTCGGATATTCCGTCGGAGCCGGGTGTATATGACATTACGATGAATCTCTCGACGAGTGCTAACTACGCCTTGACCTTTGCCAAGACGGGTGATGTGGTTATCGAGGATCCGATGGATGCCGAGTACAGCATCATTGGTAGCTTCCCTTCGAACGAATGGGCTTCGGATTATGCCGAGTTCGAGAAGAGTGATGCCTACTTCGTGGCCAAGAATGTTACGATTCCTGAGGGTGCATCCTTCAAGATTCGCAAGAACCACGATTTGGCTGTCAGCTATGGTATGCCGGAGGGTGTTTCGGCTGTAACGATTGGTGAGAAAGTTACCTTGACCTCAGAGAATGGCGCAAATATAGTGCTGTCGGCAGGTGGTGCATTCGACCTTTATTTCTATCCCAAGTCGGGCGAGGTGATTGTTGTGAATGCTGGTGAGGAACTTCCCACTCCGACGGCTGCTTATGCCGTAATCGGTGCTTTCAATGGCTGGGATCTGGCTACGCAGGTTCCTATGGAGGCTGCCAACAACGGTTATGTTGTGGCCAAGAATCTGAACATCACGGGTATTGATATTCCGAACAACGGCTTTAAGGTAAAGGAAAATGTCTCGAATTGGGACAATAGCTGGGGCTCGGCTTCGGTACTCGAGTTGGGTACTCCGACCGCCGTATATCACAACGGTGGCAATATGGGTCTGGCTGCCGAGGGTGCATACGACGTCTATTTCAACCCCGAGAAGCTGCTCGTCATCGTAGTTGCGGCCGGTGCTGACGACCCGACAGGTGCAGAGCCTGTTGAGCCGAGTGAGCCGATTTATTCGGTAGCTGGTACGTTTAACGGCTGGGGCAATACGGATATGGAGGTTGCCAATAACGGTTACTATGTAGCCAAGAACATTACGTTTGAGGCGAATGGTGAGTTTAAGTTCAAGCCGCAGACCTCTTGGGATCCCAGCTGGGGTAACGACGGTTCGGCCATTGCTATCGGCGAGGTCGTTACGCTGACGGTTGGCGGATCGAACATTAAGATTGCTGAGGCCGGCTCGTATGACCTCTATTTCAATCCGACGACGGTTGCTGCAATCGTTGTACCGGCTGGTACGGCTGACCCGACGGGTGGTGTAACGCCCGCCGCTCACACCTACAGCCTCGTAGGTTCGTTCAACGGCTGGAATCAGACCGATACGACCTACACGATGACCGCATCGGCTACGGATACCTATACTTTCTCGAACATTGCTTTGGCAGCCTATGACGAGTTCAAGATTGTTGAGGACTACGCTTGGACAGTTGCCTATGGTGCAGCCGCTACGGTGGCTCTGGACCAGAAGTTTGCCGTTTCGACCAGCGGTGGCAATATTGTAATGCCCGCCACGGGTACCTTCAACATCACCTTCTATGCTGCAACGAGCGAGTTGCTGATTGAGGCTGTAGGTCCGGTGACCTATCCGACCCCCGGCGGTGAGGATATCTCGATTGGCCTGGTGGGCGATATGACCGGTTGGTCGGCTACGGGCGACATCCTCTTTACGAAGCAGACCGGTGGTGTTTACACCATCGAGAGCGTAGCTTTGACTGCTGCCCAGGGCTTCAAGGTGCGTAAGACTCCTACGGCAGAGAAGGAGTGGGATGACCGCTACAACTGGGGTCTTGCTGCTTCGGGTGCCTTGACGACGGGTGTTGATAACGACCTGATTTGCGGTGGTGGTGCAGGCAACATCTTTGTAGCCGAGGACGGCAACTACAAGATTACCTTTACCCCCGCAACGGACGACAAGGGTGTCATTCCTTCGCAGCCTGCCAAGATTAAGGTAGAGAAGATTGCTTCGGAGCCGGAGACCCCCTCGACGCCTGCCCAGACGCTGGAGTGGAGCAGCTCGCTCTTCGAGCAGTTCTACAATTCGCTTGGTGGTGACAACTATACCGAGGATGTAGATCTGGGCAATGGTCTGAAGTTTATTGCCGGTGGCTCGAAGTGCAAGTTCGGCTCGAACAGCGGTGCTTACCGTATTCAGCTGGGCGGTTCGGGTAACACCACGAAGTGTACGCTTCAGCTCGATGTAACCGGCCCGGGTACGCTTGAGGTCGATATCCAGTCGAGTGGTGATGCTGCTCGTTATTTGGCCGTAGCCGTTGATGGTACGGAGGTGATGCCCGCCGAGGGTCTGGAGGCTCCCGACAAGAATTCGGGTCGCCAGGTTTACAAGGTTGATTGCTCGTCGGCCAAGAACGGTTCGGTAATCAATATGTACAGCAAGGGCAGTGCCATCAACGTATTCGTTGTAAAGTGGACGCCCGCCCAGTAATGTGATTTTCCGACCCATGGCCTCTTATCGGTAGAGACCACGGGTTGTGTTTAGGCCGAGGTGCTTTGATCGGCACCTCGGTCACCAAGCGAAAAAAAGAAAAGATAAAAACAGATTAGGTTATGAAAAGATTTTTCGATTATCTGCAACTTACGTTGCTTGTAGCCGCGTTGGCCTTCACGACGGCCTGCGGTGGTGATGGTGGCACGGAGGATCCCGATGGTCCCAACGGCCCGCAAACCCCGACCGAGCTGGTCGTATCGCCCGCCTCGTTCAGCTTCACGGCCGATGCCGGACAGCAGGATGTGACCATCGAGTCGCCCGCAGCCTGGGAGGCAACGAGCAGTGCCGATTGGTGCTACCTCGTGAGCAAGAACGGCCGTCAGGGTAAGACGCTGACGAAGGTGATGGTCAAGGCCAACACCGGTAAGGAGCGCACGGCCGAGCTGACCATTACGGCTGCCGGTGGCTATTCGAAGTCGATTGCCGTGTCGCAGGCCGCCAATGCCGCCCAGTCGGACTACCTTGTGGCCCAGCCCGATGCATGGGACGGCAAGACGCGCGGTGAGATGATTTACGAGGTGCTGGTCTATGCCTTTTCGGATAGCAACGGCGACGGGGTGGGTGACTTCAACGGTATCGCCCAGAAGATGGACTACATCGCCTCGCTCGGTGCCGGTGCCATCTGGCTCTCGCCGATTCATCCGGCCGACTCGTACCACGGCTACGATGTGACCGACTACACGGCCGTCAATCCCCAGTTCGGTACGATGGCCGACTTCGAGAACCTGGTAAAGGTGGCCCACGAGAAGAACATCAAAATCTACCTCGACTATGTCGCAAACCACACGGGTAAGGGTCACCCCTGGTACACCGATGCCCTGGCCAAGGGCGAGGCGAGCGAGTATTGGAACTACTACAACCTCTCGTACAGCCCCGCAGCCGACGTAGCGGCCGGTAAATTCCCGATGATTTCGAGCTACAGCTCCTCGGATTGGTACACCCCCGACGGCTTTACCGACCCCGAGGCCGAGACGAAGCGTTATAAGTTCACGGTGAAGACCGTAAATGGCAAGCCCTCGACCGTGAAGGTGGAGAAGAGCGAGGAGGCCGCCCAAGCCTCGAACTCGGATACGAACGTGAATATGTTTATCTACTGCGGCGATCCGGGTGAGGCTTATCGCATGTACGACAAGGGCAACGGCCTCTATGAGCTGGTGATGGACTACAAGTCGCCCTGGGGCTTCCTGGTTCGCACCTCCAATACCACCTGGGATGGCGGTACGAAGTGGGGCGGTAACGGTGCCTTCATCCAGGAGGGCGTGGAGTATTCGCTCAACAACTCGACGGCTAACGATATCCAGTTCGAGGCGATGAAGTCGCTCAAGATTTTTGCCCCGATTTTCGGTCTTTGGATGCCCGAAATCAACTACGGCGTGATTGGCAACCTGCGCCAGAACAAGCCCTACCAGCACATCATCGCCTCGGCCAAGGGGTGGCTGGATAAGGGTGTGGATGGCTTCCGCCTCGATGCCGCCAAGCATGTCTATGGCATCTGGAACATCGACTCGCGCGACTACACCTTCTGGTCGAATTTCCACGAGGATTTGAACGCCTACTACAAGACCAAGCCGCAGTACAACGGCAAGGACCTCTACCTGGTGGCCGAGATTTTCGACGGTACGGGTACGGTGGCCGGCTTTGCCAAGAATACGCCCCTCTCGTGCTTCAACTTCGACTTCTGGTGGAATGTGCTGCCCGCAGGTCTGAACAGCGGTACGGGTCGCAACATCGCCTCGGGGCTGAAGAGCATCCAGCAGCAGCTGACGGCCGCCAAATCGACCTACATTGATGCCGTGAAGCTGACGAACCACGACGAGGACCGTGCCGGTCAGGGGTTGGATGGCAACATCAACCGTATGCGTATGGCCGGTGCGTTGCTGATGACCTTGTCGGGTCGTCCGGTGGTTTACTACGGCGAGGAGCTGGGCTACACGGGTGTGAAGGCGAATGGCGATGTCCATATCCGCCAGCCGATGAAGTGGTCGGATACCGAGTATCCGAAATATACGGGTGCCCTGCTCCCCTCGTTCGAGAAGCTGAACTCGGTGGAGGGGCTGGATAAGCAGACCCACTCGATTCTCAATACCTACCGCGTGCTGGGTCAGTTGCGCAACATCTACCCCGCGATGACGGAGCTGGGTTCGCTGACCCCCTGCTACAACTCGACCGCCTATCCGTTATCCCTCTCGGCCTTCTACCGCGAGTATCAGGGCCAGAAGCTGCTCGTGATGCACAACGTGGCCGGTCAGGCAATCGAGGTAACGATTAACGACACGGTGGATAAGGCCGTGGCCGTTGTGGGTGGCGATGTCGCCCTTGTCGATAAGACGGTCAAGATGCCGGGCTTCTCGACGGTGGTATTCCTCGTAAAATAATTTTGTAAAAAAAAAAGAGTGTGAAGATGTTCAGACGTTGGATTTCGATGCTGATGATGGCCGCTGCGCTGGTTGCCTGTGGCGGTGGCGGGGATGATGGCGAGGAGCCGCAACCCGAACCCACGCCCACACCGACCCCCACGCCGACCCCCGACCCGAATCCCGACCCGACACCGGGGCCGACCGATGCCCCGAGCTACTTCTCGACGGGCTTCATGAAGGGTTCCACGATGTCGTTTGTCTCCTTCCTGGAGGAGTACGGCCTGCAATACCTGGAGAGCGGCACGGTCACCGACCCCTACCTTTCGATGAAGAACCACGGGGCCAACATCGTCCGTCTGCAACTGAACTATGAGGCCTTCCCCAAGTTCGATGGGCAGGCCGTCACCTGGGCCGACTATGCGGCCGTGGTGAAGGATGCCAAGCGCGCACAGGCCAACAAACTCGATTTGCTTTTGACCCTCAAGCCCGATGCCGACAGCTACACCGAGAGTGCCACCCACCACAACATCGTGCCGGCAGCCTGGAAGGGCCTCGGCGACGATGCCCTGGGCGAGAAGCTCTACGAGTGGGTCTATACGACACTCGAAAAGTTGGCCCAGGAGCAGATCTATCCGCGTGTGGTGGCTGTGGGCAACGAGGTCAATATCGGCTTTTTGAAGCCCTCTTCGAGTGCCGCATCGGATGGTACGCGCACGGGCAAACTGCTGAAGATGGGCTTCCAGGCGGTGCGTGACTACGCCAAGAAGTACAACCCGAACGTGAAGTCGATGCTCCACATTGCCGACCCCTCGAAGATTCACACCTATGTGAAGGCGATTCGCGCGGCAGGGGGGACGGATTTCGACCTGATTGGCGTGTCGTGGTACCCGGGGACCAACATCGGCCACAAGCTCGGCTCGTTCCAGTCGATTCAGCAGATGGCACAAATCTGCAAGAGCGACTACGCCGCCGAGGTGGTGATTTTGGAGACGGCCCACTCCTTCACGACGGGCAACAACGCTTCGGGAGCCTGGATGGGCGACTGGTGCGACAACGCCTACAACTATCCCGATTGGAACGATGCGGCAAACGCCACGAACTACACCCCCGCCAAACAACGTGCCTGGCTCAAGGCCCTGGCCGAGGAGGTGAAGGCCGGAGGCGGTGCGGGTGTGATTACCTGGGGTACGGAGTCGCTCCCGGATGTGATTACCGACACCAAAACGGGCGCGCGCAAATACGGCTTCTACACCTATCCCGCCGCGTGGGCCAACGGCTCGACCTGGGAGAACAACTCCTATTGGGACTTTACGAACAAGAACAACCTGCACGAGGGCATCGACTGGATGAAGGATGTGGCCGAGTAGCGGGCTAAAGCAAGCAAAAAACGAAAACCGAATATGAAAAGACTCTTCTATCTGCTCGTCGTTGTAGCCATGACGGCCTGCAATGGTGATTTGTTTACCGAGACGGCGGCCGATGCCAAGTCGTCGCCGATTGTGCCGATGCGCCTGACCTCCGGCACGCAACACGCCTTTTTGACCGACTACCTGCCCCTTTGGGAGGGTGCCGACTCGCTGACGGTCGAGGGCGATGTGCTGACCCTGACCCCGCTGAAGGAGGATTGGTCGGAGTTTGAAGTGCGCTGCCCCGAGCGTCCGTTAGTGGCCACCATCGAGGCCTGGAAGGAGGGCCGCAGCTGCTCGATTGTGGCCCTGCATGGTGGGCGCAATACGAATGCCCGCCTCTTCACGGCCGGCCAGCTGATGCGCATGGTGGCTGTCGAGAGTTCGGTGCGCCCGTTGGAGGTTGTGGCCATGTGGCAGAACTGCCGCCTGCCCGAGCAGTGCATCGTGCGCGGAGAGGAGTCGTTCGAGGTGCTGATTCCGACCGATGCGGCCGACATGGAGCGTTCGTTCCTGCGCATCTACGCCTCCACCTCCGAGGGGCTGTTCAACGATGTGCTGATTCCCCTGGCCAAGGGGCGTGCCGTAAGTTCGGCTTCGGAGCTGACGCGCCACGACCACGAGGCGCAGATTCTCTACTCGCTCATGATTGACCGCTTCCGCGATGGCAAGGCGGAGAACAACAAGCCGCTGAATCGTGCGGATGTGCTGCCCCAGGCCGACTACCAGGGTGGCGATTTGAAGGGCATCACGCAGAAGATTAAGGAGGGCTTCTTTACCGACCTGGGCATGACCACGATTTGGATTTCGCCCATCACGCAGAACCCCGAGGATGCCTGGGGGTTGAATCAGGAGCCTTATACCCGTTTCTCGGGCTACCACGGCTATTGGCCCATCTATACGACGGTGGTGGACCACCGCTTCGGTACGGAGGAGGAGTTGCACGAGATGTTGGCCACGGCCCACGAGCATAACCTGAACGTGGTGCTGGACTATGTGGCCAACCACCTGCACATCAATTCGCCCGTCTTGCAGGCCCACCCCGATTGGGTGACCCCGCTCATGCTGCCCGATGGTCGCAAGAACCTCGGCCTGTGGGACGAGCAGCGTCTGACGACCTGGTTCGACGAGCATATCCCGTCGCTCGATTTGGAGCGTGTCGAGGTGGTGGAGCCGATGACCGACTCGGCCGTCTATTGGATGAACAAGTTCGACTTCGACGGCTTCCGCCACGATGCCTGCAAGCATATTCCGCTCAACTATTGGCGCACGCTCACCAAGAAGATGCGCCGTGCCGTGCCGGAGAAGAACCTCTGGCAGATTGGCGAGACGTACGGCTCGCCCGAGCTGATTGGCTCCTATGTGCGCAGCGGTATGATTAACGCCCAATTCGACTTCAATGTCTATCATACGGCCCTCGATGTCCTGACGCGAGACCATTCGGTCAAGGCCCTGGCTGCGGTGGTTGAGCAGTCGCTCGCCGCCTACGGCGCACACCACACGATGGGTAACATCACGGGCAACCACGACAAGGGTCGTCTGATTTCGTTGGCCGGAGGTACGCTCGACCCCGACGAGGACCACAAACTGGCCGGTTGGACACGCAAGATTGAGGTGGGCGATCCGGTGGGTTACAAGAAACTCGCGCTCGTCAATGCCCTCAATATGACCATCCCGGGTGTGCCGTGCATCTACCAGGGCGACGAGTATGGCGAGCCGGGCGGTAACGACCCCGACAACCGTCGCATGATGCGTTTCGAGGGCTACAACGAGGCCGAGCAGGCCGAGCTGGCCACCACCAGGCAGCTCACCGCCTTGCGCCGCAACCTCATGCCGCTCCTCTATGGCGATATGTTCACGCTCCAGCTCACCGAAAAGGTGTGGGCCTACCTGCGCGTCTATATGGGCGAATGGGTGGTCGTGGTGCTGAACACGGGCGACGAGGAGGCGACGGTGGATTGCGTGCTGCCCAGCGGCATCGACACGACGCAGAAGCTGGAGGCGCAGTTCGGTCACCCCTTCACCTTAAGCCCCGACGGTCGGCTGACGGTGACGGTGACGGGCAACGAGTTTGAGATTTTGACGAAAAACTAAAATAAATAAAGAACACATCATGAAACGTATTTTGAGCTTTGCCGCCCTCTTGGGCGCAGTGTGCGGACTGCTCCTGTCGAGCTGCGCACCGCAGGCCGAGGCTACGACCGACCGCCATTCGGAGTGGGTCTATAACTCGGTGGTCTATGAGATGAACGTGCGTCAGCAGACGCCGGAGGGTACCTTTGCCGCCGCCGAGGAGCGTCTGGAGTTCCTCAAGGAGCTGGGTGTCGATATCATTTGGCTCATGCCGATTCACCCCATCGGCGAGAAGGGCCGCAAGGGTACGCTGGGTTCGTACTACGCCATCAAGAACTACCGCGAGGTGAATCCCGAGTTCGGTACGATGGCCGATTTCGAGCGTTTCCTGAACAAGGCGCATGAACTGGGCTTCAAGGTGATTTTGGACTATGTGGCCAACCACACCTCGCCCGATGCCGCGTGGGTGACCGAAAAGCCGGCCGAGTGGTATGTACGCGACTCGGTGGGTGAGCCGGTCGTGCAGTACGATTGGTGGGATATCGCCAAGCTGAACTACGCCTGCGAGGAGGTTCGTCAGGAGATGAAGGAGGTGCAGAAGTTCTGGATTGAGAAGGGTGTAGACGGCTTCCGTTGCGACGTGGCCGGCGAGATGCCCGACGATTTCTGGACCGAGTCGTGGAATGAGGTGCGTGCCATCAACCCCGATGTCTATTTCCTGGCCGAGGGTGAGGGTTCGAACTTCCATGCCGACGGCTTCGATGCCTGCTACGCCTGGAAATTGAAGGATGTGATGAACGACATTGCCCAGGGCAAGCAGACGACGGGCGATTTGAAGCGATGGATTGAGGAGTTCACGACCGAGTATCCGCGCGAGGCCATCCAGCTCATGTTCACCTCGAACCACGACGAGAACTCGTGGTCGGGTACCGAGTTCGAGCGTCTGGGTGCTGCCGCCAAGACCTTTGCCGCCCTGACCTATGTCCTGCCGCAGGGTCAGCCGCTGATCTACACCGGTCAGGAGGTGGGCTACGACCACCGCTTCGAGTTCTTCGAGAAGGACCCCATCCCCGCTTGGGAGGAGAACGAATATACCGACTTCTACCGCACGCTCAACAAGCTGCGCCACACGACCCCTTCGCTGTGGGCCGGTGAGAAGGGCGGCAAGCTGGTCTATATGACGGGCGTTGTCGAGGAGGTGCTGGCCTTCACGCGCGAGGTGGAGGGTAGCAAGACGGTCTGCCTGTTCAACCTCTCGGCCGAGCCGCAGTCGGTGATTCCGACCGTGGAGGCTGCCGGTGAATATACCTGCGCCATGACGGGCGAGCAGGCCACCCTGGAGGCCGGCAAGGAGCTGCAGCTCGAGCCGTGGGCCTATGTAATTTTGACGAAATAAACCCGATGGATTGGTGGGTGCGTATGGCAGGGTGTCTTCAGGCCCCTCCATACGCCTTTTTTTAAGCAACAAACCAATGAAACTGAACAACCTTTTAATACCTTTTGTGATGATGGCAGTCGTTTCGTGTACGGCCGCCGAGCCGTTTGACCCCGCATCGGTGGCCGATGCCGAGGGGCAGGTAACCCGCGTGGAGCCGCTCTCGTGGTGGGTGGGGATGAAGACCCCGCTGCAACTTTTGGTGCAGGGCGAGCGGATTTCGGATTTTGACGTGAAGATGGAGGGCGGCGGTGCGCGTGTCAAGCAGCTGCACAAGGCCGACAGCCCCAACTACCTCTTCGTCGATGTCGAGGTGGATGCCGATGCCGCCCCCGGTACGCGCTACCTGGTCTTTACGCGCGGTGAGGAACAGTTTAAGCTCCCCTACGAGCTGGATGCCCGCCGCGAGGGTTCGCGCGAAAGGGAGAGCTTCACGACGGCCGATGCCATCTATCTGTTGATGCCCGACCGCTTTGCCGATGGCGACCCCTCGATTGATAGCACGGAGGATACGCTCGAGAAGGCCGACCGCGAGAACCTGCACGGCCGTCACGGCGGCGACCTGCAAGGTATGATTGACCACCTGGACTACATTGCCGACCTGGGCATGACGGCCATCTGGTCCACCCCCTTGCTGCTCGACAACGAGCCGGTCTATTCCTACCACGGCTACGCCTGTGCCGACTACTACCACATCGACCCCCGCATGGGTACGAATGAGCTGTACCGCGAGTATGTCAGTGAGGCACACAAGCGCGACCTGAAGATTATCATGGATATCGTCACGAACCACTGCGGCATTGCCCACTGGTGGATGAAGGACCTCCCGTTTGAGGATTGGATTCACCAATTCCCCACCTTCACGCGCACCAATGCCCTCTTCTCGACCAACATGGACCCCAACGCCTCGCAGTACGATTTGCAGTTGCAGGAGAGCGGCTGGTTCGATACCTCGATGCCCGATATGAACCTCGACAACCCCTATCTGTTGCACTATTTCAAGCAGTGGGCCGTGTGGTGGATCGAGTGGGCCGATTTGGATGGTCTGCGTGTCGATACCTACCCCTACAACGAGAAGCAGCCGATGAGCGAGTGGTGTCAGGCCCTGTTGGACGAGTACCCGAACCTCAATATCGTGGGTGAGTGCTGGACGGCCGATATTCCGCAGTTGGCCTATTGGCAGGGAGGAAACCCCAACAAGGATGGTTTCGATACCCACCTGCCGTCGATTATGGACTTCCCGTTGCGCGATGCGATGTGTGCCGCCCTCTCGACCGATTCGGTGAAGTGGGATGCCGGCATGATTCGCATCTACAACACCCTCTCGGACGACTTTGTCTATCACGACCTGTCGAAGATGATGATCTTCTCGGGCAACCACGATACGGAGCGCACGGCCGATATCCTGCGTGGCAACGTGGGCCGCATGAAGATTGCGATGGCCCTGCTGGCTACGATGCGCGGCTATCCCCAAATCTACACGGGCGACGAGCTGATGATTCGTTCGCTCGATTTGAAGCAGGGCCACGGCGGCCTGCGTGTCGATACCCCGGGTGGCTGGGATGGCGACAAGGTGAACCTCTTTACCGAGGAGGGGCGCACGGGCGATGTGAAGGAGTTGTTCGACTTTACGCGCAAAATCTTCCGATGGCGCAAGACGAAGGAGGTGATTCATCACGGCAAGACGCTCCACTTTGTGGACCGCGAACACAACACCTACGCCTTCTTCCGCTATACGGACGATGAGGCGGTCTTTGTCTTTGCCAATAACTCGCGCGGCAAGCGACCGATTCCCTGGTCGCACTACGAGGAGATTGCTTCGACGCTCAAAAACGGCCGCGATGTGCTGACGGGTGAGACTGTCGAACTGAACGACAAGACCACCGTGCCGGCGCGTGGTGTGCTGGTCGTGGAGTTCGAACGATAGGAAATAGAATTGTTGGTAAGGTTAATGAGTAAGGGAGTCGGCTGATAGAGGGCCGGCTCCCTTTTTAGGTCAAAGTGAAAACTGAAAACTGAAAACTGAAAGGTGGAAGCTAAAAGCTGAAAACTGAAAAGTTTAGCTCAACTTTTTGAAGCGTAGCTTCATCACCCCGAACAGGGCCTCGCCGAAGATGCCGCCCGACATTTTGGAGGCCCCTTCGCGTCGCTCGGTGAAGATGATGGACTCCTCCTGAATCTTCAGCCCCAGCCGCCAGGCGGTGTACTTCATCTCAATCTGGAAGCCGTAGCCCTTCATCCCGATTTCGTTGCGGAGAATCTGTCGTAGGGCGTGGCGCGTATAGCAGACAAAGCCGGCCGTGGCATCGTGTATCGGCATGCCGGTCACGATGCGGACATACTTCGAGGCGAAGTAGGAGATCAGCAGGCGCGACATGGGCCAATTCACGACATTCACCCCCTTCACATAACGCGACCCGACCACCACGTCGGCACCCGCCTCGGCCGCCGCTACAAGCCGCTCCAAATCGTCGGGGTTGTGCGAAAAGTCGCAATCCATCTCCGCGAGGTAGTCGTAGTCGTGTTTCAAACCCCACTCGAAGCCCGCGAGGTAGGCCGTACCTAACCCTAGCTTGCCCGAGCGACGAATCAGGTGGAGCCGCCCGTTGTAGGCCTGGCGGTAGCTCTCGACCACCTCGGCTGTGCCGTCGGGCGACCCGTCGTCGATGATCAGCAGGTCGAAGCCGCCCGCAAGCGACATCACCTTTTCAATCATCGCCTCGATGTTCTCCCGCTCGTTGTAGGTGGGTATGATAACCAGCTTTTTCATCCGCTTTATCCTTCTGCTTGATGCAAAGATAATCTTTTTCCTGCAACCCGATACGGTTTTTGTAGAAAAATAGTATCTTTGTCGTAAATAAACCTTTTGATGCCATGAAAAAATTGGTGAAAAACATCCTGATTGGCGTGGCCGCCCTGTTGGCCGTGCTGCTTGTTGCCCCGTCGCTCCTGAGTGGCAAGATTGCCCGTATCGTGAAGAGCGAGGCCAATGAAATGTTGCAGGCTCGACTCGATTTCGAGAAGTTGGGTATCAGCCTCTTGCGCCACTTCCCGAATGCCTCGCTCGATTTGAAGGGGCTGACGCTGGTCGGCGTGGAGCGTTTCGAGGGGGATACGATTGTGGCGGCCAACCGCATCTCGGCCGTGGTCAGCCCCCTGTCGCTTTTGACGGGCGACGGCATCGTCATCAAAAAGGTACTGCTCGACGAGCCGCTGGTCGCTGCCCGCAAGGAGGCCGATGGCGCGGTGAATTGGGATGTGATGAAGCCCGCGGAGGAGCCCGCGGAGGCAGTTGCGACCGAAGAGGAGTTGGCTACCGAGGAGGCTGCCCCCTCGTCGTTTAAGTTGGCCGTGCAGGATTTCCGCATCACGGATGCCGTGATTCGTTACGAGGACGACTCGACCCGCATGGCCTTCTCGACAAAGCCCCTGAACCTGCGCCTGAAGGGTGATTTGTCGGCCGCCCAGAGCGAGCTGAAGCTGAACCTTAGGATGGAGCGGATGTGCTTTAAGTCGGGCGTGGTGACGATGCTCTCGGATGCTGAGGTGGAGTTCGATGCCACGATTGCGGCCGATTTGGAGCAGATGCGTTTTGCCTTCGATAAGAACACGTTACGCCTGAATGCCATTGCGCTGACCCTCGATGGTTGGGCGCAACTTTTGGAGGACGAGGCGGTGGCCCTGGATATCAGCCTCGGCACGGAGAAGGTGCAGTTTAAGGATGTGCTGTCGCTCATCCCGGCCTTCTACACGAAGGATTTCCGCAGCCTCACGGCCGGTGGCGAACTCGACCTGAAGATGTGGGCCAAGGGTGAGATGCGCGGTGCCGAGTTGCCCGCCTTTGAGTTGGATGCCGCCGTGCGGGAGGGTCGCTTCCAATACGCCTCGCTGCCGAAGGCGGTCACCGATATCAACATCGCGGCCAAGGTCTCGAACCCGGGTGGTGTGATGGATAAGACGGAGGTGGACCTCTCGCAGTTTGGGTTGCGCATGGCCGACAACAAGGTCTCGGCCACCTTCTACGGTACGAACCTCATCTCCGACCCCGTGCTGCGTGCTACGCTCAACGGCAAGGTCGATTTGGGGATGATTGAGGAGGTCTATCCCCTCGAAGATATGAAGCTGGCCGGCTCGATTACGGCCGACCTGGCGGCTGCCGGTCGGATGTCGGACCTCGAGAAGCAGCGTTACGAGCAGTTGCAGGCCAAGGGTACCTTTGTCGTGGAGCAGATGGGCCTCGATATGGCCTCGTTGCCGCCCGTGAAACTCTCGCGTGCCGCCGCCACGATTTCGCCCTCGGCCATGACCCTCGGCGAGCTGTCGCTGATGGTGGGCGAGAGCGACCTCTCGGCCAACGGCCAGCTGACCAACTACCTGGGCTACCTGCTGCGGGGCGATAAGCTGTCGGGCCGTCTGTATGTGAAGTCCGACCTGCTGAATCTGAACCAGTTGATGGAGTCGATGACCTCGGACGAGGAGCCGGCAACGGACGAGGAGCAGCCCGATGCCGCGACCGCCCCTGCGCCCGAGGAGGAGGCCCCTGCGGGTGTGATTGTTGTCCCCGAGAACCTCGACCTCTCGCTTTCGACCGCCTTTAAGAAGATTCTTTTCCAGCAGATGGTCCTGACGAATGTCGAGGGCGGTATGTCGTTGCGCGGTGGTGAACTGTCGCTCGACAACCTCGGTCTGGGCCTCTTTGGCGGTCAGGCTACGGCCTCGGGCAAGTACTCGACCAAGGAGCCGGCCGCACCCACCTTTGCGATGGATTTGGCCCTGAAGCAGGCCTCGTTCCAGGAGACCTTCCGCCAGTTGGAGATGGTCCAGAAGTTGGTGCCGCTCTTCGAAAAGACGGGCGGAAACTACTCGCTGAAGATGGACCTTCAGACCAAGATTGATGAGCAGATGTCGCCCGTGCTGACCTCGGTGAATGCCAACGGCCAAATCTCGTCGGCCAGCATCCGCCTGCAAAATATCGAGGCGTTGGATGCCCTGGCCACGGCCCTGAAGACCGATAAGCTGAAGGTGATTGAGGCCGAGAATGTCTTGATCGACTTCGCCATCCGCGACGGTCGTATCTCGACCGAGCCGTTTGATTTGAAGATGGGCAAGACGACGATGACCCTCTCCGGCTCGACGGGTCTGGACCAGACGATTGATTACACGGCCAAAGTGACCCTCCCCGAGGGGGCTGCCGGCGGTGTGTTGAGTACGGTGAATGTCGGTATCGGCGGCACCTTCTCCAAGCCCCAGATTAAGCTCGGTGTGAAGGAGGCGGCGCAGGAGGCCGTGAAGAATGTCCTGGACGAGCAGGTGAAGAAGCTCACGGGTAGCGAGAGCCTCTCGGAGGAGATTCAGAAGCAGGCCGAGAACCTGCGCCAGGAGGCACAGCGCGCGGGTGAGAAGCTCGTGGCGGCTGCCGAGGAGCAACGCACAAAGCTCGTCGAGGAGGCCTCGAAGAAGGGTAAGCTGGCCCAGGTGGCCGCCCAGGCTGCGGGCGATAAGCTCGTGAAAGAGGCCCAGAAACAGGCCGACAACCTCGTCGCCAAGGCCGAAGAGCAGATTGCCAAGTTGAAAGGTGAAAAGTGAAAAGTGAAAGGTGAGAGATGAAAGTTTTTTCGTGCTTTCATCCGCTCAACAAAAAAAATGGGAGATAGCCTGAATCGGTGGCTATCTCCCATTTTGTTGAGCTATCTTTTAACTTTAAACTTTCAATTTAGCTCTTTGCTCTTTGCTCTTTGCTCTTTGCTCTTTGCTCTTATCCTACCACGACCGTCACCAAATCTTCGCGGCGGAGGTATTTCTCGGCCAGGCGTTGCAGCTCGTCGGGGGTGATGCTGCGGATGCGCTCCACATTTTCGCTGATGACGCGGTTCGTGCGGCCGCAGAGGATGTTCTCGATGGTTACGTCGGCAATGCCGAAGGGACCGTCCAAGATGCGCATCATCTCGCCCGTCATGATGTTCTTTACGAGTTGCAACTCCTCCTCCGAGAGCGGCTCGGTGCGCAGTCGCTCAATCTCGGTATATATCTCACGCAGAGCCTCTTCCGTCACTTCGTTGCCGACCTGCGTGGCGATGGCCAGGTAGCCCTCGCGCTCGAAATTGACCATGGCCGAAATCACCCCGTAGGTGTAGCCATGCTCCTCGCGGAGGTTCTGCATCAGGCGCGAGCCGAAGTAACCGCCCAGGGCGGCCGCCACGACCTGCATCCCCACAAAGTCGGGGTGTTCGCGCGGGAAGAGCAGGCGACCGATGCGAATCGACGATTGCACGGCCCCTTCGTGCCGGAGGCGCACTTCGCGCTGTTGGCGGATGGGCGGAAAGTCGGGACGCGGGGTCGGCTCGGCCGTGGGGAACTGCTCCAACAGGGCGCACAGGGCCGTACGCTCCTCCTCCCCGATACGGCCGCTGCACACGGCAAAGCCGTTGGCGGCGGTGTAGTGTTGGCGGTAGAAGGCGACCAAATCGTCGCGTTGCAGGTTGTCGTAGGCACCCTCCTCGAAGGAGTGGCCGTAGGGATGCTCCTCGCCGAACATGGCGCGGGCAAAGGCCTCACGCGCCCGCACATCAACCTTCTGCCGCTCGATTTGCAGCCGCTGCTTGCGCTTCAGACGATAGGTCTCGACCTCCTCCTCGGGGAAGGTGGGGTGCAGCAGCAACTCCTCGGCCACGCGCAGCGTCTGGGTGACAAATTTCGAGAGCATGGCAAAACTGATATAGACATAGTCGCGGTCGGTATTCACATCGAAGTAGGAGCCGTGGAAGTCGAGCTGCTCGGAGATTTCGCGGGCGGTCATCTGCTCCGAACCCTCGGCCAGCAGGTTGGCCGTGGCCGAGGCCGAGAAGGGGACGGTTTGGCGCGACGAGCCGGCCCGAAAGACCAACGAGAGGCGCATCACGGCAAAATCCTCGGTGGGCAGCAGGTAGAGCCGCATGCCGTTCTTCAGCGTGAGCTGTTCGGCATCCGCAATCTCGATGTTGGGACGGGTAGGACGGGGCATCTGTTTCATCGTGCGCGGTAGATTAGGGTGGAACTGTTTTCGGGGCGGAAGATGCGCTCCGAAAACTCGAAGATGCGCTCATGGTCGATGGCGCGGTATTGGTCAATCTCGCGGTTCACAAGCTCCAGGTCGCCCAGGAACTCGTAGTAGCAGAGGTTCATCGCCTTGTTCATCACGTTCAGTTCGCCAAAGAGGGTATTGGCCTCGAACTTGTTTTTGACCTTCTCCAATTCGTAGGCCGAAACGGCCTCTCGCTTCAGGGCCTCGGTCTCCCGTCGGAAGGCCTCGAGGGCCTGCTCCTCGGTGGTCGTGGGGAGGAGTTGTCCGGTGAGGATGAACAATCCGGGGTCCACATCGCCCGAGATGTAGGCGTTCACCGAGGCAAAGAGCCGTTGCTCCTTGACCAGGTGCTGATACAGCCGCGACGAGTCGCCCCCCGAAAGGAGGTCCGATATGAGGTCGCCCGTGCAGAAATCGTTCGACAGGCGGTCGCCCATGTGGTAGGCAATCGAGAGGGTCGTGGCGGGTACATCGCGCTCGACGATTTTCGTGCGCGCTGCCTCCTGCCGAGGCTCCTGCGGGATGGGCGAGGGGACAAAGGGGGTGTCGGTCAGCTCCCCGAACCACTGCTCGGCCAAGTGAATCAGCTCCTCCTCGTCGCGGTCGGCCGAGAGGGCCAGGACGGCATTCGAGGGGCGGTAGAAGGTGCGGTAGAAACGCTCCACCTCGTCGAGGGTCGCCCCCTCGATGTGGTCGGTCGAGCGGCCGATGGTGGCCCAGCGGTAGGGGTGGACACGGTAGGCCAGCTCGCGGAGCAGCATCGTCTGGTCGCCGTAGGGCTGGTTCAGGTAGCGTTGGCGGAACTCCTCAATCACCACCCGCTTTTCGGTTTCGAGCTTCTCGGGGGTGATCCACAACCCCTGCATGCGGTCGCTCTCGAGCCACAAGGCGGTTTCGAGGTTATCGACCGGCAGGGTGAGGTAGAAATTCGTATAGTCGTTGTTTGTGAAGGCGTTATCCTCGCCCGAGGCCATCTGCACGGGAAGGTCGAACGAAGGAATATCGCGCGTGCCGCGGAACATCAGATGCTCGAACAGATGGGCAAAGCCCGTACGCTCGGGGTCCTCGTTGCGCGCCCCGACCTTGTAGAGCAGATTGACGGCCGCGAGCTTCGACGAGCGGTCCCGATTGACGACCACCGTCAAGCCGTTTTTCAGAGTCTGTTTCTTGTATGGAATCATAGCGGATGCAAAGATAGGAATTTTGAGAGCAAAGAGCAAAGAGCAAAGAGCAAAGAGAACAGATAACAGATAACAGAGAGCAAAGGGCGATAAGGGCGAGAAGGGCGAGAAGGGCGAGAAGGGCGAGAAGGGCGAGAAGGGCGAGA
>X42_Goitered_Gazelle__coassemble_49_pt1 | contig 33314 bp, 31 predicted proteins | sample X42_Goitered_Gazelle__metabat2_low_PE_007 | metagenome-assembled genome bin X42_Goitered_Gazelle
AAAGACCTAAAGCATTCGGCCCGACACGCTTGGGCATAAGTCGCTTTTTAGCTATAAATTCGGACTACTAAAAACATAGAACATATAACAACCAAATCAATTCATTTAATTCAAACCAATTTTAAACTTAAAGCCTATGAAAAAGATGACTTTGAAAAAGCTCTTCGGAGGCATTTGCTGTGCAGCGATGGCCCTGTTTGCCGTATCGTGCGCACAAGGTGTCGATGACGAGACTTGGACGTCCGGTATTAGCGGCGTTCAGCTTGAGTCGCCCGCTGCTGAATCGATCGCATTCAGCCTGGCAACGGATGCCAGCGGCAACGAGCAGGTGAAGGTTCAGTGGCCCGTTGCGATGGGTGCCGGTGGCTATGAGGTCACGGTAATCAACGTAAACGACCCCGAGAACCCCGAGGTGGTGGTAGATCACGAGACCGTAGACGGTTGCTCGCTGCTCTTCCCGCTTGCCGAGGACACCAACTATGAGGTGAGCGTGCTGACGCTCGGTAACGAGAAGTACAACAACACGGGCGCTACGGCCCCGACGATGGTGGCTTACTCGTCGATGATCGGTGGTGTGACGATTCCCGCAGGTTCGGAGATCGGTCAGTTCATCACGGATTACATGCTCGAGCATGAGGCCGAGCACCAGGCTGCGATTGCTGCCGATGCCAACTTCGAGTGGGCATTCGACCTGGAGCGCGGTGCTGCCTATACGCTGGATGTTCCCGCAAAATCGGGTCTGATTCCGATTCGTCTGCGCGGTACGCTGGGTAACCGCCCCGTGGTAACGGTTGGCGAGAAGGGTTGCCTTTCGCCCGCTGCCGGTCTGAAGATCAAGAACGTAAACTTCGATTGTACGGCCATGAAGTCGCTCGGTCTGATCCTGATGGATGACTCGCGCACGGATGTTCCGACGAACTCGAACAAGGTAATGCAGTGCCCCTATCCGGTACGCGTCGAGTCGTGCTGGGTGAAGGAGCTCGCCACCGCGATTTACAACGGCGGTTACGGCGCTTGGGGTGTCAAGGAGTTCCGTCTGTCTGACTCGATGGTACAGCTCAACAACCCCAACTCGGATCAGTGGACGACCTTCATCAACGCTTGGCAGAACAAGGGTATCTCGAATGGTGCTTCGGGCGTATGCTGGTATGGCGCTATCCTGAACACCTATGTTTTGAACTCGACGATTTGGAACCGCGCCGAGTCGGTTAAGGACAAGAACTACTTCATCCGCTTTGCCAACCAGTCGATCGACAAGGCTGTCGGTTCGTACAACGGTGTATTCGAGATCAAGAACTCGACGCTGGTGCGTATGATGCCGAGCAAGGATTTCGGTAACAACATCGCCAACAAGTCGGCCTATGTAATCACGTTCGAGAACACGAACTTCTGGGATTGCTACCGCCTGCAGAAGGTAAAGCGTGGTGGTACCTATGTATGGAAGAACAACACGATCTGGGGTGTAACCAAGTCGGTGGACGGTACCGATAAGAAGGAAATCGCCACGGAGGAGAACATGGGCTTCACGGATGACAACATCTTTAAGGTGATGGATCTCACGCAGCCCAACGGTGGTGTGAACTTCACGGCAACGGGTACGATCTCGGCAACGATCGGTGACCCCCGCTGGTTGAACTAACGGAAGTGCTAACACAAAAGAATTAAAACAACTATGAAGAAAGTATTGGGTATTTGCCTGAGTTTTGTGATGGCACTCTTCGTGCTGTCGGCCTCGGCACAGACACAGTATAAAGGTACCGTAGTCGATGAGCAGGGTCAGCCCGTCATCGGTGCTACGGTCATCGTGAAGGGTACCACGCTGGGTACCACGACGGGTGTGGATGGCGATTTCGTATTGCCCGTACCCGACAAGGCGTTGGTGCAGGTTTCGTTCATCGGTTATGTGACCGAGGAGATTGACAACCTGGCTACGACGAAGATTGTCCTGAAGGAGGACCGTCAGAACATTGAGGAGGTAGTCGTTGTGGGTTACGGTACGCAGAAGAAGGCCCACCTGACCGGTTCGGTGGCTTCGGTGCCGATGGACGACATCACCGACCTTTCGTCGGGCAACCTCGCCTCGACCCTCTCGGGTCTTATCAACGGTGTCTCGGTTTCGGGTGGTGAGAGCCGTCCGGGTGAGGCCGCCTCGATCTACATCCGTGGTGCGAACGACCTGGGTGCCGTAGGTGTTACGGCCCAGCAGCCGCTCTACGTTATCGACGGTTACATCTACCCGAACGACGTGAAGGTGGGTAACACCTACCAGAACCTCGGTGCAGAGGCCTTCAACAACATCGACCCCTCGATGATTGAGAACATCTCGGTACTGAAGGATGCCTCGGCTGCCGTCTATGGTTCGCGTGCCGCCAACGGTGTTATCCTCGTAACGACGAAGAAGGGTAAGCTCGGTACGCCGCAGATTTCGTATAGCGGTACGGTGGGTATTGCCGACACCTTCTCGCACCCCGATATGTTGAACGCCTATCAGTATGGTAAGTTGTGGAATGCCGTAACGGCTGCCGACCCCACCAACACCAACGTAGATGCCAAGTTCGACCTCTTCCAGGCCGACGAGTTGGAGGCCATGAAGCACCTCGACTACGATTTGCTGGACAAGTATTGGAGTTCGGCCGTTACGCACCAGCACTCGCTGAATGTATCGGGTGCCACGGAGAGAGCCAACTACTTCGCAGGTCTGTCGTACTTCAACCAGGATGGTAACCTCGGTAAGCTCGACTACGACCGCTGGTCGTATCGTGCCGGTATCGACGTGAAGATCGGTAAGGGTCTTTCGGCCGGTATGCAGCTTTCGGGTGACTACGGTGAGAAGAACTCGCCCTATATTAAGGTAGGTGGTACGAACTCGGAGAAGGACTACCGCCTGATGATGATGCGTCCGCGCTATATGCCGGAGTATGTAAATGGTTACGCCATCGCTTCGTACGGTGTTTCGAACGAGCAGGTTGGCCAGGACCAGGAGTACCACTTCGCCGAGTTGCAGGATTTGGGCGACTACAAGCGTAACATGTCGTCGAACATGAACATCGGTGTTCACCTGAACTATGATTTCGGTGCGCTGTGGAAGCCCCTCCAGGGTTTGACGGCCCGTGTATCGTACTCGAAGTCGATTTCGACCGACAAGACCAACGAGATTGGTACCTACTACACGCTCTACAAGATGAACACCCGCTTCGGTTCGGGTGAGCACCTCTACACGCCGACCTCGGCTACCACGCAGGAGGAGTATGAGGCACTGACCGATCAGTCGAACTACACGATTTCGAATCGTGGTGCCATCGTATCGAACGGTACGTCGGACAGCTCGCCCGGTTCGTACTCGCGCACGATGACCCGCACGGACAACTACCAGGCCAACTTCCAGCTCAACTATGCGCGTGACTTCGGTAAGCACTCGGTAGGTGCCATGTTTGCCATCGAGCGTTCGGAGTCGGAGTCGGAGTACCTGACCGGTTTGGTAACCGATCCCTATGAGTTCGGTACGGGTCAGGCCAACTCGGTGGGTCCCAACTCGGAGATGACGACCAACTTTACGCGCTACGAGGCCGGTTCGCTCTCGTACCTGGGTCGTGTAAACTATGCTTATGACAACAAGTATCTGTTGGAGCTGCTCGTTCGTTCGGATGCCTCGACGAAGTTCTCGCCCGACAACTATTGGGGTTACTTCCCCTCGGTTTCGGCCGGTTGGGTAATCTCGCAGGAGAACTGGTTCCGCGACAATGTATCGTGGGTTGACTTCCTGAAGCTGCGCGCATCGTTCGGTCTGACGGGTCGTGACAACACGGTTGCATGGCAGTGGCAGCGTTTCTACGGTATGGATAAGGACAAGGGTGCCATCTTCGGTGAGGAGGCCGGTGCTACGGCCGGTTCGCACCTGGCTATGAACAAGAACAACACGGGTGTAAACCCCGATGCCCACTGGGATAAGTCGTACAAGATGAACATCGGTTTGGATTGGAATATCCTGAACAACCGCCTCGGTTTCGTCATCGAGGGTTACAAGCAGTGGGATCGTGAGATGCTCATGCCCTACAAGGCTTCGATTCCGGGTACCGTGGGTAACCAGTCGGCTCACCAGAACATGGCCGAGATGGACTCGTGGGGTATCGAGTTCTCGGCAACGTGGCGCGATCAGATTGGTAAGGACTTCAAGTATCGCATCGGTATCAACACCGGTTATTCGGACAACAAGGTCCTGCTGATGGACTGGGAGACGGATGCCGTTTATCGTCAGATTACGAAGGGCAGCCGCACCGACATCGGTACCTGGGGTATGCAGTGCGTAGGTATGTTCCGCTCGTTCCAGGAGATTGAGGAGTACTTCGAGCAGCACAACCTGACTTCGTATATGGATATGCCGAAGGAGGATGTTCGCCCGGGTATGCTGATTTACAAGGACGTTCGTGGCTATGATGCCGAGACGGGTGCTTATGTGGACCAGCCCGATGGTAAGGTGGATGGTGATGACGACCAGGTTCGCCTCTCGAACCGTTCGAACCCCTACGGCCTGACGGCCAACCTCTCGGCCGAGTGGAAGGGTCTCTCGCTGACGGCCCAGATTTCGGCTTCGTGGGGTGGCTACTCGTTCGTTCCCTCGATGGCTATCAAGCCGGCTGCATCGCTCGAGTACACCAACATGCCTTCGTTCTGGAATCCCGACAATATGTTCGTATATCAGGACATCGCGGATGCCGAGGGTAACATCGTCGTAGAGCAGAATCGTGAGGGTCAGTACCCGAACCTCGCCTACTCGAATGTGAATGCCGTTACCTCGTCGTTCTGGCGCATCAGCGGCACGCGTGTTCGCCTGAACCGTTTGACGCTGGCCTACTCGCTCCCGAAGAAGTGGCTCAAGCCGATTGGTATCTCGGCCGTGCGTGTAAACGTAACGGGTCAGAACATTTGCGACTTCTACAACCCCTATCCCGATAAGTTCATGGATCCGATGTCGGGTTCGTATGGTTCGTACCCCACGCTGCGCAAGTTCACGATTGGTCTTAATGTAACTTTCTAATAGCAACGATAATGAAAAATATGAAAATCAAATTGATCGGCTTTGCCTTGCTGGCAATTGCAGGGTTCACGTCGTGCAGCGACGAATTCCTGCAGGAGAAGATCAACTACGATCAGGCCGATCCCGCCATTTATAACAACTATGTCGGCTGTCTGGGCCGCTTGAGCGATTGTTATGCACTCTGCTTGCCGAACCCGGGCGGCGGTCCGAACTGGCAGTATCCCTCGTATGGCGCGTCGGATGATCTGTCGAAATGTACGGAGGAGTATGCCGGTTTCGGTATCTTCGTCAATCCGCTCGAGGAGCTGAATACGGTTTCGGGTATCAAGGAGCAGCCCGACTACTTCCAGGGTGCCGATCCCTCGAACGTGCGTAACAACGTATGGGGTCTGATTCGTAACATCAACGATGCCATCATCGGTATCGAGGGCGGTTCGCTCTCGCGCGAGGAGAAGGATGAGTTGGAGGGTCAGCTCTACTTCCTGCGTGCATGGCGTTATTTCCTCTTGTGGAAGTGGTATGGCGGTGTGCCTATCATCACCGATTGCCCCCCCATCACGGCCGAGTCGGTAACGCCTCGTTCGACTGCCAAGGAGGTCTATGAGTTCATTATCAGCGATTTGAACACGGCTGCCACGATGCTGGAGGCCTCTTCGGGTGCCGGTCAGTGGCGTTCGGGCAACAACTATGCTCGTGCTTCGATGGCTACGGCATTGGCTCTCAAAAACCGTGTGATGGCTTGGTGGTGCTCGCCCCTGTTCAACCGTTCGGGTGACGAGGCCCGTATGCAGGCTTGCTACACGGAGATGAAGGCCGACCTGGACAAGATTAATGCAGCCGGTTATGGTCTCTACAAGCCCGAGGGTAAGGGTAACACCATTAAGGATTGGGCCAACATGTTCAGCCTGATGGGTGCCGAGGATACCGAGGGTCTCTTCATTGCCCGCTTCAACACGATTACCGAGGGTGGTGTGCCTGACTATTCGCGCAACAACCCCTGGGAGCAGAAGATTCGCCCCGCGAATACGCTCGGTGGCGGCGGTATCACGCCGTCGGCTACCATCATGGGACTCTTCCCGATGCGCGATGGTGGTGTGAACACCGTGGGTGCCTACTTCTATTCGAAGCTCAAGCAGTCGAATGTGGAGTTTGACGCGTCGGTTCCCTTCCTGCACCGCGATGCCCGTTTCTACCGTACGTTCGGTTTCCCCGGTATTCAGTGGACGCACAGCGGTTCGGCTATGTCGGAGGGTGCAAACAACAACCCGTATGAGGGTGGCAAGTATGAGTTGTGGAACTACATCTGGTACCTCGACCCCGCTGCTGCCGGTGACCACACCTCGAATGCTACCTATGGTGCCGATAACCTGCTGGGCAATGTACGAGGTCTCTACCTGACGAAGCGTTCGACGGGTGACAAGTATCTCTACGAGTACAAGGGTGCCGCCGAAGGTGGTCAGGGCTTCCGCTATTCGTACCAGTCGTACATGGAGATTCGTTACGCCGAGGTGCTGCTCAACCTGGCAGAGGTTGCTGCCGGTGCCGGTCAGCTCGAGGAGGCTGTAGGCTATGTAAAGCAGATTCGTCAGCGCGCCGGTTATCAGGAGAACTGCACCGAGGCCGGTTACGAGTATCAGAACTTCGGTATTACAGAGGCCGCTTCGAGCGACTACGGCACCTGCTTGGCCCAGATTCTCTATGAGCGTCAGATTGAGTTGGCTTTCGAGGGCAAGCGTTTCGACGATATGCGTCGTTGGCTCTTGTTCGATGGTGGTGCAAACTTCTCGTCGATTCAGGGCGCACCTGCAACGTGGACGCTGACCGGTTGGGGTGGCAACACCTGCGACTTCATCGGCTACAAGGCTTTCAACGGCGAGCGTCGTGAGAACATCGAGTGGCAGGTGAAGACGACCATCAATGATGGTGTGGGTGGCAAGACCTGGACCCCCGGTGAATGGGACAACATGCCCGACCCGATTGCCAAGCACGTCTTTGCCAACGGTGCCGTCAATGCCAAGACCGGTGAGGTGGAGGCTTGGACGAAGGGTGCAACCTGGGCCGACTTTAAGGCATGGCGTTCGGGCTTCGTAGTTGAGTTGAACGCTCGCAGCCTGGTGAACAACCCGGGTAACGCCGACAAGAACACCTACGCCGACCTGGAGCGTCTGGCTACCTTCTACAACACCTATCTGCAGGCCAAGATGAAGCGCGGTGACGGTCTGAACGCCGACAAGACGGTCGATGGCATGTACATCACCTTCCTGCCCCGCTACTACATGCTTGGTTTCAACCAGAATACGCAGACGAAGAACCCGCAGCTGCTCCAGACCATTGGTTGGGAGGATTACAACGGCGGTCAGGGTTCGTTCGACCCGCTGGCTGAGTAGCACACGACCCACATCAATTGGTAGGAAGAGGGATTGGGACCCATCCCCAAACCTTTTCCTCGATACAACAGAGGGTGTCCGACAAAAGTCGGACACCCTCTCCTCTTTTCTAACTTATAACAAGCTCCTTGCTACTCATGCTGCTCCCAATGGAAGGGGGCAAAATCGGCTGCGGCCTGCTCATCACGCCAGGCGGGCTTGCGCATCGCATAGATGATAAAGGGGGTGGCCACCACCACCACGCAGCCGATGATAAGCACCGAATACCAGACCGCCTTCGAGCCGGTGGCAATCTGCGAGGGAGGCACGAAGCTCAAGACAAAGGCCAGCATCGCACCGGCAAAACCGAGGCCGGCCAGGCACCACATCAGGCCGTTGCCGCGCCCCAGGCGGAAGGGTCGGGGCGTATCTTTGAGCTTATAGCGCAGCACGATGGCGGCCGAGAACATCAACATATACATAATCAGATACAACAGCACGGTGAGCTGCGAGAGAATCTGATAGAAGGACTGCACCGAGGGCATGACGACAAAGAGCAGGGCCAGGCAGCTCACGATTGCCCCCTGCACCAGCAGGATGTTGCGCTGCACACCGAGACGGTTGGTGCGCTGGAAGAAGGGGGGCAGGTAGCCCGCCTTACCCACGGCAAAGATACCGCGCGAGGGGCCTGCCACCCAGGTCAGCACACCGGCCAACACACCGAGCATCAGGCAGATGGCAATCACCGGCTTGGCCCACGAGAGGTGCAGGTAGTCGAAATAGCGGTCGAAACCAATCAGCAGCGACTGCGTGAGGTTGATTTCGGAGGTCGGAATAATCAACCCCAGCGCGAAGGTCCCCAACACGAAAATCGAGACGGTCATCAAGGCACCGATGATGATGGCCCTGGGGTAGTTGCGCGTGGGGTTTTCGACCTCCATGACGTGGATACCCATCATCTCCATACCGGCATAGAAGAGGAAGATGCTGCTGGCCAGCACCAGGTTGTCGAAGTGTTCGAGGTTGGGGAAAAAGCCGGTCGAGAGGTCCATCTGGTTCTTGCCACCCGTGGCCAGGTAGATGATGCCGAGCAGGATGAGCAGGGCGGCCGGAATAATCGTCCCAATCATACCGCCCCACTTCGAGATTTTACCGACCCACGACAACCCCTTGAGGGCCACAAACGTAGCCACCCAATAGATGGCCAGGACGACCACAAGGGTAAAAATCTTGTTCGATGCGAGGGCCATATCGTGCGACTGGTCCATGCCGATAAAGGCGATGGAGACGGCCCCGAAGGTGAGGACCGTGGGGTACCAGATGGTCGATTGAATCCATTGCAGGAAGATGGCCACAAAGCCGGCACGCGCCCCGAAGGCCTCCCCGACCCAACGGAAGACACCGCCCTGCTTGTCGGCAAACATGGCGGCCAGCTCGGCAGCCACCATGGCCGTCGGAATCAGAAAGACGATGGCCGCAAAGAGGTAGTAGAAGGCCGACGAGAGACCGTATTCGGCCTCGGCGGCCAATCCGCGCAGACTCACCACAGCCGTCACGTTCATAATGGCCAGCGTCATCACACTGAGCTTAAACCCCTTGCCCGGGGTCGCATTTTTACTATCCATATAGGTATGATTTGATTTTGTAAACTTGACCCCCACCCCGCAAGAACCGTGCAAGAGTAAAAAAGAGGTGAAAACGGAAAACGGAAAACTGAAAGGTGAAAACTGAAAACTTTAGTTGCCTTTAGCTTCCTTTCTCGCCCCTTCTCAGCCCTTCTCGCCCTTTCTCGCCCCCCCCCTTTTTCATTTCTCCTTTTTCCTTTCTGCTTTCTCTTTTCTCCAATTTTTAATTTTTAATTTTTAATTTTTAATTCCGAAAGCGTATCTTTGTCTTTATGAAAGCGCTGTTTTGGACGATAGTGGCCCTGGTGGGGCTGTTGGGGTGTGGGTGTCGGCCGGCCAAAAAGGGGGAACCTGCCCACCGCTTTCCGATACCTTCGGCTCCGGCAACGATGGGGCGCGAGGCGCAAATCGACTACCTCGCCACCCACTATTGGGACCACTTTCCCTTTGCCGATACGGTGGCCATCGTGGCGGCCGATTCGGCAGAGATGATGCGCCGTTTTGCGCAGTTTATCGCCCTCGTGGAGCATCGGGAGGGGAATCGCGCCCCGATGGATAGCTTGATGCGTCGGGCCACCTCCTCGCGCACGGCCCTCGACTACTTCGCCCGCATGGCCGAGGAGGTGCTGCACGACCCGAACTCCCCGTTGCGCTCCTCCGAACTCTACATTCCCGTCCTGGAGGCTTGGCTCCGCGCCCCCTACTACAACGCCTACGAGCGCATCGTCCCCGAACATGACCTACACCTGGCACGCCAAAATCGCATCGGTGAGGCGGCCAACGACTTCCCGTTCGTAACGCGCGACGGAGGGCATGGAACGCTCTACAGGCTGGAGGCCGAACATACGCTCATCTTCTTCTCGAACCCGGGGTGTGCAATGTGCGAGATGCTCAAAGAGTTGGTCTTAAGCTCCGCGGTGATTATCGAGCGCATCGGCGAGGGGCGGTTGAAGCTGCTCATGCTCTACCCCGACGAGGATCTGCGCGCCTGGGAGCGCGAGGCGGACGATGCGGAGGGGTGGATCGATGCCCGCGATGCGACCGGGGTGTTGCGCCGTGAAGAGCTGTATGACCTGCGTGCCATTCCGTCGATGTACCTGCTCGACGGCCAAAAGCGGGTGTTGGTGAAGGATTCGACCGACCCGCGCGAGATAGAACAGGCCCTGCAATAGGTTTTGCTGATAGCCCCATCAAAAAAGAGAATCGTCCGTTTGGTTGGAAATGTGAGAAAATCCACTATCTTTGCTATCGGAAACAGAAACACTCAACAATAACACACAAAAAACAGAAAGATTATGGTAAAGAAATTCCGTTGTACCGTATGCGGTTACATTCATGAGGGCAACGAGGCTCCCGAGCAGTGCCCGTTGTGCAAGGTAGGTGCCGACAAGTTCGTCGAGGTTGTCGAGGATGGCGCACTGGATTTCGTCACGGAGCATAAGCTGGGTGACGGCAAGGGTTCGGATGCCGAGCTGTGGCAGGGTCTTCAGGACCACTTCATGGGCGAGTGCACCGAGGTAGGTATGTACCTGGCCATGAGCCGTCAGGCCGACCGCGAGGGCTACCCCGAGATTGCCGAGGCCTTCAAGCGTTACGCCTGGGAGGAGGCCGAGCATGCTGCCAAGTTTGCCGAGCTGATCGGTGAGGTGGTTTGGGATACGAAGACCAACCTCTACAAGCGCATGAATGCCGAGTGCGGTGCCTGCGAGGGCAAGATGCACCTGGCGAAGATTGCCAAGGAGCAGAACCTGGACGCTGTACACGACACGGTGCATGAGATGGCCAAGGACGAGGCTCGCCACGGCAAGGGCTTCGAGGGTCTCTACAACCGCTACTTTAAGTAGTGTAACCCAAACACAAAGAGGAGGGGTTGTTCAACAAGTTTTGTTGAGCAACCCCTCTTTGAAGAAACTGTATAACAAGAGAGATTTTTAGGCCTGCGAAGCCCGAAAAACCGGAGCATACTTTCCGTATGTGAGGATTTTAAGGGCGAGCAAAACGCCAAAATCACCTTGTTAGACAGCTTCTCTGCTCTTTTCAGAATTCGTATAACAAGAGCTATTTTGAAGCTGCTCGAAGTCCGAAAAAGCGCAGCATACTTTTCGTATGTGAGCATTTTTCGGGCGAGGCAGATGCCGAAAGAGCCTTGTTAGACGGATTCTGTTTTTGTTCTACTCGTCTCCTCTGAATCCAATCAGCCAACCCGCCTTACGCCGCAACCATTGGTAACCTTTGCGGAAGTGGGCGGCCATCTCATAGACGGTCTCCAGCTCCTCACGAAAACGGGCGATTGTCTCACGAATCGAGAGTAGATAGCTCACCAAAGCCAATACGGCAAAGAAGAGTGCGACGACCAGCGCGGCCGTGATGAGCGACCCGATGCGGGAGGCCAGCCAGAGGACCAGGGCCCCGACGCCGGTCAGAATCGTGCAGAAGAGACTCACGGCAAAGATAAACAGTGCCGTCACGAGCCGTCCTCCCATCTTTGTTGCACGCTCCATGGCTCACCGCTCAGGCCTCGTGGGTTTCGCAGTTGCAGCGCGCCTCATCGAGCTGTTGCTTCAGCTTCTGCTGCACCTTCTCGGCCTTCGTCTTGGCCTTCTCGACCTCCTCTTCGACCCAATCCTTGATTTTTCCGCGCAGCTCGGGACCCGACTGCGGAGTGAGCAACATGGCCAAAGCCGACCCAACGACCATCCCACCGAGGAGGGAAATCATACAAATACCGGTGTTTTTCATAGCGATTTTTTTTAAGTGTGTAGCCGCATGAGGAGCAAACTACGCGCCAAAATTGCTATTTTTGCACAAGATTATGTTGATTCACCGTCCCCATACCGTTGCATTCACGGGCCACCGCACCTATGCGGGGGAGGCCCGCGAGGCGTTGCACGACCTCGTTCGTCGGCTCGCGGAGGAGGGCTACACCACCTTTTTGAGCGGCATGGCGGCAGGCTTTGACCTTGCGGCTGCCGAGGCGGTACTCGCCCTTCGACGGGCGGGTGCGACGATTCGTCTGGTGGCGGTCATCCCCTTTGCCACCCAATCGGCCACCTTTCCGGCCGAGGTGCGCGCCCGCTTTCGACAGGTGGTGGCCGAGGCCGACGAGGTCATCCTCCTCGCCGAACGCTACCACCCGGGATGCTACCAGCAACGCAACGACTTTCTGGTGGACCACGCCTCGGTGCTGGTGGCCTGGTATAACGGCACCCGCGGCGGCACACAATACACCTTCCTCCGCGCCCTGAAACAGGGCCTCCGACTCCACAACCTCTCCCCCCGCATCCAGCCCGACCCAACACTATTCGAATAAGAGCAAAGTGGAAAGTGGAAAAAGCAAAGAGAGAGAAGAGAAGAGAAGAGAAGAGAAGAGAAGAGAGCAGAGCAGAGAGAGGACAAGCGTGAAGAGCGTAAAGAAACACTACCTATAACAATTGCCAGGCGCGGGCGATCGGGTGCGGGTCGGCAGGGGTGCCGTTTTCGACCTCGGAGATGGCGGCGGCGAGGGGCAGCATGTGGTGCTTGTTGTGGGTATCGAGCGGCTCGTCGGGCGAGAAGCCCGTACGTTCGCACACCGCACGGATGTAGCTTTCGGTCGCATTTTCCGACGGGGGCGCCCAGCGCGAAATCATCTCGCGGATGCTCTTTAGCCCATATTTTCGGGCGTAGGTGCGCAGCGTCACGAAGAGGGCGCGGTAGCCCCACTCAAGGCTCTCAAACTGCTTAAAGGCCGCATCGCGCGAGGGGCGCACCTCACCCCGATAGCGGTTCGCCGAGTGGCGGATATTGCCCGGGTTGCAGTTCTTAAGTCCCCTACTCATCGTCCACCTCCCGCTCCAATCGTCGATGTACATAGCGTCGGAGCCACTCAAAAAGGGGCGCATCCGAGAGCTGGGCGGCATTTTCGAGGAACGACCACAGCTCCACACCGCAGACAAAGCCGGCAAAGAGTCGGGCCAATCGCAGATTCATAAAGTCGAGGATGCAGCTATCAATGAGCCACGCCATGGCCAATGCCACCACCACAAGGGCCGCCTTGCGAATCGTGCGCCAGGCCTTGGCACTCTCGAAATACCACGCCCGCTGCTCCTTGCGGGCCTGCATCCTGTCGGCCGCCACCCCCGACAGAAAATCGACCGCAATAAAGAGCATGGCGCAGAGAATCATCGGGGCGGCCGGCGCAAACAGCCCGACGAGCGAGAGCATCAGCCCGCTAAAAAATTTGTACAAAGCCTCCATCGGTCGTGCAACGATTTAAGATGTTTCGGTTCGGTTCGTATTCGGGAAAGTCGGCGGCGTGCTGCTCCAGGTAGTCCGTGGCACGTCGCAGGAGGGTCATCGCCTCCCGCTTCAGGGCGCGCTGCTCACACGCGAAGCCGGCAGCATCCTGCACCGCGGTATCGGGCGGCTCGGGCCGAAAGCTCCCCATTGCGGAGCAGAACGACCGCAGGCGTGGCGAGGCGACATAGCGGCTCAAAAGGGCGAGGGCATCGGCCAGGTAGGCCGCCACAAACGGCGTGTCGTTGCCCAACAGCAGGCGGGCATGGAGCGCACTGCCCACCACGGGGCAGAGGAAACGCTCCTCGGCGGTTGCGATATCGGCCTCCGTCACCGTATCGGCCGGCAGCCGCTCCCGACTGCGAAAGGCTCGACGCAACACCTCGGAGGGGGTAATCAGGGTCTTCATGGGTTAATTGATGCTTTTGATGTTATACTTCGTGATTTCGGAGAGGAACTGCTGCTGGCGTTCATCCTCGGGGTCGTAGTCCAGCCCGTCGGCCTTGCGGGCCTCCCAGACCTTCATATAGATAGGCTTCGAGCGGGTGGGCGGACGATTGACAATCTCGAGCGACGAGCAATCGACCCCCAGCACGGCCTGAATCACCTCGCGTATCGGCTCCGTGAGGTCGGCCTGCTCGGAGAGAATCACCGTATTCAGGGCCACCTCATACTCTTGCAGGATACGCTCCGAGCTGAATCCGGAGGCGTAGTCCAGGCCGCTGAGCGATCGGAACCAGGAGTGCGCCACCACGATATCCGAGGTGGCCTGCTCGTGCAGCGACTGCCAATCGCCCTCATTTCGCGCCTCAATCGGGATGAAGCGCGAATGGTCATCCTCCGACCCCTCGCGGATGACAAACATCACCTGCCCGGGGTTGCCGGCAAACTTCTCCTCCGCCAGGCGGACGATGCGCTCGGCCTCGGCCTCGTTATCGACCGACGAATCGAGCATCATCACCCCCGAAAGTTGGAACGAGTTGTCCAGACGGGCGATATTCCAGCGGTCGGTCTTGTAGGCGATGGCCGATACGTTCATGCCGGCAATGTAGGCCGGCACGCCGTAGTGGCGATACATCGGCTCGTAATCCTTGTAATGAATCATCGTGCGCAGCGTGCCGTCGGCCTGCTCTTCGTAGCGGGGATAGAGGGGCAGGCTGCGGGCCTCCGTCTCGCTGAAACGGCTCCAATCGGGGTGGAGCAGGATATGCTCCGAATCGCGGGCCACACGGCAACGCGAGGCATCCTGATGGTAGAGCGAAAGGAAGGTGTGGGCCGGGTCGGTCACCACCTCCAGGAAGGCGTTGCCGAACAGGGCCTTATCGAAGGCCAGGTGGTGCAGGATGCTGCGCAGGCTTTCGCCCGAGCCGTTGGCCGAGCGAATGAAATCGAGCAGGAGCGGCTGCTGCTCGTCGCAGGTAAATCCCTTGCCGGCAATGTAGTCCGCCTTGTCGTTGATGATGCGGCGGTGGGTGGTCGAGCGACGTGCCATGAGGGCCAGGGCCACCGGCAACAGGTTGTCGTCACCCCACCGCCAGAAGTGGTCGTTCTGCACCTTGGCCGACCCCAAAAAGTAGGGGTCCACGCGATTTTCCACCGCCACCGCGCGGGTTTTGATAGCTTTGTTTTGGGACATAGAGGTTCGTTTTAGGGTGTTTTAGAAGGGGGCGCCCAACAAGTTGTGTCGAGCAACCCCCACTTTATAGAAGTTGTATAACAAGCGGGATTTTAAGGCTTGCGAAGTACGAGAAACCGCAGCATACTTTTCGTATGTGAGGATTTCGAGTACGAGCGTCACGCAGAAATCACCTTGTCAGACAACTTCCGTGTTGTTGGAAGGAAGATTATGCGCGGTAAGCATAGACGAGCATCTCCTCATCCAGAATCTCGCAACCGGCCATGAAGACGGCACGCTGACGATTCTCCATCTCGTCGGGGTTGTACCACATGCGCACCTCGTTGCCGGGCATATCGGCCGTATTCACCGCCATCACCAGGTTGCGACGGTCGGTCATGAGGCAGAACGACTGGTGGTGAGCCGTCTGGGGCAGGTAGCGACCCAGCTGCAGGTCGATGACCGGAATGCCGTGGTAGGCCAACGCGGGATGCCCCTCGACGGTGGTGCGGAACGAGCTATCGACCCCCATCTTGTCGAGGTAACGCTCATACTGATAGTAGATATCCGAGCTGCAGAAGATGGCCAGCTGACCCTCCGGGCGCAGCGACTGCATACGCTGGTCGGCCGACTTCCACATCTTGTCGAAGAGGGCCACCACGGCCTCCGGCTCCTCCACCTCGGCCGCCGTATAGGTGTGGTAGTTAATCATATCGTCGTTCACGCCATCCTTAATCGAGGTCAGGAAGCCGTTGAAGGTGTTGAATCCCGACTGCAACGAGGTATCGCCCAGCCACATCGTGACACGCAGATCCTCGGCAATGTGCTGCTTGAACAGCTCCGTCTCGGCCTGCTCCAAAATCGTACCCGTGAGGTCCTGCATATTGACATCGGCGCGGGCCGAAATCTGCTCATAGACGAGCGAGAAGTAGTCGGCGGCCGAGAAGCCGATTTCGGCCTTCACGCGCTCCATGGGAATCTGCTTCTGGTACTTCACGGCCGGTTCGCCACCCGTCCAGCCATTCGAGGTGAACTTCTTCAGCAGGTACTGGTTCGTGTCCCAAAGCTGGACGATGGTCGGCACGGGCATATTGTAGAGGACGCGCACGCCCAACTCCTGTGCGCCCGGGCCGGTGAGGATGGGGCGGAAGAAAATCGACTCGACGTCGTTACCGGTGTACTGCTTGGCGGTTTCAATGTAGTTCATAGTGAATCTGGTTTTAAGGTTAAAAAATGAGAAAAAAATGGGTTGTTAAGTGGTTGAAAAATGGGTTAGTAGCGGCGGAAGGCCTTTGCATCGCGGGCGTATGCCTGCTCGTTGGCCGAGAGGGTGCGCTCCCCCATCGAGGGGTCCTCGACGGGGCTTACGTCGGTGGGTGCGGCCGCGCGCTGCCCTTCGGCAAGCAACGTGGCGGCACGGCGTTGCAGCTCGTCGCGGTCGGTGTGGAGGATGTTGCGGTCGTCGGGCAACGGCTCCTCGCGCTTCAAGCCGATGGCGCGTGCCAGGCGTTGCAGCCCCTGGGCGAGGTTCTCCGTCAGGGTCGGAGCCTCGCTGCCGCTGCCGATGATGCGGTCGGCCAGGCCCGCCTCAAGGACCTCTTCGGGGCGCAACCAGCGACCATCGCCCCCATTCTCGGCCATCAGGCTCTCGAACTGCTCTTTGGGCTGTCCCGAACGCTCGGCATAGAGGGCGGCCAGGCGGTCATCCGTGGCGTGGAGCAGCTCGAGCTGGGCCGCCAGGTCGTCGGCATTGCCCTCGGTGGAGCAGGTGGCGCGATGAATCAGGTAGAGGGCATTGGACGAGAGTTCGCGGCACCCCTCCGAGGCGGCCTGGGCAATGATGGTGGCGGCCGAGGCGGTGTAGCCGTAGCAGCGGGTGGTCACGCGGCTTTTGAGTTGGCGCAGGGCATCGTGAATGAGCAGCGCATCGTTCACATCGCCGCCCGTCGAGCGAATCGTTACGACCACCTCTTCGGCATCAATGGCCGCGATGCGGGCCACCGCCTCACGGAAACGCTCGTAGGTCGCCACGCGCGAATCGGGGTCGTCGAACTGCCACTCCTCGGGAACGCCGATGGTCCCCTCGATTTCGATGAGGCACTGTTCGGCCTCGTTTTTAATCTGGATGTTGGTTTTCATTCGGTTAGATAGGGTTAAAGGTTCATCTGTTTTGGGGTTGGTAATAGATGTTGCGGGCCTTTTCGTAGGAGCAACAGAAGCGGTCGGCGGCCCATGTAAAGGCTTCGGCGCGGGTGGCTCCGGCGCGTATCGAGTGTTCGATATCGTGCCGAATGGCCAACGCTTCGCACCCCTTGCGGCTAATCAGTCCGAGCCGCTTCAGCTCCTCGAAGAGGCTGCGCGAACACCCGCGGGGCAGGAGTGCCGCCAGCTCGTCGTACATTTCGTTCTCTAATCGGGTCGGTTTCATCGGTCAAGACGGAAAAAGGTGCAACGTACTTTGCCGGCATCGTGCCGTCCCGCCTCGATGGCGTGCAGACGGCCTACAAATTCGCCGTGCGAGGTGGATAGGCGGAAGCGGGAGCGGAGCGTGGGGCCATCCCCCTCGGGGCGCAGAAGACTCTCCACTTCGTGGGGCGCGAGGTGGAGCGTCAGCTCGACCAGCCCGCCCTCGGCCTCGCTGCGCCAATCGTGGTCGTAGTAGGTGTGCAGCCCCTTCACCTCGTCCCGATTCCCGAAGCAGAGCGTACAGCCCGCCGCCTCCCCCTCAGCCGGCAGGTGAAATACGGCCAGGGGATAGCTTTGCGCGTGGGAGGGTGCGCCCCACCGCTCGCCGTCGGGCAGGGGTTGCAAACCGCGGTAGGAGACGATGCGCAGCGAAAAGTTCGTCCCATCATCCACCACATCGCGGTCACCCACCTGTAAGAGGCGGGCCGAGGGGGCATTCAGGTAGTGGCCCACGCTGCTCAACGTGGGGTGAAAGAGCGGATTGCGCTTTACCTGCTCGCCCATCAGGGCCGCACGGCTCGCCACCTCCTGCCGCCACGCTCCGAACAATTGCCCCTCATCGCGCTCCAAGCGGGCCACCGCACCATCGCTCACGCCATAGGCCAACGTGCGCACGCGGTGGAGCGTGTTGCCGAGGTCGATGAGCCTTACCGGCTCCTCCTGCACCACCCTATCGCGCCAATCCACCACCTCACTCGTCAGGTACATCACATCGACCGGTTCGACGCGCACGATGCGCTGCTCCTCGTCGGTCAGAAAGCGCAGGTTGAAGAGGTGGGCCACCGCCTCCAGCAGTTCGATTTGGCGAAACGGGTGTTGCGCCACGGTGGCAAAGTCGATTTTCGAGCCGTAGCCCGGGGTCGAGAGGAAGAGCGGCCGAATCGAGCAGTGCTTGTCGAGCTTGAGGGTCATCCCCTCCTCCGCTCCGCCAAAGAAAATCGAATCGAAATACTTCGGATTTTCGGGCGTGACCCGCTCCGAGGGGGAGTGGAGGCGCATCTCGACAACCGTCTTGCCCCGCTCCTGGATGTAGCCGTTGTACAAGGCCCAATCGAGCGACGTGGTGACCCACTGTTCGCCGACTCTTTGTTGCAGGATGGCACTGCCGAGCGTTCCCGTGACGGGGGAGGTGACGAGCATCGAGCGGGAGGACAACTCCCCTTCGGAGGCCGGCACAGGCTGTCCGTTCACGACCCAGACAAGGCGGTAGCGCGCCCCCTCGGTGTGGTCAAAGACGATGAGGCGGTAGATGTAGTTGTTGTGCAACGCCTTGCGCTGGTCCTCGTAGCGGTTCGTCAGGCGCGAGGTCACCAGCCCGCATCCGGGGATTTGAACCGTATCGAAGCCCCTCAATTCGTGGCGCGAGAGGATGCGATGCTCGGTCTCATACTTCAGGTAGTACTCAAACCCGACACTCACCTCGCTCAACGGGCGGAAGAGGATGTGGCCGTTGCTCATCGTGAAGCAGTTGCCGGCCGAGTAAAGCTCCTGGTCCACCTCGCCATCCTCGTCGAGGGCGGTCGGATTGGCCGTTTCGACCAGATTGCCCACCGTGTTGTAGAGGGCCGAGGGGTTGGCATAGACACGCCCCGAGGAGTCGGCCGCGGCCGTCGCGGAGCCAAGACGACGCGCCCGAAAGCCCATGCGATTCATCGCAGCCGTCGTGTCGCGCGAGGAGTAGGCTCCGCTCATGTAGAGCTTTTGGAAGAACTCCGAGCCGAAGAAACGACTTTCGAGTTTGTAGCCCGACTCCTTGAAAATCTGCTCGATAAGGGTCTTAATGTGGAGGAAGGGATGGTAGTCATCGACCGTGAGCAGTCGCTCGGGCGGCAGGAGGTCGTAGCCGTTGATTTGCTGCTCGTAGCTGTCCCGATGAATCGGGAAGAACTTCACGGGCGAGGTGTTGGTCCAGCTGTCGAGAATCTCCTGCGGGGTGAGGGAGGCCGTGTAGTCGATGCCCAGCTCGTTGAACATCTGAAGGGCCGCCCGATTGGCCCAGGCGGTGCCACCCTCCCGAATCAGCACCTCGTAGCCCGCATCCGAGGCCTTTTCGAGCAGCACCTCGCCCCGCATCAGCACCGCCCCGTCGGCCTCTAAGCGTGCCGTGTGCGGCTCCTCGTTGAAGCGGCAGGCCGATTCGGGGTCGCGGCTGCATCCGAAGATGTCGTCGTTAAGGCGCGAGGCGGGGAGCCGAAGGCGCAGCTTACGCCCCTCGCGGTGGGCCGCCACCTCCCCCAGACGGCTCAAATCGAGCTTCGGGAGGGGGATATCCTGTGTGAAGAGGTCACACGCCGTCTCGTCAATCCAAAGTCTCATGCGCAGTCGTTTTTCGAGGTGGGACAAAGGGTCAGTTCGAAGCCGGTAAAGAGGCCGTCGCACACGATTTCCAGCTCCTCGCTCACCACATCCATCGGCTCATAGACCCCGTCGCGGAGCATCCAGACCTGCTCGGCGGTGAGCAGCTCTTTCAGCCCCTGCATCATCTCCTCGCCTTCGAGGGCCGATTGCAGCACGAAGCACTCCCGACCTTCGCAGCGCACCACCTTGCGCTCCTTGTCGCCCTCGATGCGCTCCTTACGGGCCGTGAAAATCCGTCGCTTCATCAGGGGGAAGGTGTACTGCTCGAGCGAGCCGCGCGAGGAGTGCCAGGCGACGCGGCAACCCCCGTCGAGGGGCGGTGTGAGGGTGTAGCGAACCGTGGCCGTGGGCGAGCCGTCCACCACGATTTGGTCGGCATCGGGGAAGTCGGAGGCCCGCAGGCGGAAGCGGAAGAGACCCGTACCCGGGACGATGTAGGAGGAGGTGGTGATGGTGCCGTCGCGGTGGGTGACAACCACGGACAAGGGTTGCGGCGGGCCGGAGAGGAAGGTCAGCTCATCCATCTCGTCGGTGGCCAGCAGTCGCTCGGTGGGGAGGGTGCTCAGCAGGGCGGTCGGCTGCTCCACACAGCGGGCCGGACGGTAGATAATCGTGGGCGAGGTGATCTTTCCGCTCGCACCGACGGCCACCAGGGTCAGCATCAGCTGGCGGTCACCGGCCAGCTCCACGGCACTCGCCCCGAGAGGGATTTTGAACTTGGCACGGCGCGCCAGATAGGGGGCCACGTCGAAGGTTACGGCACCCTGATTGACGAATCGTTTGATGCCGACCACGCCGTGCGAGGTGAGGTGCATCTGCACCTCAACCACCGGGCCGGTGATCTCCGTAATGGTACACCACATCGGTTGCCCGATGGGGGAATAGGAGGAGGGAAGTGTTTCGAAATGCATAAAAGAGGGGTTAAAAAGGTGTGAAAATAGGGGGATAACGGGCCAAAGGAGCGAAAAAAACAGGACCCCCGACGAGCGTGAAAAAAGATGTCGATAAACCGACGAAAAGGTGTTGATAAGTTTTGATAACTCCCCGTGAAAATCTGTTTTACAGCCCTTTAGAGAATGTTGATAAGTTTGGCTGCGGGGTGTTTGTTTGTCGATTGACGAGGCAAATATACAACCGCGGATACCCCCTTGTCAAGAGCTTTTCGCACTTTTTCTAAAAATTATGGAAAAAAGTTGCGATTTTTGTGTACTTTTGCACTATAAACCAAATTCTGTTTCAACCTATATGGACGATGGCTCTTGTTACACGGATAGTTGCAGCCTTGCGAATCTTCGCAAAGCCGAGCCGCTGTGGTGTTAAGCACGGGAAGGTGACCCGCGCCGAGCTTTCGTATGCCTTGTTGAAACTGCACGCACGTCGCCTGCAAGAGGCAAAGATTCTTTCACTCGCTAAAACTTGTTGGGATGCAGGGCTGAAGATTGCCCCTGTTCCCAATCCCGGCTGAAGAGGTTAGCGGCCCCCGCATGTGGAGGGTCGCCGTCACAGGATGCGAATAAACCAAAGTACACGCAACTTTTCAGAGCGAACCTTTGCCATGATTACCATCTACCTCAAGCAATACAACAAGATTATCCGCAACGCCGATACCCGCCTCTTCGACGAGTTGGGCTACGATGATATTCTCTGGATCGACATGATGCAGCCCACCATCAAGGAGCAGCGTGCCGTCGAGAACTTCATCGAAATCAACCTCCAATCGCGCCAGCAGGTCGAGGAGATTGAATCGACCTCGAAATACTCCGAGAACGAGAACGCCATCATCTCGAACTCCAACTTCTTCATCCCCACGGGCGATTCGTTCCTCGTGGAGCCGGTCTCGTTCATCATCTCGAACGAGGGTGTGCTGGTCTCGGTGCGCAACGCCGAGTCGCGTACCTTCCGCGAAACGGAGAAGCGTTTGCAGATGAACTACCGCAACTACTCGACGGGCTACCACCTCTTCATCTCGCTCCTGGAGGTGCGCATCGACTTCGATGCCGACCTCGTGGAGCTGGTCGCCAAGCAGGTGGCCACCCTCTCGAAGGATATCACGTCGGAGGACTCGATCGACAAGGAGATTCTGCACCGTATCAGTGCCTTGCAGGAGAGTACGATGTCGCTGCGCGAGAACATCTTCGACCGCCAGCGCGTCCTCTCCGGCATCTTGCGCTCGGAGCGATTCCCCCACGATATCTATCCCCGTCTGCAACTGATGATTAAGGACGTAAACTCACTCATCAGCCATGCCGACTTCTCGACCCAGCGTCTGGACTACATCCAGGATGCCGCCCTCGGTCTTATCAACATCGAGCAGAACGAGATTGTCAAAATCTTCTCGGTGGTAACGGTGATTTTCATGCCCGCCACGCTCATCGCCTCTATGTATGGCATGAACTTCAAGGTGATGCCCGAGCTGGATTGGCAGCTCACCCTCGCCAACGGCTGGACCCTGCCCCTGGGCTACATCTTTGCCATCTGCCTCATGCTGCTCTGTTCGGGCCTCACGGTCTGGTATTTCAAATACAAGAAATGGTTGTAATATGATACAATAAAAGCCGCTCGTTTGAGCGGCTTTTATTGTATTGTCGCGGGCGTTGCTCCGGCCTAATTCATCGAGGCCGTTTCGGCCGACTTGGTGCGAACCACAATCGCGCCGTTGCCACCGCGCACACCATACATGGCGGCATCCTTCATCACCACCACATAGGCCACCTGGTTGAGCTGGATGTGGTCGATGGACTTCACCTCAATCTCATCCACGATGTAGAGCGGTGCGCTGTTTTCGTGGTAGGCCGCGCCGCGAATCGAAACCTGGTAGGTTCCCGACTCGAAATCCTCCGTGACCGTGAGGCCGGGAATCATACCCGAGAGGGCCGAGAGGATATCCGTGCAACCGGTCGCCATCAGCTCGGCACCCGTGATGCGGCTGTTGTAGCCCACATACTCGCGCTGACCCACATAGCCCATGCCGTAGTCGAGCAGCGACTGCGACTCCTCGCTCTCGAACTTATCGACGTTGTAGATGCGAATCTTCATGCTGCGCTTGCCATTGACCGGAATCAGGTAATCCTGCTTCTCGTAGCGGATGTGGAGCGTATCGGTCGGCTCCACATTCGTCAGGCCGAAGCGACCTTTGCGGTCGGTCTGGGCATATTTATCGGGGTCGCTGACATAGATGCGAACATTGCGGGCGGGCTTGCCGTCGCTACCGAGCAGCAGTCCGTTGAAGGGGACCGGCTCGTTTTGTGCCGAGGCCGACAGGGCAACCAACAGCATCGAGAACAGGCTGAAAATTGTCTTCATAGCGTAAGAATTTGGTGCGAAAATACGAATTATAAACGAAATATCAAACAAAAGATTGCCCGACAAGGGGGTCAAACGCCCATAATGACCGCCCAACGACGCGCCTACGAGCGCACACAACGACCCGCACGCACCCGCACGCGCAATATTTCTCCCTTTTCATGCTGACTTATCGGCAAAAAACGCTATCTTTGCAAGATAGATTGGGGTATTATGCTCGAAAAATTGGCCAAACAGACCGCCATCTATGGCGTCAGCACGATTCTCGTGCGATTCCTGAGCTACCTGCTCACGCCCTTCTACACGCGCGTGTTCGGGCAGGAGGCTTACGGCATCGTCACGGATGTCTATGCGCTGATTCCGTTGGCTTTGACGCTCCTGACGATGGGCATGGAGTCGAGCTACTTCCGCTTTGCGGCCAAGGCCGAGGCGGAGGGGGGCGATGTCGTGCAGGCCAAGCGGCGGCTCTTTGCCACCACCTGGGGCATCACCACGTTGGCGGCCCTGCTCTTTGTGCTGCTTGTCGTGTGGCTGCGCGACAGGCTGGCCGGCTGGATGGGCGAAAGCTACCTGCTCCACCCCGAGTACCTACTGTGGGTCGCGCTGATTATCTTTGTCGATGTCTCGTCGGCCATCCCCTTTGCCCGCCTGCGCGAGGAGCGTCGCTCGATGACCTTCGTGGGGCTGAAGCTCCTGGGGGTGGTGGTCAATGTGGCGTTGGCCTTCCTCTTCGGTGCGCTGGGCCTCTTCGCCACCGACTTCGGGGTGGGTTGGGTCTTTGTGGCCAACCTGGCGGCCAGCCTCTTTAGCTACCTGCTCCTGATGGGCAAGGTGGGCTTTGGCGGCCGCTTCGATGGCGCATTGCTGGGGCGCATCCTTTGCTATTCGCTGCCCCTGTTGGTGGGCGGACTGGCCGGCACGGCCAACGAGTTCCTCGACCGCCAGCTGATTAAATACCTCGTGCCGGAGGGGGCCATGGCCGAGCTGGGCATCTACGGCGCCATCACCAAGATTGCCGTCGTGATGATGCTCTTCTACCAGATGTACCGCCTGGCGGCCGAGCCGTTCTTCCTCTCGAACTTCAAGAAGGAGGAGTTCAAGGAGATGAATGCGGCGGCGATGAAATACTACCTGATGGCCTCGATGGTCATCTTCCTCGGCATTGCCCTCTTCCGCGATTGGTTTGCCCTCATCGTGGGGCGCGACTTCCGCGAGGGCATCCACATCCTGCCCGTGGTGCTGATGAGCAACGTGCTGGCAGGGGTCTGGCTCAACCTCTCGTTTTGGTACAAACGCGAGGAGCGCACCTCGCTGGCCATCGTGGTCACGGGGGCCGGTCTGCTCATCACGCTCCCCGCAGGCTTCGCCCTGATTCCTGCGCTGGGGTACTACGGAGCGGCCTGGATGCGTTTGATGAGTGAGCTGACGATGGTCCTGGTGAGCCTCTTCATCACCCGTCGCTACTACCCCACCCCCTACCCCTGGGGGCGCATCGCGGAGTATGTCGGGGTGGCCCTGCTGCTCTTCGTGGGGGCCGAGTGGTTCGCCGCGCAGTGTGGCGTTCGGGGCTGGGTGGTCTATGGGGTGAATCTGCTCCTCTTCGGGGGCTACCTGCACTACCTGGTGCGACGCGAAAAGATTGACTTAAAGGCGATGGCACGCGCCGTCGTGAAACGAAAATAGAGAAGACGATGCAGTTTAAGGATATTATCGGACAAGAGGAGTTGAAACGCCACCTGGTACGCTCGGTGGACCAGGGGCGTGTGAGCCACGCCCAGCTCTTCACGGGGGCGGCCGGACAGGGGTCGCTGGCCCTGGCTGTGGCCTACTTCCAATACCTCTGTTGCCGCCATCGCCACGATGGCGACTCGTGTGGCGAGTGTCCCGACTGCCGCCAGATAGCCGCCCTGGCCCACCCCGACCTGCACCTGGTCTTTCCGGTCAATAAGCAGGGCAAGAAGTCGGGCGAGAAGATGCTCTCGGACGAGTTCCTTCCGCTGTTCCGCTCGCTCTTCGAGGAGCGTGGGGGCTACTTCGCACCCCGCGAGTGGTACGAGCGGCTCGACCTGGGCAAAACGCTCAAGGGGATGATTTCGGCCGGCGAGGCGGATGAGATGATTCGCAAACTCTCGTTCAAGAGCTTCGAGGCCGACTACAAGGCGATGCTGATTTGGCTGCCCGAGACGATGAACGAGGAGGCGGCCAACAAGATACTCAAGATTCTGGAGGAGCCGTGGGAGAAGACCCTCTTCCTGCTCGTCACGGAGCAGCCCACGCGCCTGCTGCCGACGATTCTTTCGCGCACGCAGGAGGTCACCGTGGGGCGCATCGAGAAGGAGGTGCTGACCCGCCTGGCCGTCGAAGAGGGGGTCAGCGACCCGTTGCAGGCCCGCAACATGGCCCGCCTCGCGGATGGCGATTTGCTGGAGCTGCGCCACCTGCTGACGGGCGAGAGCGACCAGCAGCGCAAGGAGAATTTCGACCTCTTCTGCTCGCTCATGCGGTTGAGCTACAACGACAAGCACCTGGAGCTTATCTCGTGGGCCGAGGAGGTGGCACAGCTCCCCCGTGAGCAGCAACGCGGCCTGCTGCGCGATGCGGCACGCCTCTTGCGCGAGAGTTTCATGCTCCATGCCGGCATGAGCGACATCTCCTACCTCTGGGGCGAGGAGCTTCAGTTCTGCTCGAAATTTGCCCCCTTCGTGGGGAGCGAGAACATCGAGCCGTTGGTTGCCCAGATTGAGACGGCACAGGCCCAAATCAACCAAAACGGCAACTCGACAATTGTATTTACCCATTTTGCCCTGGCAGTGAGCAAAATGATTAAACATTTATAGCAAAAACCAAACGACATGGCACGAGTAGCACTTCTTATGGGAGGAAACGAGGGTGACATGAAGCGCACCCTGCAAACGGCCCAGCGACTCATCAACGAGCGTGTGGGTGCCGTGATGCGCTGTTCGCATCGTTATCAGAGCGAGGCCTGGGGCTTCCGGGCAACCCAACCCTTTACGAACCAGGCACTCGAAATATCGACCGACCTGAAGCCGCTGGAGGTGCTGGATGCAATTCAGCAGATTGAGGCGGAGCTGGGGCGCAACCGCGCGGCCGAGCAGATTGAAAAGGCCGCCACGGGGGCGCGCTACTCCTCGCGCCCGATCGATATCGACATCATCTTCTACGGCTCGGAGGTCATCGACGAGGAGCGGCTCACGATTCCCCATCCGCTCCTTGCCGAGCGCAAGTTTGCCCTGCAACCCCTTGCCGAGATCATGCGCTCGTTCCGCCATCCGGTGACGGGGGCCAGCGTCGGCGAGATGCTCGAGGCCCTGCGCTCGGAGGAGGATATTACCACTGAAGCCTGACACCATGAAGCGAATCCTGTTCACCCTTTTGCCCGCGATGCTCCTGCTGACCGGCTGCTTCAAGGATGTAGCCGAGAACACGGCCTACATCCTCAAACCCCTCGTGCAGCGCACCTCGGGCGGTCTGAACGAGCCGTTGCCGGGCGTGCTGGCCTTCGCCTTCGAGGCCGACACGACCGAATGGACCGTGGCCAACTACGAGGAGGCCCTCGCGGCCACCATCTCGCTCAAGAGCAACCTGCAAGAGAAGAACGCCACCCCCATTGCCGAGGCCTTTCCCTACGAGGTGGAGGGGATGACCGACCGCCTCGAAATCACGTTGCCGCCGCGCGAGTTGATGCTGCTGGCGGTCGATACCGAGAACCGCCTCTACGCCTACACGCAGCTCGAGATGCAGGAGAACATCGGGTCGCTCTTCGTGACGCTCATCTTCAAGACCTGGAAAGAGGGGGCTTCGTGGAGCGAGGGATGGTCCTTCTACAACTCCTATTACACCCCCGCCAAGGAGGTTGAGAGCTTCGTTAAGGTGGCTGCCGAGCCGGCCGAGGGGGCTGCCACGGAGGTGATTCCGAGTGTCAAGGTGATGGCCTTTGCGGCCGACACGACCGAGTGGCGCATCGCCTCCTACGACGATGCCGTGGGCGGTATGCTCACCTCGAAGCAGGATGAGCAGATTACCCGCTCGAACCCCGAATACAACGGCTACGAAACCAACGAGGCCGGCACCTACCGCCTCAAGGTGGGGGCTTCGCCCCTGATGGTGGTGGTGGTGGACCGCACCCACCGCATGTATGCCTACTCGAAGCAGACGATTGACCTCGACAGCGACCTTTCGCCCACCTTCTCCGTGCTGTTCCGCCCCTGGCTGACGACCTGGATCAGCGAGCAGGATGGCTGGCGCGTGGTCAATCCCGAATATGAACCCGAAACCGAGGAGGAGAAGACTCCTACCGAAAACGAATAACAATGCGCTACAAATCGCCTGTTACCCTCTTACGCACGGCTGTGGCCCTGCTCTTCATGACGGCCTTTCTGTGCCGTTGTGCCACCATCGGCAGCCCCACGGGCGGGCCGAAAGACTCGTTGCCGCCCGTGATTGTGAACCTCACGCCCGACAACTTCTCGACCAATCGCCCCCTGACGGGCCACGACCGCATCCTGATCGAGTTCGACGAGTTTGTCCAAATCAAGGACCAGCAGAAGGAGTTCTTCACCTCGCCCGCGATGAAGAAGAAGCCCCTTATCACGCTCAAGGGCAAGGGCATCGTGGTGCAGCTGCGCGACACGCTCGAGCCGAACACGACCTACGCCCTGAACTTTGGCGGGGCGATTCGTGACAACAACGAGAACAACCCGTTGAACGCCATGCGCTACGTCTTTTCGACGGGTCCGGAGGTCGATTCGATGATTCTTTCGGGCTACACGGCCGACAGCTACAAGGCCGACTCCGTATCGAAGAGCTTCATCTGGTTCTTCGCCGCCGACTCCGTCGAGCAGGTCATCGACCACGATTCGACCCTCTTCAAGTACAAGCCCGATGCGATTGCCCGCGCCGAGAACAACGGCATCTTCATTGCCCAGAATCTCAAGCCGATACCCTATCGGGTCTATGCCATTCAGGACAAGAACGACAACCAGATGTACGAACCCGGGTCGGACCAGGTGGGCTTCCTCGGCGAGGTGGTCAATCCGGCCGAGCAACCCGACTTTGCCATCTGGTACGACTCGTTGCGCCTCTACCCCTCGGCCGAGCCGCAGCTCTACTTCCGTATGTTCACCGACCGCGCCTTCCGTCGCCAGGTGTTGCAGGAGTCGAAACGCCCGTTGCAACACAAGGCCGAGCTTTTCTTCTCGGCCGAGCGTCCGGAGATTCTCCGCCTTCGGTTCGACAGCATCCCCACGGACAGCGTGCTGATTGAGCCGGTCACGCAGGGGCGCGATACGCTCAACCTGTGGTTCAATGTCGCCCCCGAATCCCTGCCCGACACGATTAAGGGCGAGCTGATCTACCTCAAGCACGACACGGCCAACATCCTGCGCCCCGACACGACCCTTCTGAAGCTCGCCTGGCGCAAAATCGAGAGCAAGGAGGAGGAGCGCGAACGCGAGCGGTTGGAGCGTGAGCGCAAGAAGGCCGAGGCGGCCGGCGAGGAGTTCGAAGAGCCGAAGCAGCCCAGCCCATTCGGCCACTCGATTCCCACCAGCAGCGACGTCAATCCCGAGCGACACATCGCCATCGAGTTCGACTACCCGCTGACGAAAATCGACTCGTCGCGCATCACCTTCACCCGCACCTCGGAGGAGGGTACGACGGAGGATTGGCCGCTTCACTTCGTGCAGGATACCTTCAGCATGCGCCGCTACGAGCTGCGCAGCGATTGGCAGACGGGCTACACCTACTCGCTCACCATCCCCGAGGGGGCGTTGGAGAATGTGGCCCGCGAGAAGAACGACTCGATTGTCGCCTCCTACACGGTCTATAACCCCGAAAAATATGCTACGCTGGTCCTCACCGTCCAGAGTTCCGACCCCGAATCGAGCTACATCATCCAGCAGCTCGATGCCGGCGGCAAGCTCCAGCAGGAGAAGAGCAACGTCCGTCCGGGTCGCGTGCAGATGAACTATGTTCCCGTGGGCGAGATTCAGATTCGCGTGGTGGAGGATAAGAACCACAACGGCAAGTGGGACACGGGCAACGTGGTCGAGATGCGCCAGCCGGAGCGCACGGAGCTGTATGCCGACGACGAGGGCGAGACGCTCTTTGCCACGAAGGCCAACTGGGAGATTGAGCTGACGATTGACATGGACAAGCTCTTTGCCCCCGTGACGATGCAGTCGTTGCAGCAGATGCTCGACGAGCGCGAGATGCGCCGCCTGGAGCGCGAGGCGGAGAAGCGGCGCAAGGAGGGCAACAAGCACCAGGATGACCACAACCACTCCTCGGGCGGCTTCGGCGGCATGGGAGGCGGCATGGGCAGCAGCATGATGGATATGACCGGCGGAATGTTTAACCGATGATGACCAAGAGCATGAAGAGCATACGATATTGGATGGGCAGCCTCTGCTTGCTGCTCCTCACCCTCCCCGCCACGGCCCAGCACACGGTGGGTATCTTTGGCGGTGGCGGCATGGCCAACGGCCGTTTCGAGCCGACCCAGGAGACCAAACCGCTTTGGGGGGCCATCACCTTTGGTGCCTCGTGGCGTTACTACTCGCCGCAACGCATCGTGGGCGGTGTGGGTGCCGATTTGGAGTTTATCCAGCGCGGTTTTCGCGTGGCGACCAACACCTCGCGCGTGGACGACGAGAAGGACTACCTCTACTACACCCGACGGGTCAATTCGGTCTCGCTGCCCATCATCTGGCAGCCCCACGCCTATATGTTCAACCACCACCTGCGCCTCTATGGCGAGGCGGGCATCACCTTCTCCTACAACCTCTCGTCGGAGTATGAGATGGAGCGGCTCGATGCCGACGGGGTGAAGCAGACCGAGAAGGGCGACTACTCCTTCTCGACCGTGCGCGACAACCGCTGGGGCTACGGACTTTGTGCCGGTGGCGGTCTGGCGGTGCTGGTCAATCGCTTCGAGGTGGTGGCGCGCGTACGCTACTACTTCGGCTACTCGGACATCCTCAAGAACCGCAACAAACACTACGACACGGTCGAGAATTTCATGCTCACCCCCTTGCGTTCGCCGCTCGACAACCTGACCATCACCATCGGTCTCTCCTACCGCTTCAACAAGGAGGGCTTCGACAGCTGGAAACCGCGCCGCAAGCGCGAGAAGAACCGCGAGGTCTTTGAATATGTACAATAAACTGATTATCTCCCGAATATGGAAACAACACGCCAACAAAAGGTTTCGAAACAGATTCAGAAGGACATTGCCGACATCTTCCAAAAGGAGGGTTCGCACCTCGTGCGCGGACTGTTGGTGACGGTGACCACCGTGCGCGTATCGCCCGACTTCGGCTACGCGAAGATTTACGTCAGCGTCTTCCCCTTCGACAAGCACCCCGAGCTGTTAAAGACGCTCGAGGAGAACAATTGGTTCATCCGTCGCCAGCTCGGTCAGCGCATCCGCAACCAGCTCAAGGTGGTTCCCGAGTTGCAGTTCTTCCTCGACGACTCGCTCGAGTACATCGACCACATCGAGGAGGCCCTGAACCGCTAACCGGGCCCCGTGCCGAACCCTGAACCCTGAACACCGAAACCCGAATTCTTATATTGAATTATTAATTTTTAATTTTTAATTCTAAATTTTTAATTCTAAACTCCCCCATGCTTGCATCGCTCTTCGCACGCCGGTACCTCTTCTCGGCCAAATCGCGCTCGGTAATCAACCTGATTGCCGCTTTGAGCGTGGTTGCCGTGGCGATACCCGTGGCCGCCATGGTCATCCTGCTCTCGGTGACCAACGGCTTCGAGGGGCTGATTCACGACTCCTACTCGGTCTTCGATGCGCCGTTGCAGATTCGTCCCCGCACGGGCCAGCTCTTCTCCATCAGCCGCGTCGATACCGCGGCCCTGAACCGCCTGGAGGAGGTGGAGGGGTGGTCGGCCATCCTGGAGCAGAAGGTCCTTGTGGAGGCCGACGGCCACCAGACGACCCTTACCCTGCGCGGTGTGGATGATCGCTATCCGGCCGTCCTGCCCATCGAGCGGGCTGTCACGGTGGGTGAGAGCCAATACCGCCTGGGGGAGCTGGACCGCCTGCTGATGGGCCACGCCACGGCCTACGAGTTGGGCTTCAGGCAGCTGCTGGGGGCCTCGGTGAACCTCTATGCCGTGCGTCGCGGCTCCTTCTCGACCCTCGTCCCCTTTGCCAACTACACCACCCGCCAACGGATTCCCGTGGTGGGCCTTTTTGCCGTCGATTACGCGGCCGAGCGGGAGTATATCATCGCTCCGCTCCGCCTCTCCCGCGAGCTGGCCGAGCGACACGACGGGGTTTCGGCCATCCTGCTCCAAACCGACCGCCCCGAGCGGGTTAAGAGGCTGCTTGCGGAGCAGTTGGACGAGGAGTTGGAGCTTATTGACCGCGAGGAGCTGCGGGCCTCCTTCTACCGGCTCGTGAAGCTCGAAAAGTGGGGCATCTTCTTCATCGCCCTGCTGGTCCTTATCATCGCCTCCTTCTCGGTGGTCGGCGCCCTCTCGATGCTCATTCTTGAGAAGCGCGACGAACGGGACACGCTGCGCGCCCTGGGGGCTTCGGAACCCTTCATCCGCTCCATCTTCCGCCGCGAGGGCTACCTGATTTGCGCCCTGGGTGGCGGCATCGGACTGCTCCTGGGGGTGGGGCTTTGCCTCCTGCAACAACACATCGGCCTGATTCGGATGCCGGTCGATACCTTCCTCACGGACCGCTATCCCGTCGCCCTGCAGGGGAGCGACCTGCTGCTGATTGCGGTGGCTACGCTCGTAGTGAGCTACGGCCTCTGCACGCTGACCGTACACAACATGATTAAACACGAAAAACGCCCATGAAACGTATCTCTCTGCTCATCATAGCCACGTTGGCCCTCTTCACGGCCTGCAAGCGGACGGTGATTATCCCCGACGAGGAGCTGGCCATGATCTTCCGCGATGCCTTCCTGACGAATGCCTACCTCGAACACGAGCGGGTGAAAATTGATTCGATGAACCTCTACGCCCCCATCTTCGACCACTACGGCTACACGACCGAGGATGTGCAGCTCACCATCGGCAACTTCTCGAAGCGCAAGAGCGCGCGCCTGAGCGATGTGGTGGAGCGGGCCATCGAGCTGCTCGAGGAGGAGGGGTTGGCGTACGACCGTCAGGTGGCCATCCTCGACACAATTCGCCAGGTCTCGCTGCGCAAGGCCAAACGGGTCGTCTATTCCGATTCGCTGATTCGGGTGGGTTCGCTCAAGGATACGGCACGGCTGAGCATCACGCTCCCCGTCGAGCAGGGCGAATACGAGGTGAGCTACACCTACCGCATCGACTCGCTCGACAAGAACAGCCGCCTGCAACGCAAGATGTGGATACGTCGCACGAATGGCGCGAAGGCGGCCCTGCAAATCTACACCCTGCAACGCAACCGCGAGGACAACACCCTGCGCACCTTCCGCACCGACTCGCTGGCCGACTCGCTCTGCCTTCAACTGCTTGTCTTCCCCGACCAGCCGAAACGCCCCTCCATCACGGTGCGCAACCTGCGCGTAACCTACACCCCCGAGGAGCGTGCGGCCACCGAACAGTTGTATGAAAAACAGCTCGGCATCCGCCTCTTTGCCGAGGAGATGTACCGCCAAATCCTTGCGAAAGATAGCATCCAATAGGGTCCTCACGCGCGACGGCGTGGTCGACAACCCGCTCATCGAGTTGGACGAGCGGGGCCGCGTTGTGCGCATCACTCGGTGCGAAAGCCCCGACCGCGAACCCTTCACCGAACACTATGCCGGCCTGCTCGTTGTCGGGCTGGACGAGGCGTTGTGCAAGGAGCTGCCGACGCGCCGTGAACCCCTCACCGCGTGGCTCCCCGACCGCCTTGGCTCCCTCCCCACACTCCACCTGGTGACCGGCCTGGACTACCCCTCGCTCTGCCCCACACCCCGCACCACACTCCGCCTCATCCGCTAATCCGCACATGTGTCGTCCTAAAAAAATGTTACAGGGTTTGACACAAAAATAATTAAAGTTTTCTAAATGACAACACGGTGCACCGTGTTGTCATTTTTCGTTCTGTAGGATACAATCTCTTTCTTGCATTGGCGGTGCATCTCCTCGGGCGTAAGCATACCGCACGATAGGTGCGGTCGCAATTTATTATATATCGCCACACTTTGTGCTACTATACGCTGCTGAGTTCTCAAATCGCACTCCAATTCCTCCAATAAGAATTCGTGTTTAATGGTTTCATTTACCCTCTCTGCCACAGC
>X42_Goitered_Gazelle__coassemble_50_pt1 | contig 33236 bp, 22 predicted proteins | sample X42_Goitered_Gazelle__metabat2_low_PE_007 | metagenome-assembled genome bin X42_Goitered_Gazelle
TTAATTTTTAATTTTTAATTTTTAATTTTTAATTTTTAATTTTTAATTTTTAATTCTACATTCTACATTCTACATTCTAAATTCTTACTCTTCGCCCAATCGCTCTTTGAGGATTGCGGTCAGCTCCTCTACCGAGGGGTCGATGGCGAGGATTGTTCCCGCTTTGTCGAGCAGGAATTTGCGCCCTGCGGCGTTGCTGCAACCATATTGCGACCAGAGATGGATGCGGTCGTCCAACTCCACCAGCTGCGGCCACGGATACCCATCCTGCTCGATGGCGCGTTGCAGGTTGCGCAAATCCTCCGACTCGCGTGCCACACCGATTACCCTGAATCCGCGCTCCTTGTACTGCTCGTAGAGGGGCAGTACGGCCTTCGAACCGCGACGACACGGGCCACACCACGAAGCCCACAAATCGAGCAGGGTCAGCTCCGCCCCCTCCATCAAGGTCGAAAAGCGATGCATCGTCCCCTCCCTATCGGGTGCTTCGAAGTCGATGTACTGCTTGCCGACGGCCACGCGTAAGCCGGCTAATTGGCGACGGCAATAGGCCGATAGGTAGTGGTCGGTCAGCGCATCGGCATAGCGACGTTCATAGACGTCGAGAATCGCCCCATCGGGCAGACGATACTGCATCTGCTCGGCCAGCAGGGCATAGCGGGCGAGGGTAGGCTCCTGGTTGAGGATGGCAAGCAACGCTGCCAAGTACTCCGCCTCGTACGCTTTGCGTTGATTGAGAGCTACTTCGGTGAGTTTCTCCTCGTCGGACATGGCGTTGAGTTGCTCGATGAGGGCTTTGAATGCGTCGGAACTCTGGTCTGTTTCCTCGAGTTGAGTTATCAGTGCTGTGTAGGCCTCCGAGTTGTAGGCGTTGCAATCGTCCAGCGAATCGACCTTCTCATAATAGGCTTCGTTCAGGAGTGCAAGCAGCTCTTTGTAGCCCTGAAATTCGGCCGTCGCTCCCACGCCTTCGATGCGGTGTTCGCGCTTGTCAGCATAGAGTGTCAGGCGCACCGTGTCGCCGTCGGCAATGAAGTGAATCGGGAACCACGAGCCACGCGCCTTCTCCTCGGCAAAGCTGAGGGTACAATAGTCGGCTTCGTCGAGCGAAAGGTCGTAGGCGAATTTGCCATCCCGAATCTTAATTTCGGCCACGGGGCGCGAACTTGCGGCTGCCTCACCGTCGATGTGGGTGTAAAGCTCCAAAACCTTGGATTCGGGGCGGTCGATGACCGTACCCGTGATGTGGCATTGAACGGGCTTTGCAGCTTGCTCAGTGCAACTTATTAGGAGTGCCACCACGCATAAGGTGTAGAGAATTTTCATGGCGTTTTTATTGCTCGTTTACCTTTACTTCAATCAACTTTTCGCCACCGGCCTCGACCGAAAAGTCGGCACCCTTTTCGCTCTCGTTTACATTGATTTTGATGGCCGGATTGGTGCTTGTTTCAGCTTTGGCATTATTGGTCTCGATTTTGACAAGCGGTTTTTTTCCGCCTTCGTCATTTGTGCCTTCGGGAAACGTCCAATCTCCGTTGAGGTCGATTTCGCCTTCGGCCTCTACCTCGTCGATAAGCTCCTGGATGGTGATGCGTTCGCCGTTCAGCTCAATCTCCTCCTGCATAATCTCCTCCTTCTTCAGCTCGAAGCCGTCGATGGCGCGCGGTGCCACCTCGTGTTTGATGGCGATGCCGGCACAGAGCAGAATCGAGAGAATCCACAGCAGCACACCCGCCAGCAGCACCTTGCCATTCGAGCGGCGCGAGGCAATCATGCACATCAGGACATAGATCATCAGCAGGGTGGGGATGAGCGGAATGAAGATGCCCGTGATGGGTACCGACATCGGAATATCGGCCGGCATCAACTCGTTGCCACCCACCACCAATGCGAACAGGCCAATCAAGAGGGCGCAGGCGAAGAGTACCAGGACGAAGACAATCAGGCCGGCAAACATCTTCAGCAGCAGCAGGGCAATCTTACCGGCCGTCGAGACGGTCGAGGCAACCACCGCCTTGGCCTTGGCATCGGGGTCGTTGGCGGCGGCCGACGAGGCGATGTTTTGGGCCGTAATCGGCTGGCCGTTCATCTCCAGCTTCTGGCGGGCCGTGCGTGCCACGGGGACGGCAAACCACATCACCACATAGCAGATGATAAAGACTCCGAACAGGTTGCCCATCAGCGGACCCATCCACCCGAAGAGGGGAATGTGGCTGAAGCAGCTCAAAATCAGGGGCAGGAACATCGCCACGCGAATCCAGGCGGGGTCCACATCGAAATATTTGGCAACGCCGGAGCAGACACCGCCCAGCTTGGCATTCTCCAGGTCGCGGTAGAGGCGACGTGGGTTGCGGTCGAGTGGCGTATGTTTGGGCTGCGGCTGCTCCTCCTCCTCGCCCCGAATATCCTCGGGCGTACCCATCTGGGCGATGATGTTCTTCACGAGCGGCAGCTCCACCACGCGCGTATTGTCCTGTGTCGAGAGAATCAGCTCGGCGATGCGGGCCTCGATATCGGCCACAATCTCGGCGCCGTCGGGCGAATCCTTGTAGTTCGTCTTGAGGGCCGTGAGGTAGTTTTGCAACTCCTTGTAGGCCTCTATGTCCATCGAAAAGGCAATCCCCGAAAGGCTGCATTTCTTTACTTCGTTCATCTTCGTAAGTGATGTTTAGGGGTTATTTTTTGGTAATCGAACCACCGCTCGAGGTGGAGCGCGAGAAGTTCTTGCACTCGCCATATACGCGGATGGAGCCGGCACTCGATGCGTTTCCGTGGAAGGTCTCCAGGCAGCAAACAGCAATCTCTCCGGCCGACGAAGCATCTGCCGTGCAGCTCTTTACGGCAAAATGGCTGCCCAAAATATCGCCTGCCGACGAGGCCTCGAACGTGCCGTCGAGGGCGGCACCCTTGACCACGATTTCGGCGGCCGAGGAGACACTCATGCGGCATTTTTGCGTGGTGAGCGTCAGCTCAATCTCGCCCGACGAGCTGGCCTCCGCCTTGCAGTCGTTGCTCTTGACCTCGCCTTTGAACTCACCGGCCGAGGAGGTTTCAATCTCGCACGATTCGGCAATGATGTCGGCCTCGATTTCGCCCGAACTGGAGGCTTTTACCTCGACCTCCTTTTTGACGATGCGCACCTCGGACTGAATCTCGGCGGCACTTGTGGCCTTCAGCACCGAGAGCTTGCCGTCGGTCGGGACGGTGATGGTGACGTGTACGTTTTGAATCGAGCGCACATCGTTGTCGATCGTGAGGTGCAGCACACCGCTCGATACGTTGCACCTCACCCACTCGATGAGGTTGTCGTCGGCTGCGATTTGAATGGCCCCGTCGGTGGTTGCGGGGACGAGTTTTACATCTATGGCGCGTGAGGCGTGAATCCCCTCGAACGGCTCAACGCTCACCGTCTTCGATACGATGTTGCCACTCCCTTTGATACGTTTCGGCGCGGCCTCCGTCGTGCCTGCGATGACCATCATCAGGGCGGTCATCAACCCAATCAGATAACTTTTCATAATGCTTTACTCTTCTGCTTGATTCTTGCCGCGAATCACTTCAATCTGTTTAACCATATCCTCCCACGCCTTGTCCCATTGGGCGAGGTATTGATGCCCCGCCTCGGTCAGCGAGTAGTATTTGCGCGGAGGACCTTGCGGCGACTCCTCCCAGCGGTAGGTCAGCAGGCCGGCATTCTTTTGGCGGGTGAGGATGGGGTAGAGTGTACCCTCGACCACAATCATCTCGGCCGCCTTCAGCTCGGCGATGATTCTCGGAGCGTAGTTGGCACCTCGAGCCAGAATGGCGAGGATGCAGTACTCCAGGATTCCTTTGCGCATTTGCACCTTTACATTCTCTTCGGTCATAGCTATTTGGTGTTTAAGTTAATCTCCTTGACAGGCTCTTCGGGGATGACAATCCACAGGATGATGTAGATCCAAATCGACAGCGTCCCGAAGAAGATTAAAAAGAAGGTGATGAGCCTTACGAGGGTCGTATCCAGGTCGAAATACTCGGCAATACCGGCGCAGACACCGGCAATCGAGCGTCTTACGCGCGGACGATAGATGCGACGGGCGGGCTGTTGAGCGGTGGTGTTCTCCTCCGTCTCGCTATCGGCCACACGGGCCGTGCCGAAGGTGTCGGGGTCGCCAATCTGCTGCATGGTCGCCTCCACCTCGGCCAGGGTGACTACGCGCTGCGGCGTGTAGATCTTCTCGCTTAAGAGTTCGGCCACACGGCGCTCGATGTCCTCCATCGTCTCCTTGTCCGTCTCGGGCAGTCGGTTTTCGATGCGCTTGAAGTAGCGTTTGAGTGCGCGGTAAGCATCGTCGTCGAGGGTAAAGGCTACCGAACCGATGTTCACATTCACAGTCTCTTTCATGGTTTTGTCTATTTGTTTGTGGGGTTTGATTCTAATTACAATGCAAATATATAACAAGTTTTGGTATTGTGCAATACAAAGAACCTAAAATTTACAATTTTTTGCGCTTTTTTTTGATACCTATATAAAAAAGGTTATCTTTGTCGAAAACCAAAAATTATGAGACGACTATTAGCCTTTCTTTTACTCTTTGTGGCCTTCGAGGCCACGGCACAAGATGAGCGTCTCTACCTCACGGGTAGGGGATGGGACGACACCGTAAATTGGGATTTTTACTGCACCGACGGGATGCGGAGCGGCTCCTGGCAGCAGATTGCCGTCCCCTCGCAGTGGGAGGTGCAGGGCTTTGGCGAATACAGCTACGGCCGTTGGTACAAGGAGGGTAGGGAGTTCCCGCCCCGCGAGGAGGGTATCTATCGTCGTCGCTTTGTTGTTCCGAAGGCGTGGCGCGGCGATGAGGTGCGCGTGGTCTTCGAGGGTGTGATGACCGATGCCGAGGTGAAGATCAACGGCCGCAAGGCGGGCGAGATTCATCGCGGAGCCTTCTATGAATTTGATTACGACATCTCGAAGCTGGTGCGCTATGGCGCGGAGAACGAAATCGAGGTACACGTTTGGAAGGAGTCCTCGAACAAGAGTGTCAATGCCGCCGAGCGCAAGGCCGACTGGTGGATTTTCGGCGGTATCTTCCGCCCCGTCTATCTGGAGGCACGCCCCAAGACCCATATCGAGGATTATGCCCTCGACCCGCGCATGGATGGTACGCTGCTCGGTACGCTCTATACGACCCCCGTGGCCGAGGGGACGATGCTCGAATTGACCCTCGATGGCGGGAAGGTGCTGCGCCACAAACTTAGCGCAGGGTGTGAGCATCCGATTGATGCCTCGTGGACGGGCATCGAGCCGTGGGGTCCGGAGTCGCCCAAGCTCTATACGCTGGGGCTTCGCCTGTTGGATGCCAAGGGCAACTCGCTCCACTACCGCGAAGAGAAAATCGGCTTCCGCACGTTGGAGGTGCGACCGGCCGATGGTCTCTACCTCAATGGCGTGAAGCTCCTGCTGAAGGGCATCAACCGCCACTCCTTCTGGCCCGAGGGTGGGCGCACGACCAGCCCCGAAATTAGCTTGCAGGATGCCCGCCTGATTAAGGAGATGAACATGAATGCCGTGCGTGTGCATTATGCCCCCGACCGCCACTTCCTCGATGTGTGTGACTCGTTGGGTCTTCTGGTACTCAATGAGTTGTGCGGCTGGCAAAACTGCTACGATACGGAGGTGGGATCGCAGCTCGTTCAGGCCTTCATGCGCCGTGACCGCAACCGCCCCTCGGTCATCATCTGGAGCAACGGCAACGAGGGCGGCTGGAATACCGAGCTGGACCACTTCTTTGTCGATCTCGACCCCCAGAAACGCCCCTTTGTTCACCCCTGGGCCGATTTCGGTGTGATTGACACCCACCACTATCCCGCCTTCCAGACGGGTGTGGCCCGCTTTACGAATGGTCAGAAACTCTTTATGCCGACCGAGTTCATGCACGGCATGTACGACCAGGGACACGGAGCCGGCCTGGAGGATTTCTGGGCGAAATATACCTCCTCGCCCCTCTTCGTGGGTGGCTTTATGTGGGACTTCTCGGACAATGCCGTGATGCGTAGCGACCGCAACGGTGCGCTCGACAGCGATGCTTCGAATGGCGCAGACGGCATCCTCGGCCCCCACCGCGAGAAGGAGGCAAGCTACTACACCGTGCGCGATGTGTGGGCCCCCGTGCAGTTCGAAAATCTGCGCATCACCCCCTCGTTCAACGGCCGCATTCTGACCCGTAACGACTACCTCTATACCAACCTGAAGGATTGCTCGGCCTCGTATCGTCTGCTGAAGATGACCCCCGACGGCATGGAGCAGATGGCCGAAGGGGAGGTGAAGCTGCCCGCCCTCGACCCGCGCTGTTCAGGCTTCTCGACGATGCACATCCCGGGCGAGTTCTATCGTGCCGATGTGCTGGAGATCACCGTTTGCCACCCCTCGGGCGAGGCGATGGTGACGCGCACCTGGCCGATTCATCGTGCCGCCTATTATGTTCCCGAAAAGGAGAATGCGGGGGCTGCTGCCGCCACCCTTACCGCCACGGCCGATGAGGTGCAACTGGCCGCCTCGGGCGTGAGCGTGCGTTTCGATACGACGACGGGCCGCATCCGCGAGGTCAGAGGGCGCAAGGGGGAGGTTTCGCTCACCAACGGCCCGATTGTCGTGGGTATGAATTGCCGTCTGGATCGCGTAGAGAGCCGCATGGAGGGCGATAAGGCGGTCTTCACGGCCTACTACCTCGGTGCGGTCGATTCAATTCGTTGGGAGATGGCCCCCGATGGCGCACTTTCGATGGCGGCCGTGATGCTCAACCGCGCCAATGGCGGTCGCGGTTTTGACGATGCCGTCGTTGTTCAAAATGTAAAGAACCTCGGCATCTCGTTCTGCTACCCCGAAAAGCAGGTCAAGGGGGTGAAGTGGTTCGGTCGCGGCCCGCAACGTGTCTGGAAAAACCGCATCCGCGGCACGCAGTACGGCGTATGGCAGAAGGACTACAACGATGCCCTCACGGGTGCCGCCTTCGACCGCCTGGTCTATCCCGAATTTAAGGGCTACCATGCCGATATGCGTTGGATGACCCTCCAGACCACCGAGGGCGACTTTACGGTGCGCTCCCTGTCCGACGGCCTCTTCATGCGCCTCTACGGCCCCGAGCAGCCGGCCGACAATAAGAGCGGCATCATTGCCTATCCCGACTTCCCGGAGGGCGACATCTCGTTCCTGTATGAGATTCCCGCCATGCGTTGCTTCAAACCGCTGAGCGAACACGGCCCCTCGGGTCAGGCAGGTCATGTGCGCATCAAGCAGGGCGATGAGGGTATTCACATGAAACTGCGTTTCGAGTTCTAAACTACTTTTTTAGTACTCATAAATCGCTGATTGCAAAGGGAGGAGCGTACTGCTCCTCATTTTTTTATGAAAATTTAACGTAGTATAGTTGCTTTTCTTAAAAGAAAAGCCGAACTTTGTCCGCCATTGTTGAGTTTTTATAGACTTTATAGACGAAAACAAGCAAATTGTTAATTAATATGACACGAAAACTACGAATTCAAACGCTGTTTGCGGTTCTCTTTTCGCTGCTCTCGACCGTTGCGATGGCCCAGAGCGGTACGAAGGTGACCGTGAGCGGTGTGGTAACGTCGGCCGAAGACAACGAACCGCTGATCGGTGTGGCCGTCGTGACCGAAGCGATGACCGGTGTCACCACCTCGATTGATGGAGATTATACCATCCAGGTCGAGGCCGGCACCAAGCTCATCTTCCAGTACATCGGCTATCAGCAAGCCGAGTGGATGGTACCCACGGGTCAGGCCGAGGTGACCTACAACCTGCAAATGCAGAGCGAGGCACAGGCCGTGGACGAGGTGGTGGTGATTGCCTACGGTGTCCGCAAGAAGGGTACGGTGGCCGGTTCGGTATCGACCGTGAAGGCCGAGAAGATCGAAAGCACCCCGACGGCCGCCTTCGACCAGGCCTTGCAGGGTCAGGTGCCGGGTCTGACGGTCCTCTCGAACACCGGTGAGCCGAGTGCCGCCGCCGTGATGACGATTCGCGGTACGAACTCGATTAACTCGGGTACGGCTCCGCTCTACATCCTGGACGGTGTGCCTATCTCGAGCAGCGACTTCAACACCATCAATCCGGCCGATATCGAGTCGTTGTCGGTCTTGAAGGATGCCTCCTCGACCTCGATTTATGGTGCGCGTGCCGCCAATGGTGTGATTGTCATCACCACCAAGCGTGGCCGCATGGCCGACCGCCCCAACATCGAGTATCGTATGCAGATGGGTATCTCGCAGGTGGCCAACGGCAAGTGGGATTTGATGAACACGGCCGAGCGCATCCAGTACGAGAAGGAGATCGGCATGACCGAGGGTCAGAACTACAACGTGTTGAGCCAGACGAACGTGAACTGGATGGAGGAGGTCTTCAATTCGGCCGCCATGTTGCAGAGCCACGAGGTCTCGATTTCGGGTGCCGACGAGAAGACCCACTACTACATCTCGGGTGGCTATTACAGCCAGGATGGTACGGCTGCCGGCTCGTCGTTCGAGCGTTATTCGTTCCGTGCCAATCTGGAGCGTCAGGCCACCTCGTGGTTGAAGGTGGGTACGAACACGATGCTCAACTACCAGCTCATCCAGCAGGCCGACGAGGGTAGCTATACGCTCGTAACGCCCATCTCGGCCGCCCGCTTCATGTTGCCCTACAACAACCCCTATCGCCCCGATGGCTCGCTGGCCTCGGTCTCGGATGGTTCGTGGACGGGTATGGGTCAGAACCCCCTGGAGTGGTTGGAGAACAACCCCGTGAACTACAAGAAATACAAGCTCATCACGACCCTCTTTGCCGAGGCGACGCCGATCGAGGGGCTGACGCTGCGTTCGCAGTTCAGCATCGACTACGGCCACACGACGGGCTTCGGTAAGTCCTATCCGAGCTACGCCCCCAACCTGGGCGAGGGTTCGGCTTCGCGCTCTTCGACCGATAACCACACGCTTACGATTACCAACACGGCCAACTACCGCTTTACGAAGGACAACAAGCACAACTTCAACTTCATGGTGGGTCAGGAGGGTATCGACTACCACTACGAGGCCTTCAGCCTGATGACCAAGGGGCAGAACAACGACAAGCTGACCAACATCTCGACCGGTACGCGTGCCACCTCGTGGAGCGACACGACCGATTCGGATTACGGCTTCCTCTCGTTCTTCGGCCGCGCCGAGTACAACTACGACAACCGCTACTTCGTGGAGGCTGCCGCCCGTGCCGATGCCTCGTCGCGCTTCGGTAAGTCGCGCCGTTGGGCCGGTTTCTGGTCGGTTGGTTTCATGTGGAATCTGCGCAACGAGAAGTTTATGGAGTCCTCGTCGCGCTGGCTGACCAATGCCCAGATTCAGTTCTCGACCGGTACGTCGGGTAACTCGTCGATTCCCAACTACGAGCATCTGGCCCTCATCGCCGGTGGTCTGGACTATGTGGGCGATGCCGGTTTGTCGCTGGCACAGCCCGGTAACCCCGACCTGGGTTGGGAGAAGCCCTGGACGACGAACCTCGCCCTGCATGCCGGCTTCTGGAATCGCCTGAATGTCGATGCCGAGTTCTACTACAAGCAGACCTCGGATATGTTGATGGAGGTGCCGCAGCCCACCTCGGACAAGGGTTACGGCTACTATTGGGACAACGTGGGCGAGATGATTAACGTGGGTGCCGAGTTGTCGATTTCCGCCTCGCTCCTCTCGACCGAGAAGTTCCTCTGGATGGTCAATGCCAACGTCTCGTACAACCACAACGAGATTACCGAACTCTACAACGGTGTGCAGGAGTACGAGCGTTCGAATACCAATACGAAGCTCGTCGTGGGCCGTCCGCTCGGCGAGTTCTTCATCAACCGCTATGCCGGTGTGAACCCCGCCAACGGTGATGCCCTCTGGTACACGAAGGATGGCGAGATTACCAACGAGCTGCGCGACAGCGACAAGGTGCTGGTGGGCAAGAGCTACATGGCCCCCTGGCAGGGTGGTTTCGGTACGACCCTTTCGTGGAATGGTCTCTCGCTGACGGCCCAGTTTAGCTGGGTGGCCGACCGCTGGATGCTCAACAACGACCGCTACTTCGACGAGTCGAACGGCCGCTTCTCGACCTACAATCAGTCGAAGCGTCTGTTGAATCGTTGGAAGCAGCCGGGCGATGTGACCGATATCCCGCGCCACGGTGTCTATACCGAGTTCGACAGCCGTCTGTTGGAGGATGCCTCGTTCCTGCGTCTGAAGAATGTGATGTTGAGCTATTCGGTGCCTGAAAAGTGGATTCGCAAGACCCGCATCTTCAGTGCAGCCCGTATCTATGTGCAGGGTCAGAATCTGCTGACCTTTACCAAGTTCTCGGGACTGGACCCCGAGGGTACGACGAACATCTATGCTGCGCAGTACCCCATGTCGCGCCAGTTCACGGCAGGTATTGACCTTAAATTCTAATGTGTGCCATGATGACTATTGTACGAAATACGAAAATCTATGCGATGTTGGTGGCTGTAGCCTTCAGCCTCACGTCGTGTCTGGATAAGGTACCCGAGTCGGCCATCCCCGAGGTGGATGCCATGAACCCCGCGCATGGTGCCATCCAGGCCTATCAGGAGGCCGAGCAGTTCCTGACGGGTATCTATGCCGGTATGATGAGCGGTTCGCTCTGGAGCGGCTACCTTACGCTCGTTCCCGAGATTCAGGCCGACCTGGCCTATGCCGTGGATGGCTATTCGAATGCCTATGGCAACATCTGGCAGTGGGATATCCGCCCCACCAATGCCGAGATTGAGGCCATCTATGGTTCGCTCTATTCGGTGATTGCCAAGTGTAACTTTTTCCTCGAGCGTGTGGATGCCATCATCGCCGCACAGACCATCGACGAGAATATCCAGGTGCTGGATTATTATAAAGGTGAGGTCTTTGCCATCCGCGCCCTCTGCTATTCGGAGCTGATTAAGTGCTTTGCCAAGGCCTACGACCCCGCGACGGCTCACAACGAGCTGGGTGTGGTGATTCGCACGAAGTATAGCGAGCCGGAGCCTTCCTATCGTTCGTCGCTCTACGACTCGTATGCCCTCGTCATTGAGGATTTGAAGCAGGCCGAGGAGTTGCTCGATACGGAGAACGACTACTACGGTGCCTTCTACATGACCAACGCATCGGTTTGCGCCCTGCGTGCGCGTGTCGCCCTCCACATGCAGGATTGGGATACGGCCATCGACTACGCCACGAAGCTCATCAACCACCCGAACAAGACCTTCGATTTGGCAAGTGCCTCGATTGCCTATACGCCGCAGTTGAGCTACTTCGACTATATGTGGCAGTACGACCAGGCCTTCGAGATTATCTTCCAGGTGGGCTTTACCCCCACCTCGTATGGCGGTGCGCTGGGTTCGATTTTCCTGAACGTGACGACCGACTATACCTATTATTATCCCGACTATGTGCCGGCCCAGTGGGTGCTGGATCTCTACTCGTCGTCCGATTTGCGCTACAAGGCCTACTTCCAGAACGTGACGACCGGTTACGACCACGCCCTGACCTGGCCCGTGCTGATTAAGTACTTCGGTAATCAGGACTTCATCTCGCAGTACAACATCTACCAGGTTTCGATGCCGAAACTCTTCCGCCTGGCCGAGCAGTACCTGATTCGTGCCGAGGCCTACTGCCGTCGCCCGAACCCCGACTACAATGCCGCCGCCAAGGATTTGGCTACGCTGCGTGGTGCGCGTATGACCGCAGCGGGCAACGTGAGCCTCACGGTCGATAACTACCTCGAGACGATTGCCGACGAGCGCGTCCGCGAACTCTACATGGAGGGCTTCCGCCTGTGGGATTTGAAGCGTTGGGGCAACCTCTACCGCAACGGCGAGGGCTTCACGCGCCAGCAGCAGACCTTGTCGCTCAAGGAGGGCAGCTCGCTTTCGGTGAAGGCCGACAACCCGCTCTTCACCTGGCCCATCCCGCAGCACGAGCTGGAGTCGCCCGGCTCGGAGGTGCAGCCGAACGAGAGCAATAAGTAACCCCTAAAGAGAGTATCAGTTATGAAGAAATATATTGTATCGGTTTTGGTGGCGCTGGTCGCAATGGGCTGGATGACGGCTTGCGACGAGGAGTATACCACCTACAACGGCCCCGAGTATGTGATGTTTGCCGACACGATGTCGTTGCACATGGTTGAAGCGGATGCCGACTTTTTCACCGTTCCCTTCTCTTCGACCATGGCTTGCGACTACGACCGCACGTTTGGTGTGGAGATTATCGACGAGGGGAGCAATGCCATCGAGGGGTTGCACTACCGCCTGGAGTCGAATACGATTACGATTCCGGCCGGTGAGCTGGCTGCCGATGTGCGCGTCAAGGGCCTTTATGAGAATATCGAGGCGACCGACTCGCTCGGTTTCCGCCTGCGTTTGGTGATGCCCGAGCAGCTCGAGTGGGACCTCTACGAGGGCTACAACGAGACAAAGGTCATCATGTACAAGGCTTGTCCGTTCGATATCAACAACTTCACGGGTTGGTGCGTGCTGACCTCGATGTTCCTGCGCGACTACCCGGGTGAGAATGCCTCGTATCAGCGTCTGATTCAGACCGAGGCCCATCCCACGGAGCCGAACACGGTGATTCTGCGCAACGCCCTGTTCGATGGCTACGACCTGAAGATTCAGTTCGATACGACCGACAGCGCGAATCCGCTCGTCAAGATGGACGAGGACCAGGTGCTGAGCGACGAGGCTTCGGTGTTGGGCTGGATTTTGGGCGATAACCACATCCTTTGCACCGACAGCTACTACTATCCCTCGTACTACAACGCCTGCCAGTCGTTTGTCGAGCTGTGGTTGGAGGTCTATGTCGAGAAGCTCGGCACGTCGGTCGGTACGATTGGCCACTTCTACAACGTCCTGGAGTGGATCAGCGACGAGGAGGCCGAGCGTCTGCAACGCGAAAACGGTATGTAATCCGATTGAGAACAAAGAAAAAGTAAAGAGTATATGAAACAACAGATTTTTCGTTGGATGAGCAGCTTTGCGACGGTGGCAGCACTGCTTTGCAGCTGTTCGGACGACCCGGAACCCGTTACGCCCCGTTTCCCCGAAACGGTCACGGCAACGGTCTCGGCCGGCGATGTCTATACGCTGCACATCGAGCCGAATACGGCTTGGTCGGCAGCCATCTCGTCGGATGCCGCCACCTACTTCCACCTCCTGGAGGATGGGTCGAAGGTCTATACGATGCGCGGTGTGGCCGGTTCGTATGATTTGCAGATTGGCGTTTCGCCCATCGAGGAGTTCGATACGGAGCGCACCTGCGAGGTCTTGCTGACCCTGGGCGAGGGTACGATGCGCGAGACGCGCACCATCGCCATCCTTACGCGCGGTTTGATTGACCGTGATTTGCAGATTTTTGCCGCTCAAAACTTCGACGAGGATGCTTCGGACTTCGAGAAGAATGAGGCGGGCGACTACCTCTATGGCGAGCAGCCCGTTGCCTCGCTTGCGCTGGTGAAGAACCTGAACGACCTCTACCTGCACCGCATTGCCATCGAGGCCAACCACGCCTGGGCCTTTGCGGGCGAGTTGCCGGCATGGTTTGCCCCCTCGGTTTCGTCGGGTGAGACGGGCCGCACGGAGCTTCAGATTCGTACCACGAAGGGTGCCTATCCCTTCGAGGATGCCGTGGCCGAGATTGGTTTCAGCGATATGACCGTGCAGCACGCCCCGACGCTGACGGCCGCCAAACTTACGCTGACGATGCCCGGTTGCGCCTCGTATGTCAATTTGCAGCTGGCCTCGACGCTGAATTTCAATGCCGAGGGTCAGTTCGACAGCGAGGGTTCGTTTGTCGATTCGGGTGCCATCGGTTGGCTCTCCGCCCCGCTGGGTGCCGTGGTCTATAAGGCCGTGAAGGAGAACGGCTACTACTATACGGCTGCCGAGCGCACCGATTGGATTCTCGTTGAGGAGGAGGTGGAGGCCGGTGCTACGGCTTCGGCCGGTGTCTGGTCGCGTAAAATCGTGGTGAAGACCGCCCCGAACAGCGATGCCGAGCGCGAGGGTGCGCTGATTGTGGTGCCGCAGTCGATGGCCGCCTCGATTCTCGACCCCGATATGGACCTCTTCAATGCCGATGGTACGGAGGTCAAGGAGGAGCTGAAGAGCTACGTTTCGGTGATTAAGCAGGCCGCTCCGGTGGCCGAGGGCGAGCAGGAGCCTATCGAGATTGTCGAGCTGGCTGCCTTGCAGGCCTTTGGTGGTGACTTCACGACCCTCGAGCCGAGCAGCTGGGTATGGAATTCGTTCGATGTGGAGCATGCCTACAAGATGACCTACTCGTCGAACGATTCGTCGAATGGTGGCGATTTGCAAATCAATGTTCCCTATTCGACGGTTCAGATGATTGGCTTCGATGGTACGACCGTGCTGCAAACCAACGCCTACGACGGTACGGTGGTTAATGGCGCGGACAAGAGCTGGGTAACGGTGGAGCTGAACCCCTATGGCGTGGAGAATCGTCGTCGCGTGACGAGCCGTCTGGGTGCAGAGTATCCCAACACCTGCCCGGGTGACAATGGCGAGAACGAGGCCTTCCTCCTCTTTAAGGATGCCGAAGGCAACAACATCGCGCTCATCTACTTCATCCTCGACGAGCAGTTCAAGCCCGGCGGCGGTGATACGCAGGGTGCCGTTTCGTTCGTCGATAAGGCCCTGGCCAAGGAGCATGGTGCCATGCTCGAGGTGGTTGTCGAGGGCGACGAGGAGTTCAGCAAGGAGGATGAGGCGATGGGCGTGCAGCAGTATCGCCTGACCTACACGAAGGCTTCGGCCAACGATGTGCTGATGCTCAACGTACCCGACTACCAGCTGCTCATCTCGCAGAACGAGGATTGGCTGACGGCCGTGGAGAATGGCGATGGTACGATTCGCGTCGTGATGGCTGCCGAGAAGCAGCGCGGCATCATCAACCTCTACAACAGCTCGTGGCAGGTGGTTGTGAAGCTGAACTGCGTATTCGACCCCGATGCCGAGCTGAAGGAGGAGGGTGGTTACGACCCGAAGGGTGCCGTGACCTTCCTCGATTTGGCGGCAGCCGAGGCCATGGGTGCCACCTTGTTGGCCGTGTCGCCCGACGATGAGACATACGACGATGATATGGCCGCCAAGAATGTGCCGCAGTATCGCCTGACCCTCAAGCAGGCCGCTTCGATTACGCTCAAGGTGCCGACCTACTACATCGCCTGGTCCTATCAGTCGTGGCTGACGGCTACGCCCGATTGGCCGGAGAACGGCTCGCAGGAGGTGACCCTCACGATGACCTCGACCGGCTCGGGTGTCCAGCAGAGCAACCTGACCCTCTATGTCGATATGGGCGAGGGTACGATTGCCGCACAGATTCAATGTGTGTTGCTGAACGAATAACGGATGGAACAATAACCATTTACCGCATACGAAAGACGTTATGAAACTTTATAAATTTTTCCTGTTCGTAGCTTTGACGCTCGGCGGCCTGCTCTTTGTCGGCTGCTCGGAGGATGACGGTGTGGACAACCGCGAGCATGACTACGGATATGTTCAGTTCAAGCTCTATAAGGAGGATGCTGCCGCCTCGCGTGCCATCCAGGCTCCGCTGGAGACCCTTACGGATGCCAAGAAGATTAAGGTGTCGTTGCTCTACAACGGCACCACCATCGCGCAGACGCTGAACCTGCAATCGGTGGAGGGGGATGCTGCCGCCTATGGTCTGCGTACCGAGAAACTCAAGCTGCTCACCGGCGAGTATGAGGTCTTGACCTACACGCTCTACGATGTGAACGATGCGGAGATTTATCAGGGCGCACCCGCTGCCGAGCGTAAAATCTCGGTGGTGATGGGTGGTCTTACGACCTACGACCTGCCCGTGGCCGTTACGCCGCGTGGTCGTGCCACCTTCCGCCTGACGAAGGACCTCTCGGTCCTGTCGCGTGTAGCCGAGCGCGAATATACCTTCGATGAGATTGCCTATGCCTCGCTCACCATCGAGCATAAGGCTTCGCAGCTCAAAACCAGCCTGGAGATGCTGCCCGCCAAGTTCTCGATTCACTTCGACGAGACGGACGAGGTGGAGGATGGCTACCAGACCTCGTCGCTTCAGTGCGACTCGGTGGTGTGGCTCATGGCCGGCGACTATGAGCTGGTGAACTTCCAACTCTTCGACGAGAAGAAGATTCTGCTCGAGAGCGAGTCGTCGCCCGCTGCGGTCAGCTTCACGGTGACGAACAACGCCTCGACCTCGGTCGATGTGCCGGTGAAACTCAATCCGGCCGACGAGTACCTGAAGGATTGCTATGCGCTGTATGAGATTTGGAAGAGCCTGAACGGTCCCTCGTGGTCCTACTATGGCGAGGATTACGCCCCGGGTACGAATTGGGACTTCAACAAAGACCCCGATTTGTGGTGCGCCCAGCCCGGTGTGCAGGTGCATCAGAACGGCCGTATTGCCCGCCTCGATATCAGCAACTTCGGCTTCAGCGGCGACCTCTCGCCCGCGATTGGTCAGCTGACCGAGCTGGTGGAGTTGTACCTCGGCACGCACAACGACACGAATCTGTTTGGCTACGACCCGATGCTCGACGGCTCGAAGACGCTGGCCGAGCGTAAGGCCAACCGCCTAGAGTACCACAAGCAGCTCTTGCAGCAGATTCACCCCGCAACCCCCTTCTCGGAGCCATGCGCCCGCGCCTTGGCCGAGCATAACATCAAGTTGCCGAACACGGCCTACTACGAGCAGTTCACCGAGCGTGACCTGATTGACGAAAAGGGTGCGGCCCGTCGTCCGGTGCTGCACGATACGCAGCATGGTACGCTCTGCAACGGCCTGAAGTCGCTGCCGAAGGAGATTGGCAAGTTGCAGAAGCTCTCGACGCTCTTCATTGCCAACAGCACGATCGAGAAGCTGCCCGACGAGATGAAGGAGCTGGTTTCGTGTACCGATTTGGAGATTTACAACTGCCCGAAGATGGTCGAGTTCCCGACCGTGTTGGGTGAGATGCCCGAGCTGATTTCGCTCAACCTCTCGAACAACAAGCAGTGGTCGGCCGAAGAGTCGCTGAAGGGTTTCTCGGCCCTGGCCGAGGGTGCTTCGTGCGAGAAGATTCAGATTCTCTACATGCGCGAGTGCAGCCTGGAGGAGATTCCCCTCTCGATTCGCAACATGAAGAAGATCGGTCTGCTGGATTTGGCCTATAACAAGATTAAGACCACGCCGGCCTGGGGTAAGGAGATTGCCCCCTTGCAGCTCTATCTGGACCACAACGAGCTGGAGTCGCTGCCCGCCGACGAGGATGGCTTCTTCTGCGGCTACGACGATATGGAGAACTTCTCGGTGACCTTCAACAAGCTGAAGAAGTTCCCCAACATCTTCTCGGCCAAGAGCCAGTTTACGATGAAGTCGGTCGATTTCTCGGGCAACGACATCACCGGCTTCGAGGGCGAGGAGGATGGTTCGTATCGCGGTTTGAAGGTCGAGACCTTGTCCTTGTCGCAGAACTACAACCTCAAGCGTTATCCTGCCGCCTTGTGGAAGGCGGGTTCGCTGGTGGCCTACATCGTACTGCGTGCCTGCGGTCTGGAGGAGTTTCCCGAAGGGTCGTTCAAGGGTGACCAGGTGATTAACCTCGTCTCGCTCGACCTCTCGTACAACAACCTTACGGACCTGCCGTGGGAGATGAATGCCGGCAACGTGCCTTATCTCTATGGTGTGGACCTTTCGTTCAACTCCTTCAGCAAGTTCCCCTACGAGCCGCTCGATGCTTCGGGTCTGACGGTCTTTGCCATCCGCTCGCAGCGCGACAGCGAGGGTCGTCGATGTCTGCGTGAGTGGCCGACGGGTATCTACCAGCATGTGGGTCTGCGCGGCCTCTATCTCGGCTCGAACGACCTGCGCGAGGTGAACGATACGATTTCGACCCTCTGCTACTACCTCGACATCAGCGATAACCCGAACATCGTCTTCGATGCCTCGGATATCTGCTATGCCTGGCAGGCGGGTGCCTATATCCTCTACTATGACAAGACCCAGAACATCAAGAACTGTGATTTGATGCTCGAATAAAACGTGTGAGAAGTATGAAAATAAGAACAGCTATATGGATGATGATGCTCGCAATGGGCTTTGCAGCCTGTTCGAGCGATGGCGATTCGGTCGGCTTTGAGACCGACCGTGAGCTGATTCAGGTCACGGAGGTAGGTGGCACGGAGACCATTCAGGTCATTGCCGAGGGCGAATGGACCGCCTCGACCGATGAGCCGTGGATTACCATTTCGCCGGCCAATGGTCGCGGTACAACGCTGTGCCGTTTCCAAATCGACTCGGCCAAGACCGACCAGACGCGTCGTGCCACGGTGCGTATCCGCCAGCGGGAGCAGATGGAGACGCGCACGGTCGTTGTCGAGCAGAGCGGCTATCCCTACCTGATTGAGGTGGAGAAGGGCGAGGTCGAGGTGGCCAACTACGCCAAGACCGACGACCGCTACTTCGATGTGAAGGTGCGTGCCAACGTCGATTTCAAGGTGTCGATTCCCGACAATGCCAACTGGCTTTCGAACGATAACTACAAGCTGACGCTCGACAACGGCATCCGCCCGCGCGAGGTGACGATTCGTTTCAAGTGGGACATCAACACCCGACCCGAGGAGCGTCTGGCCGAGATTGCCTTCACGCCCAAGACGGATGTTTCGATGAGCCGCCAGGATGGCTTGCAGGTGAAGCAGACGGCTGCCGCTCCGATTGAGGAGGGTACGCGCGCCGGCGACTCGGTGGCGTTGATGAGCATCGCCCGCACGCTCGATATGTTGGACAGCACCTGGGAGAGTGGCGAGCCGATGACGCGCTGGAATGGTGTGACGCTCTGGGAAGAGGGCATGGAGGGCTGCACCCCCGACAAGGTGGGCCGCGTGAAGTATGCCGAGTTCTTCCTCTTCTACACCAAGGAGTCGATTCCCTTCGAGGTGCGCTATCTGACGGCTGCCGAGGAGCTTTACATCTTCTCGAATGCCAACTCGTTCCTCTACAGCCTTTCGACGGGCGAGTACCTGTCGGAGCTGACCCAGCTGAAGCGTTTGACGGTGGGTGCCTACGGTCTGACCGAACTGCATCCCTCGTTCAAGAACCTGAAGAATCTGGAGTATCTGAACCTCGGTTCGAACAACTTCCAGCGCATTCCCGATATGCTGACCAAGGAGAACTTCCCGAAGCTCAAGACCCTGATTCTGAATGCCAACAAGCGTTCGTCGGTCTATGATTTGAGCAACGATTCGAGAACCGACCTCGGTGGCTTTATGGAGGAGCCGGAGTTCCCCGTCGATTTGATTAAGTGGGGGCTGGATTCGCTCGTGCTGTCGGTGAACTACCTGCAAGGCGAGCTGCCTACCTTCGAGGAGGACGACGAGGTGCCTTACTACACGCAGGAGGAGATTGATGCCGTCGATTCGCTGCCGCAGTTCCTGGTCGATAACCGCATCAAGAAGGTGATGCCGACCACGAAGTTCTTCGCCATCAACCTGAACCGTCTGCACGGCAAGCTGCCCGATTGGTTGTTGTACCACCCGGCACTCAACCTGTGGTATCCCTACAGCCTGGTCTTCCCGCAGGAGGGACGTGATAAGAACGGTGTGGCCGGCGGCTTCGAGAACGAGCCGGTGAACATGAACTACTACTACGACATCTACACCACGAAGGCCAAGCCTACGGGTGGCGAATTGGAGTAAGCTAACGGAAGGATGATTATGAAAAAGACCTATTTATATCTGATGCTCCTCGGTGCAACGCTCTATTTGGGCGGTTGTGCCAAGGAGGAGCCGGTAGCACCGACGGTGACACCGGAAGTGGAGCAGCCTTCGACCTATGCCGAGGGAGAGCTGATTGTCAAGTTCTCGGCCGAGGCGGTGTCGGCCATCGAGAGCCAGGCCCAAACGCGCAGCGGTGCCGTAACGCGCAGTGGCGTAGGCTCGGTGGACGAGGTGCTGGAGCTGGTGCGCGGCTACGAGCTGGAGCGTGTATTCCCCTATGCGGAGGCCACCGAGGCCCGCACGCGCGAGGCGGAGCTGAATCGTTGGTATGTGGTGCGTTTCGATAAGGCCTACTCGGTGGAGGAGGTGGCTGCGAAGCTCGAGCAGTTGGGCGAGGTGCAGCGTGTGAACCTGAACCGCACCATCAAGCGTGCCTACACGGGCAAGGCGACCCCGATGAGCCGTGCGCAGTACGAAAACCTCAAGCAGGCCAGCCGCACGGTGAGCAACAACGACCCGCTGCTTCCGATGCAGTGGAACCTGATTAACCGTGGCGATATGTTCACCGCGGGCGAGACGGTGAAGTCGGTGAAGGATGCCGATGTGCAGGTCGAGCAGGCCTGGGAGCGTTCGCGCGGTGACGAGTCGGTGATTGTGGCCGTCCTGGACGAGGGTGTCGATACCTCGCACCCCGACCTGGTGGGCAACCTGTGGGTCAATAAGCACGAGATTGCCGGTTCGTCGAAGGACAACGACGGCAACGGCTATGCCGGTGATATCCATGGCTACAACTTTATTAAAGATGTGGCCGATATCACGACGAGCGATATCTATGACTCGGGCCACGGCACGCACGTTGCCGGTGTGATTGCCGCCATGAACAACAACGGCGAGGGTGTCAGCTCGATTGCCGGTGGCAGCAGCGAAAAGGGTGGCGTGAAGATTATGTCGTGCCAGGTCTTCTCGGGCCAGTTGTCGGGTTCTTCGTTGCAGATTGTACGCGCCATTAAGTATGCCACCGACAACGGGGCCGTGGTGTTGCAGTGCAGCTGGGGCTTTATGTCGGGTTCGGCCAACATCTACGATTGGGGTTCGCAAGGCCCCAAGACGCAGGAGGAGTTCGAGGCCTACGCTCCGCTCGAGAAGGCCGCTTTGGACTACTTCGTACACTATGCCGGTTCGGCTTCGGGGGTTGTCGATGGAGGTATCGCCGTCTTTGCCGCCGGTAACGAGTCGGCCGATATGGCCGGTTATCCGGGTGCTTCGGACGACTATATTTCGGTGGCCGGTACGGCTGCCGACTTTACGGCTGCCGTCTATACGAACTACGGCTTCGGTACGTCGGTTTCGGCTCCGGGCGGTGACCAGGACTACTACTACGACTATGTCGATGATACGCACAACTACGGCGAGGTGGGTTGCATCCTTTCGACCCTGCCGCTCTCGAAGAGCGAGTCCGGTTATGGCTACATGGAGGGTACGTCGATGGCCTGCCCCCACGTTTCGGGTGTGGTGGCCTTGGGCCTTTCCTATGCGGCCGAGCAGCGTCGCCACTTCAAGGCTACCGAACTGCAACAGATGCTCATCGAGTCGGCTGTGCCGATTGATGCCTACCAGACGGGTTCGAAGCTCTATATGCGCTATACGGCCGATTTGGGTCCCATCCGTCCGATGCAGTTGAATTTGTCGAACTATCGTGGTCAGATGGGTTCGGGTCAGGTGAGTGCCGCCGCCTTCCTCGCAGCCATTGACGGGGGCGGTGTGGAGATGCGCTTCCCGAACATCTACCTCGCTACGGGTGGTGTGTCGGTCGTGTCGCCTGCGCTCTATTTCAAGGATGGCGACCTTTTGACCTACACGGTGACGATTGCCGACAGCTCGGTGGCCGCCTACCGCGACCTCGACAATACGTTCTATTTCCAGGGTCTGAAGAGCGGTACGACTGCCGCCACCATCACGGCCTCGAATGGCGAGTCGCAGCAATTTACGATTACGGTACGTCGCGGTGCCGGTGGTAACGGCTGGTTGTAGAAAAAAGGGATATACGAACCATGAAACAGCTGTGTAAAATAGCGTTGCTGCTGCTCTGGGTCTTCCGGTGCGGGGATGCTGTGGCGCAGTTGCAACTCATCAGTCAGTCGAAGATTGACAGCGTGCGCAACCCGCGTACGGTCAGCCAGGTGCCGATCTCCTTTGCCGAAGGGACGACCTTGCAGATGGGGGTGATGGCCGAGGATGCCGAGCCGTGGCGCGGGGAGCTGCGTTGGACCAATCGCGGCGAGGAGCCGTTGGTCGTAACGCGCATTACGACCACCTGTGGTTGCCTGAAGGCCGAATTTGACGAGTGGCCTGTCCTGGCCGACTCGGTCGGTACGATTCGGTTGGAGTACCACCCGAAGGGCCACCCGGGCGTGGTCTATCAACGCGCCTTTGTCTATACCTCGGCATCGGACGAGCGTCCGTCGGCCATTCTGGTTGTCAGCGGTGAGGTGACCCCCGTGCTGAACCCCGTGGAGGCCTACCCGAAGCGTATGGGCGCGTTGCGCCTGCGTAGCACGGACCTCTCGTTCCGTCGCGGTGGGAGCCGTCAGCAGCTCTCGATTGCCTGCTACAACGGCAGTGGGGAGCCGATGCAACTCTCGACCGATACGTTGCTCACCTCGCCCGCCTTGCGCCTAAGGAGTGAGCCGCGCGTACTGCAACCCGGTGAGGAGGGGGAGCTGATTGTTACCTTCGACCCCTCGAAGGCGGTCTTTATCAATCCGACGATGCCGCTCTATCTGCGGGGCTTGTACCTGCCGCCGCGCCAGCGACAACTGACGGTTCGTATCAACTAAAGCGTGAAATATAAAAAGAAAGAGATATGAAGAAAAATTGGTTTTATCTGACCCTGATGCTCGTTGCATTGGCCTTCGTGGGCTGTTCGGACGACGAGGAGTATGTGGAGCCGATGTTGGATGTAACGCCCAACAACCTGGCCGGTGAGTGGATGCTCGAGAGCTTTGCCAACGGCCAGCCGGTAGCCGAGGGTAGCTACCTCTACATGGAGCTGGTGCGCAAGGATTGCACCTTCACCATCTACAACAACCTCGACAGCTACCATCCCGCAACCCAAACGGGTGCCTTCTACATCGAGACCGACCCCGAGCTGGGTGCCATTCTTCGCGGCATCTACGATTTTGGCGGTGGCGATTGGCACCATCGCTATGTGGTGCGCAGCCTGACGGCCGATAAGATGGTCTGGGTGGCTATGGACGACGAGCAGGATGTTTCGGTCTATGTGCGTGCCGAGATTCCCGAAGCGATTCGATAGGTAGTCAAACGAATTTAGGAACGAGAAGAGGGTGTCCAATGCTTTTGGACACCCTCTTCTCGTTCATTTGATGGCCTGCGACCCGCTATCCGCGCCAGATTTGCCCGCGCAAAATCGTGTGGCGGATGAGGGGTGTGGAGTAGGCGTAGGTGAAAAATTCGGGCGAGGGGAGCGGCTTGGTGATGAAGCAGTTGGCCACCTTGCCCACCGTAATCGAGCCGAAGTCGCGGCTTTCGCCCATCGCGGCCGCACCATTGAGCGTGGCGGCGTGCAACGCCTCGGTCGGGGTCATGCGCATCTGCGTGGCGGCCAGGGCCATCACCATCCGCATATTGCCCGAGGGCGACGAGCCGGGGTTGTAGTCCGAGGCCAACGCCACGGCCAACCCCGCCTGAATCATCTTGCGGGCCGGCGGATAGCTCATGCCGAGGAAGAAGGCCGCACCGGGCAGCATCGTGGGCATCGTGTGGGAGTTACGCAGGGCCTCAATCTCCTCGTCGCCCATCTGCTCAAGGTGGTCCACCGACAAAGCCCCCTCCTTCACGCCCAACTGCACACCGCCCGAAACGGCCAGCTCGTTGGCGTGGATTTTGGCCCTCATGCCGTAGCCGGCCCCCGTGCGGATGATGCGCTCGGTCTCCTCAAGCGTGAAGAAGCCGCGGTCGCAGAAGATATCCACAAAGTCGGCCAACCCCTCGCGGGCCACGGCCGGAATCATCTCCTCGCAGACCAAATCGACATAGGCGGCCTGACGACCGGCATAGGCGCGGGAGACGGCGTGCGCCCCCAGGAAGGTGGCACGCACCTCGATAGGCTCCTCTTGGCGGATACGACGAATCACGCTCAGCATCTTCAGCTCGTCTTCGGTCGAGAGTCCGTAGCCGCTCTTAATCTCCACCAAGCCCGTACCCATGCGCATAATCTCATGCACGCGCTCGATGGCTTCGGCATACAGCTCCTCCTCCGAGGCGGCATGCAGGCGGTCGGCCGAGTTGAGAATCCCACCGCCTCGACGGGCGATCTCCTCGTAGCTCAAGCCGTGAATCTTGTCCAGAAACTCCTGCTCGCGGCTGCCGGCATAGACCAGGTGGGTGTGCGAGTCGCAGAACGAGGGGAAGAGGGTCCCTCCCTCGGCATCCAGCATTTCGTCCCACGCACCCTGTGGCATCTCCTCCATCGGCCCGAAGGCTGCGATGCGCCCCTCGTCGGCCACGAGGTAGGCGTTGTCGATACGCCCCAACCGATCCATCTCCGCACCCGCAATACGTTCGCGGTTTTGGGTGTCGATGCCGACAATGGTCCCGATGTTATAAATCAGCAGGCTCATCGTTTTTCGCGCAAGAAGAGAATCGACTGCTCGATATGGGGGTAGAGGACCTCATCGTTGTCGATGAAGGGAACCACCGTGCGGTAGTCGGCTACGAGCTGCTCCATCTGCACCGAACTGCGTGCCGGACGACGGAACTCCAACGCCTGGGCGGCATTCATCAGCTCGATGGCCAACACGCGCTCCACGTTCAGCACCACACGCGCCAACTTCGTGGCCGAGTTCGAACCCATGCTCACATGGTCCTCCTGACCCTGCGACGAGGGAATCGAATCGATCGAGGCGGGCATACACAGCCCCTTGGTCTGGCTCACAATCGAGGCGGCCGTATATTGCGGAATCATGAAGCCGCTGTTCAGACCCGGCTTGGCCACCAGGAAGTGGGGCAGGCCGCGCACACCGGCAATGAGCTGGAAGGTGCGACGCTCCGAGATGTTACCCAGCTCGGCTACGGCAATGGCCAGGCAGTCCATCGCCACGGCAATCGGCTGGCCGTGGAAGTTGCCGGCCGAGACGATGATATCCTCATCGGGGAAGATGGTCGGGTTGTCCGTCACGCTGTTGATTTCGGCCTCCATGACCGAGGCAACGTAGTCAATCGTATCCTTCGAGGCGCCGTGTACCTGCGGAATGCAGCGGAACGAGTAGGGGTCTTGGACGTGCTGCTTGGGGCGCGTGATGAGTTCGCTACCCATCAGGTGGGCGCGGATGGCGCGTGCCGTGCGAAGCTGCCCCTTGTGGTTACGTACCAGGTGTACGTTGTCCGAGAAGGGTTCGATGCGGCCGTCGAAGGCATCGAGCGACAAGGCACCGATGCGGTCGGCCCAACGGCTCAAATCCTGCGCCTTGAGGAGCGACCATACGCCGTAGGCACTCATGAACTGCGTACCATTCAGAAGGGCCAGACCCTCCTTCGATTGCAGTGCGATAGGCTCCCACCCGAAGCGGGCCAGCACCTCGGCCGAGGGGTAAATTTTCCCCTCAAACTCCACCTCGCCAAGCCCCAGCAGCGGCAACGAAAGGTGGGCCAGGGGAGCCAGGTCGCCCGAAGCACCCAACGAACCCTGCTGATAGACTACCGGCAGGATGTTGTTGTTATAGAGGTCGATAAGTCGCTCGACGGTCTGCAACTGCACGCCCGAATGGCCGTAGGAGAGCGACTGCGCCTTCAGTAGCAGCATCAGTTTAACAATCTCGTTCGGTACGCGCTCGCCCGTACCGCAGGCGTGCGACATGACGAGGTTCTTTTGCAGCTGCGAAAGCTCGTCCTTGCCAATCGAAATATCGCACAGCGAGCCAAAGCCCGTCGTGATGCCGTAGATAGGCTCCTTCTGGTTCTCCATCTTGCGGTCCAGGTAGGCGCGGCAATGGAGGATGCGCTGTTTGCTCTCCTCGCTCAGGGCGAGCGGCAGGTTGCGGTCGATGACTTCGCGGAGACGATTCAGTGAGAGATGCTCCGCCGAGATATGATGGTATTCCATAGTGTTGGATGGGTTTAGGTTAATCAATGAAACTTTTCAGCAGCTCTTCGTCTGCCAGGTTGGGCAGGGTGACCTTCAGCGCGGGGGTGCGCTCCATCTCACGACGAATGGCCTCCATGGCCCCCTCGTTGCGGGCCCACGAACGACGGGCAATGCCGTTATTGACATCCCAGAGCAACATCTGTCGGATGCGACGGTCGGCCTCCTCCGTGCCGTCGATGACCATGCCGAAGCCGCCGTTGATGACCTCGCCCCAGCCGACACCGCCGCCGTTGTGAATCGAGACCCAGGTGGCCCCGCGGAACGAGTCGCCGATGACGTTTTGGATGGCCATATCGGCCGTGCGGTTCGAGCCGTCGTAGATGTTCGAGGTCTCGCGGTAGGGCGAGTCGGTACCCGACACGTCGTGGTGGTCACGACCCAAGACGATGGGGGCCGTGATGCGGCCCTCGCGGATGGCTCGGTTGAAGGCCAATGCAATCTCCGTGCGACCCAACGAGTCGGCATAGAGGATGCGCGCCTCGGAACCTACGACCAGGCGGTTTTTGCCTGCCTCACGAATCCAGCGGATGTTGTCCTCCAGCTGGCCGCGAATATCCGCAGGTGCCGTCTTGTGAATCTCCTCCAGCACCTCGGCTGCCAGGCGGTCGCTCTCGGCCAAATCCTCCGCCTTGCACGAGGTGCAGACCCAGCGGAAGGGGCCGAAGCCGTAGTCGAAGAACATCGGGCCCATGATATCCTGCACATAGGAGGGATAGCGGAATTTGCCACCCGAAGCCATCACCTCGGCACCGGCACGCGACGACTCCAAAAGGAAGGCGTTGCCGTAGTCGAAGAAGTACATGCCGCGCTCGGTGAGGCGGTTGATGGCCTTCACCTGGCGGCGCAACGAGGCCTGCACACATTCGCGGAAGCGTTCCGGCTCCTCGGCCATCATCTTGTTCGAGGCCTCGTAGCTGTAACCGACGGGGTAGTAGCCACCGGCCCAGGGGTTGTGTAGCGAGGTCTGGTCCGAGCCTAAATCGACCCGGATATCCTCTTTGGCGAGGCGTTCCCACAAATCGACCACGTTGCCCACATAGGCCATCGAGACCACCTCCTTCTTCGCTACGGCCTCGCGGATGCGGGGCATCAGCTCGTCGAGATTCGTGTGCAGCTCATCGACCCACCCCTGCTCGTGCCGCTTCTCGGCCGCCTTGGGGTTGATTTCGGCCACCACGCTCACCACCTGCGAGATGTTGCCCGCCTTGGGTTGTGCGCCCGACATACCGCCCAGACCCGACGATACGAAGAGCATGCCGCGCGGGTCGGTCTGCCCCTTCAGGTAGCGTTTGCGGGCGGCATTCATCACCGTAATCGTGGTGCCGTGGACGATGCCCTGCGGACCGATGTACATATACGAACCGGCCGTCATCTGGCCATATTGCGAAACACCGAGGGCATTCATGCGCTCCCAATCATCGGGCTTCGAATAGTTGGGAATCACCATGCCGTTGGTAACCACCACGCGCGGAGCCTCTCGGTGCGAGGGGAAGAGACCGAGCGGATGGCCCGAATACATGACGAGCGTCTGCTCGTCGGTCATCTCCGACAGGTATTGCATCGTCAGCCGGTACTGCGCCCAGTTCTGGAAGACCGCCCCGTTGCCTCCGTAGGTAATCAGCTCGTGGGGGTGCTGGGCCACCGCCTTGTCCAGGTTGTTCTGAATCATGAGCATAATGGCGGCCGCCTGGCGTGAGCGGGCGGGGTACTCCTCGATGGGGCGTGCCTTCATCTCGTAGTCGGGGCGCAGGCGATACATATAGATACGGCCGTAGCGTTTCAGCTCCTCCATGAACTCCTTGGCAAGTGTCTTGTGGTGCTTTTGGGGGAAGTAGCGCAGGGCATTTCGCAGGGCCAGCACCTTCTCCTCGCGCGTGAGGATATCCTTGCGCTTCGGGGCGTGGTTGATGCTTTTGTCGTAGGGCTTCGGTGCGGGAAGCGTATCGGGAATACCCGCACGAATATCTGCTTGAAACTCTTGTAAGGTCATCGTCTATCCGATTTTTTGTTCTACAATTTTCAATACTTCACTTTCGGCCTGCATCGCCTCGTGGGCAATGCGGTCGGCCTCGGCGGTGAGCTGCTCGGCCTTCGTGCGGTCCTTCAGACCGGCGGCGTTGATGCGCACATTCAGCCGCGCACCCAGCACGGCACTGCGGGCGGCCAATGCCCCCACACCGGCATCCGACACGGAGTTCGGGTTGCCCTCCTCGGCCATCGCCTTTACGAGCGGGAAGACACGCACGGCCGTCTGCATCGTGCGCAAGGGAACCTCCGTGGCATAGAGCGTGGCCGCTTGCAGGGCGGCACTGCGGACAGCCTTCTCCTCGTCGGTGGTCTTGGGCATCGAGAATACGGCCATGATGCGGTTGAAGGCCTCCGTATCCTCATCCACCAGGTGCAGCAGCTCGGTCATGAGCCGCTGACCCTCTTCGGCAAAGTCGGAGAAATGCTCCCACTTTTCGTCCCAGCCCGCCTTGTGCGACGAGAGGTTGGCCACCATCGTACCCAGGGCGGCACCCAGCGCACCCATGTAGGCCGAAATCGAACCGCCACCCGGGGCGGGCGATTCGCTGGCCGTCTCCTCGGCAAAGCCTTTGGTCGTGAGGTCGATGAGTCGCTGTGTGTTCTGCTCGGCAATCATATATTCGATGACCTTCTCCGACGGATTGAAGGGCTTCAAATCGTCTAACCCCATCGACTTGATGGCGATGCGGATAATCTCCTCCTCGCTGATGCCCACCGAGCGATGCTGCTTCTTTAAGAAGTATTTGCCCGCCTCGATGAGGGCGCGTTTCGGCACGAGGCCCACAATCTCCGTACCCGTGACACGCACACCGCGTGCATCGGCCTTGCGGCACACCTCGTCGAAGGCAACGTGCAGCGGGGTCGTGGCGATGTTCGTGAGGTTCATCGAGACCTGGGCGATGCCATACTCGTCGATGAACCAGCCGATGCCCTTCGTCGCCTTGAGCGTACCGGGTTGCATCACGGGGTTGCCGTCGGCATCCTTGACGATTTTGCCGACGATGGGATTCCCCTCGCGTACGGGTCGCCCCTTCTCGCGCACATCGAAGGCGATGGCGTTGGCTCGGCGCGTGGAGGTGGTGTTGAGGTTGAAATTAACGGCAATCAGGAAGTCGCGCGCACCGACGGCCGTAGCACCCGTGCGGGCCACCTGCTCGTCGTAGGGGCGCGCCCCGAAGTCGGGGGCCTTCTCCTTCACGGCGAGCTTTTCGGGCAACGCCTCGTATTCGCCCTCGCGGCATACGGCGAGGTTCTTGCGCTCCTCGGTGTAGGCGGCCGCCTCGTAGCAGTAGGTGGGGATGCGCAGCTCGGTGGCGATGCGCTCGGCCAACGTGCGGGCCAAGGCGGCACACTCCTCGAGCGTGATGCCCGAAATCGGTACAAGCGGAAGGACATCCGTGGCACCCATGCGCGGGTGTTCGCCCTTGTGGTGGCGCATATCAATCAGCTCGGCAGCCCGCTTCACCCCCTGAAAGGCGGCCTCGACAACGGCCTCTGGCTCACCGACAAAGGTGACCACCGTGCGGTTGGTTGCCTCACCCGGGTCCACATCGAGCAGCTTTACGCCGCCCGCAGCCTCAATGGCGTCCGTAATCTGTTTGATTACCTCTTTGTTGCGCCCCTCGCTGAAATTGGGGACACATTCAATCAGTCGTGTAGTCATATCAATCGTTGATGTGATGGTATATTCTTTCCCAAATTTAACCCAAAATCTTTGATTTTGCAAGCAATTCGGTTTGCATTTCTCGCTTCAATGGTGTAAATTTGTGAAAAATGCTACCCGAAATGATGCAAACAAGCTACAAAGAGATCGAATCGCGCGAGGAGTTGCTGCCCCTCTTGGAGGAGGGCGCACGGTTGAGCCACTACGCCTTTCAGGCCATCCGCTTCGATGAGCGGGCCGCCTGCTGTCACTACGAAGATTGCCTCTTCATCGGCTGCCGCATCCCCGATGTGATGCGCCCGATGATTGGCGAGGGGTGTTACGAGATTCCCGCGATGGAGATGCCCTTCAAGGTCTTTCCGCCCAAGCTCTACGCAGCCCATTCGCTCTATTCGGGCTACGACCCGACCGACGAGCGCACCTTCGAAACCTGCTACGATACGCGCGTCTATCGCCACTATATCGAGGCGGGGCGAAGTCCGCGCTGCATCCGCGAATCGCTGGCCCGTTGCCTGCACGACCACTCGATAAGCAATGCCCTGCATGAGCTGATTGGTCGCTACGACGAGCGTCGTCCGGTGGCCATCATGGGCGGCCACGCCCTGCTGCGTACCGATCCGACCTACCTCCGTATCGCCACCATTGCGAAGCGGCTGACCGAACACGGGGTGGTGATGATGAGCGGGGGCGGCCCGGGTGCGATGGAGGCTACCCACCTCGGCGCCTGGTTTGCAGGGCGCACCGACGAGGAGTTGCAGGAGGCGGTCGATTACCTCGCCGAGGCCCCCTCGTTCCGCGATGCAGGGTGGCTCTCATCCGCCTTCCGTGTGATGCGTCGCTATCCGCGCCTGGGAGATTGGTGCAGCATCGGCATCCCGACCTGGTTTTACGGCCACGAGCCGGCAACCCCCTTTGCGACCCACATTGCCAAATATTTCGAGAACAGCATCCGCGAGGACGGGCTGCTTGCGCTGGCCAAGGGCGGTGTGATTTACGCCCCGGGAAGTGCCGGCACGATGCAGGAGATTTTTCAGGATGGCACACAGAACCACTACGAAACCTTCGGCTTTGCCTCGCCGATGATCTTCTTCGGCAGCCACTATTGGAATGCGCAGATGCCCGTCTATCCGCTCCTGAAGGGGCTGATGGAGCAGGGACAATATCGCAACCTGCTGTTGTCCATTACCGACGATGTCGAGTTTGTGGTGCGCGAAATCTTGTCGTTTGTGCAATATAAAAGGTAGAAAATTGCAATAAAAGCAATAAAATATTGCATAATTCGAAGATTGTTTTTATCTTTGACCTCGGAATAAACAGCAAGGATGATGGCATCGGAGGTCAATGTAATCGCTCGTCCCGTGGGGGATGAGGCGAAGGAGTGGCAGGCGGGAGAGTTGTATCTCTTCGCCCACCACACGGAGCCGCATCGGCAATTGTGGGCGATTCTGGCCGATGTGGAGCGGGATGGGGTAGTTGCGGAGAGCGCGACGGAGGATTTTCGCTCATTCGACCGCTGGGTGCGCCTTGCGCCCGTGTGGCACTATCGGAGAATGGCTACGCGCGACGAACTGCGCGATTATAGCTATGCGCTGGCCGTCTATGAGTTGTCGCATCGCAGTTGAAAGGCACGATAAATTATTTCTTTCCGCCGTCAAAAATAGGATAGGGTAGATTCCCATCACCTTGCGCTGTGCAGTTATGCGCACTTTTCATCCTCGCCGCTTCGCAAGGCGGGGGATGACCGCTATTTATGTTCTGCAAGGAAATCTGCAGCGTTTCGAAATCATCCTCTTTTTCGCCCTTTCTTGTTGCAATTTTTCATTTTGTTTGCTATCTTTGTATAGAGCCGTCGGTGGGCGGACAGTAAAAGTGAAATTTTGTAATCCTTTTTAATCAAGTCGTTATGGAGTTACCATTTGCCGAATCGTGGCGCATCAAGATGGTGGAGCCGATTCGTAAGAGTACGCGCGAGGAGCGCGAGAAGTGGCTGAAAGAGGCCCATTATAACGTGTTTCAGCTTCGGGCCGACCAGGTCTATATCGACTGCCTGACCGATTCGGGTACGGGTGCCATGAGCGACAGGCAGTGGGCAGCGATGATGATGGGCGACGAGAGCTATGCCGGCTCGTTGTCCTTCTTCCACCTCAAGGAGACCATCACCCGCCTCACGGGCTTTGACTATGTGATTCCCACCCACCAAGGGCGTGCGGCCGAGAATGTGTTGTTCAGCCACCTGGTCAAGGAGGGCGATGTGGTGCCGGGAAACTCCCATTTCGATACCACCAAAGGCCATATCGAGAGCCGCAAGGCGATGGCCCTCGACTGCACGATTGACGAGGCGAAGAATACCCAGCTCGAACACCCCTTCAAAGGCAATGTGGACCCCGCGAAGTTGGAGAATGCGTTGGCCGAACACCACGAAAAGGTGCCGTTTATCATCGTTACGGTGACCAACAACACGGCCGGAGGTCAGCCTGTCTCGATGGCAAACCTGAAGGCGGTGCGTGCGATTGCCGACCGCTACGGCAAGCGCGTGGTGCTGGACTCGGCCCGCTTTGCCGAAAATGCCTACTTCATCAAGACCCGCGAGGAGGGCTATGCCGATAAGGCGATTAAGGAGATTGTACGCGAGATGTACGACCTGGCCGATGGTATGACCATGTCGGCCAAGAAGGACGGCATCGTCAATATGGGCGGCTTCATCGCCACGCGCCACGAGGATTGGTTCGAGGGGGCGAAGCGATTCTGCATCCCCTTTGAGGGCTATTTGACCTATGGCGGTATGAACGGCCGCGATATGGAGGCCCTGGCCGTGGGTCTGGACGAGAATACGGAGTTTGACAACCTCGAGACGCGCATCCGCCAGGTGCAGTACCTCGCGGCACGCCTCGATGAGTTCGGGATTCCCTACCAGCGTCCGGCGGGTGGTCATGCCATCTTTGTCGATGCTTCGAAGATTCTGACCAAGGTGCCGAAGGAGGAGTTCCCCGCCCAGACGCTCACCGTGGAGCTATACCTCGAGGCCGGCATCCGCGGTTGCGAGATTGGCTACATCCTGGCCGACCGCGACCCCATCACGCGCGAGAATCGCTTTGGCGGCCTCGACCTGCTGCGCCTCTGCATCGCCCGTCGTGTCTATACGAACAACCACATGGATGTGATTGCCGTGGCCCTGAAGAATGTGTTTGACCGCCGCGATGAGATTACGCGCGGTATGAAGATTACCTGGGAGACGGAGCTGATGCGCCACTTCACGGTGAAATTGGCAAGAGCAGAGGAAAAGTAAAGAGGAAAGAGGATAGAGCAAAGAGGAAAGAGGAAAGAGGAAAGAGGAAAGAGGAAAGAGGAAAGAGGAAAGAGGATAGAGCAAAGAGTGTTAAGATATTAAAGAGTTTAAAGAGTTTAAAGAGTTTAAAGAGTTTAAAGAGTTTAAAGAGTTTAAGATGGCTTTTCCTTAATTTCATTAATCTCTTTAATTTCCTTAATCTCCTTTCTCGCCCTTTCTCACCTTTCTCGTCCTTTCCGCTAGACACAAAAAAGGTTGCCACGATTGGCAACCTTTTTTGTGGGCCCAGAGGGGCATGATCCCACGACCTTCGGATTATGAGTCCGCTGCTCT
>X42_Goitered_Gazelle__coassemble_51_pt1 | contig 33071 bp, 23 predicted proteins | sample X42_Goitered_Gazelle__metabat2_low_PE_007 | metagenome-assembled genome bin X42_Goitered_Gazelle
CCTGCGAGAGGTTGCAGGCCAGTACCGACATCGAGAACTTCTCGTTCGGGTCGTTCGGGTTGGTCTTACCGAGGTTGATATACTGCTCCCAGGTGATACCCAGCACGTCGGGATAGTGCGACATGTACTGACGAATCATCGACTCGGGGAAGGCATCGTGACCGGCCGGTACGGGGGTGTGGGTCGTGAAGAGCGACGACGAGCGAATCACCTCCAGAGCCTCCGAGAACGACAGACGCTTGTGGTTCACCAGGTCGCGGATGCGCTCGATGCCGATGAAGGCGGCGTGGCCCTCGTTGCAGTGATATACGTCGTGCTTGATACCCATCTGGCGCAGGGCGCGGATACCGCCGATGCCGAGCAGAATCTCCTGCTTGAGGCGGTTCTCCCAATCGCCACCATAGAGGTAGTGGGTAATCTGACGGTCCTCCTCGAGGTTGGCCTCGTAGTCCGTATCGAGCAGGTAGAGGTTCGTGCGACCTACCTGGCAGAGCCATACGCGGGCCGAGAGGGTACGACCGGGCAGGGCGATGGTCACCGTAACCCAGTTACCCATGGCATCACGCACGGGCGAGATAGGCAGCTTGTAGAAGTTCTGTGCCTCGTAGGTGGCCTCCTGCGCGCCCTGCGACGAGAGACGCTGCGTGAAGTAACCGTAGCGGTACAACAGACCCACGGCAGCCATCGGCACATTCTTGTCCGAGGCCTCCTTCAGGTAGTCACCGGCCAGGATACCCAGACCGCCCGAGTAGATCTTGAGCGACGAGTGCAGACCATACTCCATCGAGAAGTAGGAAATGGTCGTGGCACCCTCGGCGGGCTTCTCCTCCATGTAGGCGCGGAAGTCGGCATAGACGGCATCGAGCTGGGCGAGGAACTCCTTGTCCTGCTCGAGCTTCTTCAGACGCTCCATCGGCAGCTTGTCGAGGAAGGCGATGGGGTTCTGGTAGCTCTCCAACCAGAGCTTCTGGTCGATGCCCTCGAACAGGTCGCGGGCAGCGGCATTCCAGCACCACCAGAGGTTGCGCGAAAGCTCCTCCAGGGCGCGCAGACGCTCGGGCAGGGTCTTATCAATCATCATGCGATTCCAGTTGGGCTTCTCGGCGAAGAGCTGCTGGCGCACGAAGTTAATCTGCTCGGTACGCGAACCACCCTCACCCAGCACGGCGCGGTTCGTGCGCAGTACGGAGCTTTCGAGGGCCTCGGCATAGGCCTGCTCGTAGAAGGGGAAGAGGTTCGACCACAGGGCCGTGTGCGAAATCTCGAGGGCCGACTGGCGCGTAGCCTCCACCTGCTTCTCGTTCATCAGGCTGAAGCGCAGCAGGGCATCGGCCACCTTCATCGTCACCTCCATATCGTTGTAGTCGTCGCGGCGGATGACCTCCACGCCGGCATGCTCCGAACGCTTGTCCACCCACATACCGAAACCGGCCAGGGTCGTCGTGATGGTCGGCACGGAGAAGGCCACCGACTCGAGCGGGGTGTAGCCCCACGGCTCGTAGTAGGAGGGGAATACCGTTACATCCATACCCACCAGCAGCTCGTAGTAGTGCTTGTTGAAGATGCCGTCGTTGGCATTCAGGTAGGTCGGCACGAAGATAACCTTCACCTTCGACTGCTCGGTCGTGAGAATCGAGCCGTTCAGTGCATTGACAATCTGGTCGTTCTGCTGGTACTCCAGGCGGTGGGTCGAATATTTGTACTGACCCAGGTCGATCGGGTTCTTCTTATCCTGCAGGTGGGCCTGGAGGTCGGCGCGTGCGCCCGTGTTGGCAGCCGGTACGGTGATGTAAACCAGCACCTCGCGCTCCAGCTTATCCGACATGGCCAAACGCTTGAGCGACTCGAGGAAGATATCCAGCCCCTTGTTGCGGAACTCGTAGCGACCGCTCGTGCCGACAATCAGCGGCTCGGTCTCGAACTTGTGACCCAGGCAGGCCTCGGCCACCTCGATCATCGCCTTGCGGGCCTCCTTGCGCTTCTTGTCAGCCTCCTTGCCCGACCATACGAAGTCGTTCTCGAAGCCGTTGGGCGTTACGCAGTCCGGCTCGCGGCCGATGAGGTACTTGCACTCGTTGGCCGTGATATCGCTCACGGTGCAGAAGGCATCGGTGTGGGCGGCACCCATCTTCTCGATCGAATGCTTGGCCATCACGTTGAACTGGCGGGCCAGGTCGTCGGCGTTGACCTTCGTCAAATCGTTGTAGAGGGGCAGGTGGTTACCGGCAATGCAGCGGCCCATCACCGTGGCGTGGGTCGAGAAGAGGGTAGCGATGTAGGGGGCATTCGAACGCAGGTAGAGTGCGCCGGCCACGGTCATCCACTCGTGGAAGTGGGCGGCCACCTTCTCCGTTGCGGTGCAGAAGGTATCGACATACGAGGCAATCACCTGACCGGCAGCCCAACCAAAGAGTACCGGCTCAACGTAGTCCCACTGACCCGAAATCGAATCGACGTGGTACTGATCCCACAGCTGCTTCAAAATCTCATCCTTCTTCGAGAAGAGCGACGTGAAGTCAATCAGGATGGCCATCGGCTCGCCCTGAATCTTCCAGCGACCTACGCGGATACGGATACCCATCTCGTAGATGCTCTGGCGCCATGCGCGCAGCAGGGTGGCATCCTCCTCAAATTCGGGGTTGGTGCCTTCGTGCTGCAAATCGGGACCAATCAGCACATAGTGATTGCCGAACTTGCGAAGTGCGCTCTTGGCTTTCGTAGCAATGACGGTGTGAATACCACCGACCTTGTTGCAAACCTCCCAGCTCACCTCAAACAGGTAGTCGGGAGTCATCTTCGTATTATTCATATATCGTTTAATTTGTTGTTTTTCCGAATAAAACTATTCGCGGTTTCGGCCGCAAAGGTAACACTTATATTTATATAATGCAACTTTTTCAAAAAATTTAAGAATGATTTTTCCGAACCCTGCACCAGCCTCTTCCGTGGGCCGTCAGAGGTCGAACAACGAGCCGATTACGCGGTCCGAAAGGAGCAACTTCTCGGGCGGGATGTGGAGCCGGTCGCCGCTCATTTCGAGCAGCCCCGTTTCGAGCAGCGGCGCGGCCGCCTTTTCGAGCCGATGGAGCAGTTCCTCGCCAAAGCGGGCGGCAAAATCGGAGGTCGTGAACCCCTCGGCCGTGCGCAGGCGGGTCATCAGGTACTCCTCGCGTTGCTCCTCCGCCCCCAGCAGCTCCCGTTCGGGTTGCTCGTCGGATAGGTAGCGTGCCACGGAGCTTGCGTTCCATTGGCGCGAATGTCCGTCGTAGGAGTGGGCCGCAGGGCCGATACCGAGGTAGGGGGTGGCATCCCAATAGCGACTGTTGTGGCGGGCGCGGTAGGTGGGCAGGGCGTAGTTAGACACCTCGTAATGCTCCATGCCGGCACTCGTTAAGTAGTTGTGCATCAATAAGTATTCCGCTTCTGCATCCTCGTCCGAAATCTCCTTCAGTAGGCCCTTTTCGGCCATCCTGCCAAAGCGCGTCTTCTCCTCGATGGTTAGGAGGTAGGCCGAGATGTGCTGCACGCGCAGGTCGAGGGCCGTGCGTATCGAGTTTTCGAGCGATTGCCCGCCGAAGCCCGGCACGCCGAAAATCAGGTCGATGGTGATGTTGTCGAACCCCGCCTCCTGCGCCCGCCTTACGGCTGCGATGGCCTCGGCCGCCGTGTGGCGACGATTCATCAGTCGAAGACACGCATCGTCAAAGGATTGGATGCCGAGCGAGAGGCGGTCGATGCCGAGCCGTTTCAGTCCGTGAAGATACTCCGTCGTGAGGTCATCGGGGTTGGCCTCGAGGGTGGTCTCCTCGACGGCCGTACAGTCGAATGTTTCGGCCGTGACGCGCAGCAGCTTTTCGAGCGATTCGAGGGGCAGGAGCGAGGGGGTTCCTCCTCCGAAATAGCGCGTAAGAATCGGCGCACCTTGCAGGTAATCAGCGCGTTCGCGTACCTCCTCGCACATCTTCTCCACCACGCTCGGCAACTCCTTGAGGTGTGCCGTGCGGTAGAAGTCGCAGTAACTGCAAATCTGCTTGCAGAAGGGGATGTGAAAATAGATTCCGGCCATGTTGTTCAGGGCCCATTTCGCGCGCTGTGGCCTGTCGCGTGGTGGTGACGGCTGCCGTGCGGTGGGCTAAAAATAGCAAAGGCACTGAACTTCAGTGCCTTTTTTGGTAGTGGATAGGGGATTCGAACCCCTATGTCGTGCGTGAGAGGCACGTATCCTAGCCCTTAGATGAATCCACCATTGTTGTTTGGTGATGCAAAGATAAGGCAAGTTTTTATTCCCTGCAAATTTTTGATGCAAAAAAATGCAAAAAAAATTGCAAATCGGCCTTGTAGGCCCCTGTGGGCGGGGTGCGGCAAAGCCTTACCGCCCACTCCCAAGACCCCTTTATACTAAAAAAAGACGGTTGCCAAAGTGGTAATCGTCCTTTGTGGAGAATATCGAGAGCTTTTGTCGCGGTAAAGAATATGCTGTTGCTCTCGCTCTAATAATTGCGAGCTAAAAAGGTAGTTCAAAACCATACGTTTCAGACACATCCGACATGACTGTCATCGTCTGGTCAGAGTCACTAAATAGTTGCGCTTGTTTTTGTAATTTTTCGAACATTTCTTGCTGCCGTGCTGGGGCTAAAATCTCCTCTTTCCTTGCCTGGCTGATTTTCAAAAAGTCTAACTCCTTATCTATTCCCAAAAATCTGCGACCAAGCATATTTGCAGCAATCCCCGTGGTGCTACTTCCGGTAAATGGGTCTAAAATCCAAGCATTCCTTTCTGTCGAGGCTTGAATGATGCGCGACAAAACGGAAAGTGGTTTCTGGGTCGGATGTTTACCGCAGCTCTTTTCCCATCGGGCAATGGCCGGCAATGTCCACACATCGCGCATTTGCTTGCCCCCGTTAATTTTTTTCATCAACTCATAATTATAATAATGAGTAGTATGTGCGCTCTTTCTTGCCCACAAGATGTATTCAGCCGAATGGGTAAAGTAGCGGCATGATAAATTGGGGGGAGGGTTGGTCTTAACCCAAGTAATGCAATTTAAAATTTTATACCCTAATTCGGTAAGGCATCGAGCAATCGAAAAAATATTATGATAGGTTCCACTTACCCAAATGGTGCCATTTTCTTTCAACTTATCACGACACGCAGAGAGCCACTCTTTATCAAACGAATAATCGTCTTCATAGCCGTTTGACCTGTCCCAAATACCTTTATCTACACACGTTATTCTGCCACTCTGAATCGAGATGCCACCATTGGATAGGTGGTAAGGAGGGTCTGCAAAGATCATATCGAACTTAAACTCAAATGAGTGCAAAAGCTCGATACAATCACCATGTAATAAGGTGAAATTCCTATCCGCAGATTTGTAGTAAGGGATAATCATTGTAAACTAACAATGGGTTGTCGTGGGGATACTTACATATTTGTTATTTCGGCAATAAACTCTTCTACAGAGGTTAAGTTATAAACCCGGGGGATAATATTATAGGCTTCTTCTAGCTTATTCTTGGCCGAAAACCATCCTTGACCATCGGTAATCCAGACAAATTCATAGCTCGGATATTGATTGATTTTGGGTGCAATATCCGAATACGAACGTGCTGTTTCATTCAACTTCGAACCACTGGAATTGTAATAGTTGGTCTCTATCAGGAAGGTTTTAGAGGGCGTTGTGATCACAAAATCAAATCGCTTCAAATCGGCTCCTAGGGCAGTAATATCCAAAAATTCCGTGCTATTCACCTCCGTTCGAAAGGCAATGCCGGCATTGCTAAACTTTTTTGCCACAGCCGAAGCCATGATATCACCACCTCGATTCTTTCGGGCATTGGTGTCCAGCCCTACCTCTACTCCAAATACATAGTCAACCAAGTTGGTGATTTGTTGCGATGCAAACACCTCTTTCAACCCCGTTTCCTCTATAAATGTACAAATGCCGTCAATGTCGGTAAAATACGAGTTGATAGGTACGGGGAGAAATTGACGATTCAGCACCTTCTTTTTGTCGGATTCGCGCACGGCAATCAAAATATCCAATACATCAAATGTAGAAGGGTTTATTTCATAAATGTCTGCTACGGCTTGTCGCAAATCGCTCTTCCCCAGCAGGTAGTTCAGCTGATAAAGTTTTACGGCTATTTTCGATGTATTGCCGTAAGCCTTGTTGAAATCTGTAAACGATGCTAATGTGGCATTGGTCTCGCTTAATTGCGACATGAACAATTGGAAGTCCTTCATATACTAAAGGTTGGCAACATTTGAAATCATAATTTCAGAAACAAAGCCTCTATCATTCGCATTTGCATTTATATAACGGGTAGCCATTACTCGTTTAATGCTAAATTGTGAATAGAGTTGATCGAAAAACGAAAGGCCCGTTTTTTGTTCGATTGGGTCGGAATTACTTGCAATAAATCGTGCCTGTTTTTCGGTAATATGCGCACAAAAATCCCTCAAACGAATCTGCTCTGCATCGTCGAAACGCCCCGCTGCATACGAAGTGAAAGAGGAAGTCTCGGATATGGGTTTGTAGGGCGGATCGAGGTAAAAAATCGTATTTGCATCTGCGTATTGCTCGGTAGTTGCAAAATCACCACAAAGGATTTCAACCTTTTGCAGTAGGTTAGACACCGCCAACAAATTATCCTTGTCGCATATTTTCGGATTGGCGTATCGGCCATGAGGTACATTGAATTCGCCTTTCGAATTAACCCGATACAAACCATTGAAACAGGTCCGATTCAAAAAGATGAATAAAGTGGCCGTATCAATATCCGAATTTTTTCGAGAGTTATAAAGTTTTCGCTTTTCCAGATAAAACTGCTTGCGTTCTCCTTCGTCCAAAGAGAGGTATTGCTGTTGCAAGTGCTCCAATTGGTTAATTAACGGCAACACCTGGCTTTTAACAACCCGATAAGTACAAATGAGTTCTTGGTTAATATCATTGATGACTGCACGGGTTATGAGGTTGGGGTATTCTTGTAAAATCCAAAACAGAACGGCTCCACCACCGACAAATGACTCAACATAGGTTACATTCTTCATGTGGTATAAATCAGTGGGAAGGGATCTTTTGATCTCGTCCAAAAGTTGCGTTTTTCCACCAACCCATTTCACAAATGGTTTTGCGACAACATGCTTCATACTCGTACAAATATAGGAAATTTCCGTTAAACTGCAAAGCAACAAACCGACTTGTGTTTAATTTCCGATGCAAAAACAAAAAAATGAAGGTTCACTATGAATTCCCGGTGTTATATGAATATAGCATAAGAATGTGGCATTTCCCACCTTGCGAAGTGGCGGGGGGCCGTGTTGTCGCGCTTTCGATGGTTGCAAAACAGCGGTTGATCCCAATCATTTTCGCAAGGTCTGTTCCCGCTCTATGTAAGGTTGTCCGATGCGAAAAATGTGGGAAGACGTCGGTTTATCTTCCATCGCCTTTTGTGGTGGCGGAGAAACCGATACTTGGGCGGAGGGGTTGGGTCGCACGACGAGCAAGAAAAAAGGGTCGAACCCGAAAGTTCAACCCTTTGTTCTGAGGTGAATCAGCTGGATTTCAACTTCTTCGGCGAGCACCGCTCGAAGTCGTCTAAGTCGTGCTTTGCACAACAGCCGGCCGATTTTCCTCTACCAACCTAAAACTACTAACCTAAATGAACCTTAAAACTTCGCTGCAAAGATAAGGCACATTTTTGAATTATGCAAATATTTTAGGAATAAATTAAATAAATTTAACAATTCTTTAACAAAATGGATCGTGCGCGGTCCTTTATATATATAAATATCCCCTTTGCTGCGGCAGCTTTTCGGTTGTGCGCTTTGCGTGATATGCACGGGCTGAATTGTCGCCCGTTTTGTTTCGGTTGCCCGCTTCCGATGTGGTTGGTATCGGGCGGATAAACGGTTGGGAATGAAAAGTGTTACCCGTGGTTGAAAATAATGGACAAAAGCTCCGATATTTTGAGTTTATGTTTTCACTTTTTCAAAAGTTTTCATACCTTTGTAGCGATGAAAAAGGGGCTTTTCCGGACCCGTGCGGAGCCGATGGGTTTTTTGGGGCGGGGAAGGAGATGAAAGTGGTATCCTTTTTGACCATATAGCAAACTGAAAATGAGGTTTTAATTTAACAATACAACAAACTATGATCGACAAGAAAGATTTGAGAAAGTACGGTATCACCGGCGTAGAGGAGATTATCTACAACCCCTCGTATGACGAGTTGTTCCGTGAGGAGACCAAGAAGGGTCTTCGCGGCTTCGAGAAGGGTCAGCAGACCGAGATGGGTGCCGTGAACGTGATGACGGGTGTTTACACCGGTCGTTCGCCCAAGGACAAGTTCTTCGTGATGGACGAGACGTCGAAGGACACCATCTGGTGGACCTCGCCCGAGTACAAGAACGACAACAAGCCCGTAACGAAGAAGGCTTGGAAGGAGCTGAAGAAGATCGCCTCGGAGGAGCTGTCGGGTAAGAAGCTCTATGTGGTGGATACCTTCTGCGGTGCCAACGAGAATACGCGCCTCAAGATTCGTTTCATCATGGAGGTGGCCTGGCAGGCACACTTCGTGAAGAATATGTTCATCCGCCCGACCGATGCCGAGCTGGAGAACTACGGTGAGCCTGACTTCGTGGTACTGAACGCCTCGAAGGCCAAGGTGAAGAACTACAAGGAGCTGGGTCTGAACTCGGAGACGGCCGTTGTCTTCAACCTCACGGAGAAGATGCAGGTGATCATCAACACCTGGTATGGTGGTGAGATGAAGAAGGGTATGTTCTCCTACATGAACTACCTGCTGCCCCTGCAGGGTATCGCCTCGATGCACTGCTCGGCCAACACGAACGAGAAGGGCGAGACGGCTATCTTCTTCGGTCTGTCGGGTACGGGTAAGACGACCCTTTCGACCGACCCGAAGCGTCAGCTCATCGGTGACGACGAGCATGGTTGGGACGACGAGGGTGTCTTCAACTTCGAGGGCGGTTGCTACGCCAAGGTTATCAACCTCTCGAAGGAGAACGAGCCGGACATCTGGAACGCCATCCGTCGCAACGCCCTGCTGGAGAACGTAACGGTGGACAAGAAGGGTCAGATCGACTTCTCGGACAAGTCGGTTACGGAGAACACCCGCGTTTCGTACCCCATCTTCCACATCGACAACATCGTGAAGCCCGTATCGAAGGCTCCCGCCGCCAAGAAGGTGATCTTCCTCTCGGCCGACGCCTTCGGTGTGCTGCCTCCCGTTTCGATTCTGACCCCCGAGCAGACGAAGTACTACTTCCTGTCGGGCTTCACGGCCAAGTTGGCCGGTACGGAGCGTGGTATCACGGAGCCTACGCCGACCTTCTCGGCCTGCTTCGGTGCCGCCTTCCTCTCGCTGCACCCCACCAAGTACGGTGAGGAGCTGGTGAAGCGCATGGAGAAGTCGGGTGCTACGGCCTACCTCGTGAATACGGGTTGGAACGGTACGGGCAAGCGTATCTCGATTAAGGATACGCGCGGCATCATCGACGCCATCCTCGATGGTTCGATTGACAACGCTCCGACGAAGATGATTCCGATGTTCGACTTCAAGGTGCCGACCGAGCTGCCGGGTGTGAATCCCGCCATCCTCGATCCGCGCGATACCTACGCCGATGCTTCGGAGTGGGAGGTGAAGGCCAAGGACCTCGCCGGTCGCTTTGTGAAGAACTTCCAGAAGTTCACGGGCAACGAGGAGGGTAAGTCGCTTGTGGCTGCCGGCCCGAAGGTGGAGTAAATGGCGAATTAAAAATTTAGAATTTAGAATTCAAAATTCAAAATTAAATTCGAAAATAGCAGAGGGTGTCCCAATTTGTCGGGACACCCTTTTTGTTTTGCCGCCGCAGTATAGTTTGGGCTTATGGTGATATAAAAATTATCAATTTGACAAATAGTTTTTTATCTATTATCTTTGTATCAGCAACAGAGATAAACCTTAAAACAGCAAGACTATGGCAACGAAGTTTTATAAGTGCCGCCACTGCGGCAACGTAATCGAGAAGGTGGTTGATTCGAAGGTCCCCGTCGTGTGCTGCGGCGAGAAGATGGAGGAGCTGATTCCCAACACGGTTGAGGCGAGCGGTGAGAAGCATCTGCCTGTGGTGACGAAGTTGGACGAGTGGACACTCAAGGTCGAGGTGGGCAGCGTGGCCCATCCGATGCTTCCCGAACACCACATCGCCTTCATCTATGTCGAGACCGAGCAGGGTGGTGTGCGTGTCGATTTGCACGACAAGCCCGAGGCGGTGGTCAATACCTACCCCTATCGTCCCGTGGCAGTCTATGAATATTGCAACCTCCACGGGCTGTGGAAGACCGAATTGTAGGCGATGAATTGAAAATTTGAGCGTTTTGTGTTGATTAAGTTAGGTTGAGTGCAGGGGTGTGACCCGAAGTCGCGCCCCTGTTTTTGTACTACAAACAGCAAAAAGAGAGGTTGTCCAAGCGGACAACCTCTCTTTTCTCGTGGCCGTAAAGCGCTTCAAACGAGGCCCTTTATACGGTCATAATCTCCTTCTCCTTGGCAGCCAGCACCTCGTCCAGCTTCTTCGAGAATTTGTCGAGCATCTTCTGGGCGCGCTCGCCGCCATCCTTTGCCTCGTCCTCGGGCATGCCCTCCTTCTGGGCCTTCTTGAAGGCCTCGATGGCATCACGACGGGCGTTGCGCAGACTTACACGAGCCGTCTCGGCCTCGCCACGGGCGCGCTTAACCAGCTCCTTACGACGCTCCTCCGTCAGCGGGGGCATCGTCAGGCGAATCTGCTCACCGTTGTTCGAGGGCGTAAGGCCGATGTTGGAGTCCAGGATGGCCTTCTCAATGACACGAATCAGGTTCTTGTCCCAGGGCTGAATCAGGATGGTCTTGGCATCGGGTACGGTGACCGATGCAGCACCCGATACGGGGACCTGCGAGCCGTAATACTCCACCATCACGCCATTCAGGATGTTCGTCGAGGCCTTGCCGGCGCGGATGTTCAGCAGCTCCTCGTCGAGATGCTCGACCGCCTTTTGCATGCGCGAGGAGGCTTCGTTAAGAATCGATTGGGTATCCATATTGTTTGGTTTTAAGTTTGTTCTACGATTATTTGTTCAGCAGCTCTTCGATGCGCTTGACCAGCCCGTCGAACTCCTCCTCCTCGTAGCCTACCGAGGCGATGACCACCTTGCCGTCGGCATCAATGAGGAAGTTGCGGGGGATGAAGTTCGAGGCGAAGAGGTCATAGACCTTGCGCTCGGGGTCGAGACCCATCGGGAAGGTGTAGCCCGTCTGCTCGCGGAAGGCGGCCACGGTCTCCCGCTCCTCGCCACGCGAGATGGGGATGAAGACAAACTCCTGCCCCTCGAAACGCTTGATGATATCCTCCTCGACGCGCGTCAGCTCCTGACGGCACGGGGGACACCAGGTGGCCCAGAAATTGACCAGCACCACCTTGCCCTTCAGGGCCGAGAGGGTGAGGGTCGAGCCGTCGAACATCTCGACCGTGAAGTCGGGAGCCTGCATCCCCTCCTTGACGAGGGTCGTGGTCTGGGTCTCATCCTCTACGACCTGCTCCGCAGCATCCGTCGCCTCGGCCTCGGCCGTGGGTGTCGTGGGAAGCAGGAAAATCACGGCACATACCACGATGAGCAGTGCCACAAGCAACCACAAACGGGTTGTACGTTGTTTTTTGCGTGTTCTGATAGCCATATTATGCCAATTTTACAAGTGTACCGATTGGTTCGCCTGCAAGCACCTTACCGAGATTGCCCGGCGTATCCATATCGAAGACGATAATTTCCAATTTGTTCTCGCGGCAGAGCGTGAAGGCGGTCTGGTCCATCACCTTGAGCTGGCGGCTGATGACCTCGTCGAAGGTGATTTCGTCGAACTTCACGGCCGTGGGGTCCTTCTCGGGGTCGGCCGTATAGACACCATCCACGCGCGTACCCTTCAGCATCACCTGGGCCTCAATCTCGATGCCGCGCAGGGCCGAAGCGGTGTCGGTCGTGAAGTAGGGGTTCGACGTGCCGCCACCGATAATGACCACATAACCGGCCTCCAGATACTCGATGGCACGCGCCTTGGAGAAGTATTCGCCGATAGGCTCCATGCGAATCGAGGTCAGCACCTTGCACTTTACGCCGTTGTCCTCCAAGGCCGATTGCAGGGCCAGCGAGTTGATAATCGTGGCCAGCATGCCCATCTGGTCGCCCTTCACGCGGTCGAAGCCGCGCTTGGCACCCGTCATGCCGCGGAAAATGTTGCCACCGCCAATGACGATGCCGATCTGGATGCCCGTCTCGGCTACCGCCTTGATTTGCTCGGCATAGGATTGAAGTTGGGCCGGATCGAGGCCGTATTTTTGCGCTCCCTGGAGCGATTCGCCGCTCAATTTGAGCAGGATGCGATTGTATTTCATCTCTACTAATTTTGATTCGTTATGCGAAGATAACAATTTTCTTTGAAAAAATAGGCAAATTATCGTATCTTTGTGCTATGATGGTCGAACAGAAGTATCAAATCCTCGAAAAGGTCAATGCCCCCGACGCGCTGAAACAGCTCACGCCGGAGGAGCTTCGTCTGTATTGTGACGAGCTGCGCAGCTACATTATCGAGGCCTGTTCGATTAACCCGGGCCACCTGGCCTCGAGCCTCGGCACGGTGGAGCTGGCCACGGCCCTGCACTATGTCTATTCCACACCGGAGGATAAAATCGTCTGGGATGTGGGCCATCAGACCTATCCCCACAAAATCATCACCGGCCGCCGCGAGGCCTTCCTCAATCAGCGCAAGAAGGGGGGCATCAGCGGCTTCCCGCGCATGGACGAAAGCTCCTACGATGCCTTTGGCGGGGGTCACGCCTCGGTGTCGATTTCGGCGGCCTTCGGTATGGCCAAGGCGGCCGAGCTGCGGGGCGAGGAGCGGCACATCGTGGCCGTGATTGGCGATGGTGCCATGACGGGCGGCCTCTCCTTTGAGGGGTTGAACAACGCCGGTGCCAGCCGCAACACGAATCTATTGGTGGTGCTGAACGACAACAACATGGCCATCGACCGCGCCACGGGTGCGCTGAAGAGCTACCTGGTGAAAATTACCTCGTCGCACCACTACAACCGCCTCAAACAGCGCGTGTGGGCCGTCTTGTCGCACCTGCCCGCCCTGCAACGCTTCCTGCAAAAGGCCGGCACGGCCACCAAGCAGGTGCTGCTGCACAACAGCAACCTCTTCGAGAGCTTCAATTTCCGCTACTTCGGCCCCATCGACGGCCACAACCTGCCCGAGTTGATTCGCACACTGAAGGCCCTGAAACAGGTCAAAGGGCCGAAACTGCTCCATGTGATGACCACCAAGGGCAAGGGCTATACCCCTGCCGAGCAGGACCAGACCACCTGGCACGCCCCCGGGCGTTACAACCCCGAGACGGGCGAACGCATCAAAAGCCCCTACGAGGCCGACCGCTACCAGGATGTCTTTGGGCAGACGATGATTGATTTGGCCAAGGCCGACGACCGCGTGGTGGGCATCACGGCCGCCATGCCGTCGGGGTGCGGTCTGCTGAAGATGATGCGCGAAATGCCCGACCGCACCTTCGATGTGGGCATCGCCGAGGGCCATGCCGTCACCTTTGCGGCGGGTCTGGCCACCTCGGGCATCATCCCCTTCTGCACCATCTACTCGACCTTCATGCAGCGTGCCTACGACAATGTGATTCACGATGTGGCGATTCAGAACCTCCCCGTCGTCTTCTGCCTCGACCGAGGCGGTCTGGTGGGTGAGGATGGAGCCACGCACCACGGCACCTTCGATATGGCCGCCTATGCCGCCATCCCGTCGCTCACGGTGGCTGCACCGCGCAACGAGCTGGAGCTGCGCAATTTGATGTACTCGGCCAAGGAGTCGGGTCACCCCTATATGATTCGCTATCCGCGCGGTATGGGCGAGGGGGTCGTTTGGCGCGACCAGCCCTTCACGCTCCTGGAGGAGGGGCGGGGTGAAAAGCTCCGCGAGGGCGAGGAGATTGCCCTGCTCACCGTGGGTACGACGGCCAAAGATGCCGCCACGGCGCTGAATCGGGCGGCCGAGGAGGGCATCCATGCCGCACACTACGATTTGCGTTTCGTCAAGCCGCTCGATACGGCCCTGCTCGACGAGGTGGCCGACCGTTTCCGCCGCATCATCACCATCGAGGATGGTGCTTTGCGCGGTGGTGTGGGCGAGGCCGTGGAGGCCTACCTGCACGAAAAGGGCTATCGGGGCGAGGTGGTTCGGCTCGGTATTCCCGACCGCTGGATTCGCCACGGCACCCCCGACGAACTGCATGCCGAGTGCGGGTTTGATGTGGAGGGTATCTTATGCGCCCTGCGTAAATAGAGGGGGGGGGATCCGCCTAACAAGGCTCTTTTTGCATCTGCCTCGCCTGCGAAATCCTGAAAGAGGAAAGAGGAAAGTTCCTTTAGTAACCTTTAGCAACCTTTCCGCCCTTTTCGCCCCTCGGCCGTTTGGCAGGTGAACCCAAATCCCGCTTATTATACAACTTCTAAAAGAAGGGGTCGCTCAACAATCGTGTTGGGCGACCCCTTCTCTTTTGGTATGGTTTATGCGACGAAGTCGGTATGATGAAGATGGTACTGATTACGTTGATACTTGCTACGCTGGTGGGAAGCGTCCTCTGCGCACCGGCGAACAGTTGCATCGACCGCACGACGGTCGGCAAGTTGGATTTGAAACGCTTTATGGGTCGCTGGTACGAGATTGCCCGCTACGACCACCCCTTTGAGCGTAATTTGGAGGCGGTGCAGACCGATTATCGGATGCTGGAGAATGGAAAAATCGAGGTGATAAACCGCGGTGTGGATGTGCGGACGGGTAAGGAGAAGGTGGTGCGTGGCAAGGCCCGCACGACCGATACCCCCGGGCGACTGCGTGTCTCGTTCTTCCTCTTCTTCTTCTCGGATTACAACATCCTGGCCGTGGCCGAGGACTACTCCTGGGCCTTGATTGGGGGTCGTTCGCCGAAATACCTTTGGATTTTGTCGCGTACGCCCCGCCTGTCGGCCGTCACCACGCGCCACATCCTCCACCTTGCCGAGGAGCGCGGCTATGCCACCTCGCCCCTGATGTTCATCGACCAGCCCGAGGCGGCCGAGCATCAGGCCACCGAGCAGGCGATACCGAGTGCCTCGACCTGAAGGGCAATGGCTTGCAACTCCTCCTTCGCAACGCGCGTAAGGCTCTTGCAGGGGGTGTCGCGGTCGAGCGAATAGATCATCACCTGGCGCGGTCGAATCTCGGCCACCAGGTGAAACCAGGCCGCCACCTCCTCGGGGGTGGTGTTGTCTATTTTAACCCCGTTGCGCTCTCCGCGCAGGAACATCGTCTGGAGAATCATCCGCCCCTCGAATTGCTTCATGCGGGCCACCACGTCGGCCACCGTGTAGTGGGCCTGGCGCGGCTGGTTGATGCAGCGTACCGTCTCGTCGAAGGCCGAGTCGAGCTTCAGGATGTTGTTATCGACCCGCTCCAGAGCGCGGCATACCGCCTCGCGGTGGAGCTGCGTGGCATTCGAGAGGACCGAGATGGCGGCCGTGGGGCAGAGTCGGTCGCGGAGCGCAATCGTGTCGTCGATGATGGCCTCGAAGTCGGGGTGCATCGTCGGCTCGCCGTTGCCGGCAAAGGTGATGACATCGGGCGGCGTGGCCTCCTCGGCCATGCGTTTGAGTACCGCCTCCAGCTTTTGGCGCACCTCCTCGCGGCTGTTGAAGCGCATCTCGCCCCTCCGCTCGTCATTCCACCCGCATTCGCAGTAGATGCAGTCAAACGAGCAGAGCTTGGCATGGACGGGGAGCAGGTTCACCCCCAACGAAAGGCCCAATCGGCGCGAATGGACAGGGCCGAAAATCACATCTTCAAAGAGGGCTGTCATGGGCTTATTTCAAGAGGCTTTTGAGCGTCTCGTTTACAATCTTGCGCGTGGCGGTCTCGGTGGCAGTTTTGGCCGCCTTGCCCAGCACGCTCTTGCTCGTCGATTTCTTCGACGAGCTGCCCGTGATGGACTTCGCTACCGAGGTGCTGATGCTGCGGATGAAGCTCGTGGCGGCTGCCCCGATGAGCGTGCCTAACAGGCCGCGGCCGATGCCGCTACCGCTCTTGCGCTCCCTCTTTTCGCGCTCCTTCTCCTCGAGGGCGGCCTGCTTGGCCTCCTCCTCGCGGGCCGCCTGCTCTTGGGCCTCCTTCTCGGCGGCGGCCTGCTGCTCGGTCAGCACCTCGTAGGCACTCACGCGGTCCACGGCGGCATCGTAGGCGCGGATATCGGCCGGTGCGGAGGCAATCAATACCCAGCGCTCCTCGTCCGTGATGGCTCCGATTTGGCTCAACGGGAAGAGAATCTTGGCCCGCTCCACCACCGAGGGTGCGCCCTTCGTGTCGAGGAACGAGACGAGGGCCTCGCCCGTGCCTAACTCCATGATGGCCTGCTCGGTCGAGAACGAGGGATTGGCGCGGAAGGTCTGTGCCGCCGAGCGCACCGCCTTCTGGTCTTTGGGTGTAAAGGCACGCAGGGCGTGTTGGATGCGGTTGCCGAGCTGACCGAGAATCTCCTCCGGAATATCGGTCGGCGATTGGGTGACGAAATAGACACCCACCCCCTTCGAACGAATCAGACGTACCACCTGCTCGATTTTATCGACCAGGGCCTTCGATGTGCCGTCGAAGAGCATGTGGGCCTCGTCGAAGAAGAAGACCAGCTTCGGCAGCTCCCCGTCGCCCACCTCCGGCAGGTTTTCGTACAGCTCCGAGAGCAGCCACAAGAGGAAGGTCGAGTAGAGCTTCGGGTTGAGCATCAGCTTGTCGGCCGCCAGCACATTCATCACGCCGCGCCCGCCCTCGGTCTTCATCAGGTCGAAGATGTTGAAGGCCGGCTCACCGAAGAACTTGTCGCCCCCTTCGCTCTCGATGGAGAGCAGAGCGCGCTGAATGGCCCCGATTGAGGCCGACGAGATGTTGCCGTACTCGGTGGTGTACTGCTTGGCGTTCTTGGCCACGAAGTCGAGCATCAGGCGCAAATCCTTCAGGTCGATGAGCAGCAGCGCGTTGTCGTCGGCAATGCGGAAGACGATGTTCAGCACGCCGCTCTGCGTCTCGTTGAGCTGCATGAGGCGCGACAGGAGCTGCGGACCCATCTCGCTCACGGTGGTACGCATGGCGTGGCCGCGCTCGCCATAGACATCGAACAGGCGTACCGGACACCCCGCAAATTGCGGCTCCGTGATGCCGAACTCGGCACAACGCTTCTCGATGAAGCCGCTCATGGCTCCCTTTTGGCTGATGCCCGAAAGGTCGCCCTTCATATCGGCCATGAAGCAGGGAACACCCGCCTGGGAAAAGGTTTCGGCCAGCACCTGCAACGTGACGGTCTTACCCGTACCCGTGGCACCGGCAATCAGTCCGTGGCGGTTGGCCATCGAACCCTCAATCGAGATGGCCCCCGCGGGGCCGTGGGCTACATAGAGCTTTTTGTCGGAAGTGTACATATCTCTCGGAATTTTATTTCGTGCGCGATTCTTTCTCGCAAATATAATCGAAAGGGGCGAGAAAACCAAACCGCGCTTCTGCGGGGCGGCAAAAGGGGCGGCCGGAGGGTTCGATGCGCCGTCGGAAGCCCATCGAAAAGTCGCCCGTTGCCCCTTCCGAGCCGTGTTGCCGACCGCGTTTTTGCTTGCAAAATACTACTACAAATTGTAATAATACTACTAAAACGAACAAAATAGAAAGCGTAACACGCAGAAACACAGCAAAATAAAAAGTAACAATCTGTAATCCCCCCCCCCCATTTTCGCTGAAAAAGTGTTCTAAACCACGGAAAAGCTATATCAAAAGGGAATATTTTGAATGGCTCTATTTGCGAATTGTAAGTCTTTTATTTTCCTTTGCAGTGTTCTATCTACTTGGGCCATTTCCGATAGAAAAATATCCTTTCGGAGCGTAGGGCCGTGGAGGGGACGGCATAATATAAATATAAGGTGTCGGGTAGTTCGACCTGCCCCGCCCGAAAACGTGAGCATACGAAATTTAAAATATGAGAGGTGTATGAAAAGGAAAGTGTATGACGCGCCATGGACATCCGTTGTCTCGGTGCAAACGGAAGGTTGTTTTGCATCTTCGTTGGAGAATAATGCAACGCTTGACCCCGATGCTGTCACGATTGAGGTAGAGCAGTATGCGTCGATTGAAAATGACGTGGCGTTTAACTAAAAATCTGGCGTAATATGAAAAAGTTGTTTTATGCAATGCTTTGTGCGCTGGTTTTGACCGCCTGCGCCAAGAGCGAGGGTGCGTTGTCGCCCGAAGAGTCGGGCCGTGAGGCCTATTTGTCGTTGTCGATTGATGTACCCGTACCCAATCGGGTGGAGACACGTGCTATTTCCGAGCTGGAAAGTGTGGTTAATGAGTTGATGCTCATTATGTTTGACGGCTCGACCAAGCAGGTTGTCAATCTGACCGATTCTACCACATTGATTTCCGGGACCCTCGATGTAGCTAATGGCTATCGCACCTATACGCTTGCCGATGCGGTGCAGGTGGCCAGCGGTAATTGGAATGTCTATGCCGTGGCCAACTGGTCCTCTCTCTTCTCGAACCTTACGGCCGAGCAATTGGCCGCCATGAGTGAGGCGGAGTTGAAGCGTACCCAGATGTTCAATAACGAGCAGTATTTCCAGTCGGGTAGCCGCTCACTGCCCATGAGCAGTTACGCGCCCGGCGTGGTGGTTTATCCCGCCGACGATAAGGACCACAGCACCGAGCTGTCGCTCTCGTTGCGCCGTGCCGTATCGCATATCGAGTTTAAGTTCCAGAATGGTACGACGAGCAACAATCCCAATTTCCAGCCCGAGACCTTTGCGGTCTATAACCTGCCCAAGACGGCGGGTCTGATGCACAACATCGAGGGGGTATCGGATGTTGATTTGGTGCAGTCAACGGAGTATTTCAATATCACCAATCAATCGGTCCCCGGTAGTGGCGTGATTGAGTTCATAATGTTGGAGAATGTGAAGACTGCAAAGCAGACGACCGGAGGAGATTATAAGAAGCGCGATAAGGTAAATGATGCGAAGACGGCCTTTGTTTATGCTCCCGAGCACGCTACCTTCTTGCGCATTTCGGGTGCCTATGAGGACAACGATTATCGCGGTACCATCAGTTTCCTGATTCACCTGGGTGATTTCGGTTCGAGCAGCTCGACCGATGCGGCCAAGATGGATAACTTTGCCGTAAATCGTAACGAGCATCACACCTACACCGTGACCGTCAACGGCGTGCAAGACCTGATTGTCGAGGCGCAGAAGGGTGATGAGAACCCGGGTATTTCGGGTGAGATTACCTCGAAAGGCTCGAATGTCTTTGTCTTGGATGCCCACTACGAGACGGTCATGGTGAAGATTCCGAAGTCCCACATCGACGGTTCGCACACCTACGAGCAGGATGGCGAGACCGTGACGATGAAGAACGAAGTGCAAATCTTCTCGCCCAAGCATCCCGACGGCGTGGTGATTTCGCTGACCGGCGACACGGCGCCCGAGGGCGACTACGGCTGGATTCAGTTCCAGAAGCCGGCTAACACCACCTCGTTCCCGATTTACGGCAAGAATAACCCCGTTGGTACGATTTACGACCTTTGCAAGAATCCCGACACCTATGCTTTGTTTGTGGAGAAGGAGAATATGTACTATTCGGTGGCCTTTGTCGATGAGTTCTTCTACGAGGATTTGCCCCTCAGCGACTTTGTCAATGTCACGAACCGTGTCTTCATTCTCAACCCCCACCCGATTCATACCTCGGTGGACGGTGAGTCGATTTACAAGGCCGACTGCACCATGCAGCTCAACCAGCGTTCGATTAAGAGTACCTATGTGTTGAACGACAGCTCGATCAACCCCTTCGGTATCGAGACCTGGGACGAGACGGGCGAGAAACCGTATGGTGTTGATGAATACTACGGCTCCGAAACGAATCGTTTCGAGGGTTGGGCGAATACGAATAGTTATGGGTTCCGTGAAACTGGCGAATCTGCACCCTTGACCAGCGCAGGTTACCTCGAATCGGTGACCGATAACTCGAAGGCGTCGCACATCTGGACCAATGCTGCCGACTTTGATAATGTTATTCAGGCTGTCTATGCCCGTAACCGCGATGTGGATGGCAGCGGTGTGATTGAGGCCGATGAGTTGAAATGGTATATGCCCGCCTTGCAACAGTATCTGACCTTGTGGCTCGGACAGGATCTCTTGTTTGAAGATACCAAACTGATTACCGAAAAGGAGGTATTGGCGCAGACGGCTACCGAGATGGACAATGCGGTGAAGTTCTTTAATTCGACCTTTGTCGATCGTATCTATTGGCAGGATCAAGGTTGTTGTTTTGGTACGTGGCAGGGTGGCGGTCGTACCAGCAATAATGTTCGTTGTGTGCGTAACCTTGGCGCGCATGGCTCCTCGACCCATGCCAACAACGCGTCGGTGTTCCAAGCTACGCCCACCTTCCCCGCAACGATTTCGACCAACAGCGCGGGCAACTACGTGATTTCGGTTTCGGGTGTGCAGAATATTCGCAAGACCTATTACGACGGCTATTACCCCGTGCATACCGAGCGTTCGGACTATAACCTCCTGCCCATGAACTTTGAGGTAGCTCCATATACCAATGAAACCGATCGTTATAATGTCAAGTCAATGGGTGTCGGAGGTTTGGGGTCGGCTGATGCTGTTCTTGAACAGTTGAATGGTGAAGCCGATACCTATAATACGAGTGTGGCGAATACAGGAACCAAGTGGCGCGTACCGAATCAGCGCGAATTGATGTTGATGGCTATCTTGGGCGTGTTCCCCGAATATGGTTCGACTTGGGATCACTTTGGATCATCCACGTTTTATTCATGCTATGATAAGGAGGGATATGAGACTCGCGCACATTCGATATTCGTTTATGCGATTACTCCGAGTAGCTCGGCTACGTTTAATCTGCCCGGTGGTGATTATGGTAACGTACTCTTGCGTTTTGTGCGCGATGTAGCCGTTGAACAGGCTTCCTCTTCAGTCGAGGAGGGTGAAATGCCCAATGGCGGTACCGGCTTCGGCATCGAATAATCAACTAAAGCTCCAATGAATCAAACACCAATCCAATTTATGAGGAGATTTTTTATTGTAATCAGCGTGCTTTTAGCGGCCGCTTGTGTGAAAGAAAATGTAGGTGACCCGCTTGTAAAGATGACCCTCAAGGGCGAATCCGAAGCTGTCACACGTACCATGGTAGGCGAGGCAACCGCCACCTCGACCACCCTGTGGTGGTCGGTGGGCGATGCCGTCGGTGTCTTCGGTCGGAATACGAAGAATGCCAATTTTGTGGCCTCGATTTCGGAACCGACAGCTACTGCCCTCTTTTCGGGTGCCATGACCTCGGGCGATGAACCGCAGTATGCCTATTTCCCCTACAACAGTGCTTCGACCTTAGAAACGGCGGTGGAGGCGGTGGTTCCCACCACGCAATCGTTCGCGGTCGGAGGGGCTTTGCAGGGCGATGTGCGCATCTCGCGCAGCGTGTCGGGCGATGCCGACTCGTTCAGCACCACCTTCCGTTCGCTCACCACGCTGCTCTGCCTCAAGCTCGATGCCGCCGAGGTGGAGGGTGTCGCCATGACCGAGCAGCTGCGCTCGATAACCTTGTATGGTCCGTCGGGTGCTTGGACGGGTAACTACACCATCGACCTCACGCAGAGCAACGCCTCGTTGGAGGCTGCGGGCGAGAACGAGTCGAAGGTGACCATCGTGCCGGCCGAGCCGATGACCCTGGCCGAGGCGGTCGAGGTGCCGATTTATGCAATGGTTGTCCCCGAAATCACCCAGGGTGATGTGGTCGAGGTCTTGGTGCAGACCAACCAGACGAAAATCAGCTGCCGTGTCACCTCGCGGGTCGATTTCGTAGCCGGAACTTGCTACGATGTACCGCTGGTGCTTCGTCACGCCACAGAGGAGAACGACCTGGTGGTTGAGCCGGCCGGCGAACAGGCCCAATTCACCGCCTTTAAGTTCGAGGCCGCCAACAACAGTGCCTCGGGTGCCATGCTGACCAAGGCCGCTTACTACAATGGTTCGACGACGAAGACCACCACCTCGACCCAATACACCGACTTTGAGATGACCATCGACGAGGAGGCGGATGCCGTGCAGGGTGTGATTCCCTACCTCTACAACTTCTCGCTGGCCCCCACCTTCGAGGTGACGGAGGGTGCCACGGTCTGGGTGGGCAATCAGCAGCAGACGAGCGGAAAGAGCGTGCAGGACTTCTCGCAGCCCGTGACCTATACGGTGCGCTCGGCCGAGGGTGCTGACCACAACTACACGGTGACGGTGACCAACAACGGTCTCCCCGTGGTGGTATTGACGCAGAACGACCCGAACAATGTGACTTCGGAGGATGGATGGGTTGAGCATGACGGATGGGACGAGTATCTGACCTCGCACACCTTCCTCGGAACGACCATCCCCTGCAAGCTGACCGATTTCGATGACTTGGAGGAAAGCTCCACGATTAAGATTTACGAGCAGGGCGTGGCCTCGCTCGACGGAACGTGCGGCTTCCGCATGCGCGGTAATTCGACGGCCAACTTCCCCAAAAAGCCGATGGCCATCAAGCTCGATGACAAGTCGGAGGTACTCGGTATGCCGTCGCACAAGCGTTGGTGTCTGCTGGCTTCGTGGACTGACCGCTCGCTGATGCGCAACTCGGTGGCCTTCAAGGTTGCCAATACGCTCCGAGACCACTTCACGGGTGCCGCAGGTGCCGAGGATGGCTACGGCCTGGTGTGGAATCCGAGCGGTGTGAATGTCGAGCTGGTGCTGAACGGTGTCCATGTGGGCAGCTACTTCCTCTGCGAGCAGATCAAAATAGACAAGAATCGCCTCAATATTCAGGCCGAGTATGATGCCAAGGATAACCAGCCCTTCGCCGAGTGCGGCTTCCTGATGGAGTGCGACGATAACTACGACGAGAACTGCAAGTTTAAGACCTCGTCGCGCTATATCCCCTTCATGTTCAAGGACGATGTGCCGTCGAGCTATCAATCGACCATGCAGAGCTTTATCAATGCCATCGAGAGCAATCTGAACAGCAAAGAATTCTCGACCGCCTACGAGAGTCTCGACATCAACTCGGTCATCGACTGGTGGATTGTCTATGAGTTGTCCATGAATGCCGAGTATCGCCACCCGAAGAGTGTCTATTTCTATCGTGAGGGCGAGGGCAAGCTCTTTGCAGGTCCGGTGTGGGATTTCGACTACCAGACCTTCCCCAACCCCACGAAGATTAACGAGATTAACACGCGCTTCGGCCATACGGATGCCAATTACACGATGACCTACAGCCAATTCATCAGCTCGGAGCGTGTAACCTCGACCGAGCCGGCCGTATGGTATCCGTTGCTCTTCAACGATGCGACCTTCAAGGCCCGCCTCAAGAGCCGCTGGAACTCGGCCTATCCCGCCCTGCTTGCCTTGACCTCCTACATCGAGGAGCAGGGACAGAAGGTGGCCTTGTCGGATGCCTCGAATGTGGCGATGTGGCCCTTCGACTCCGGTGACCGCACCGGCTACAGCTGGTATATCGACTATGCGGGTGACGAGTTCATGACCCACGACGAGTTGGTCGAGAACTTCAAGAGCGTTTACCTGCAACGCCTGCAAGCCATGAATACGGCGATTAACGCGCTGTAATTGCAGGCCGGGAAGCCCCCGTGGCTGCCCTTCTATTTCGGTTGATGGGCCGAGATGGGTCGGAGGCCTACGATGCATCGAAGCTATCAACATATCCTCTCTTTTTTCGGCCGGACAGCCTCTCTCTCTCTTCGCTGTCCGGCCACTTTTTTTGAAGAGCAAAGAGCAAAGAGGAAAGAGCAAAGAGGGTTGAAAGTTAAAAGAGGAAAGTTCCTTTAGTCCCCTTTAGCAACCTTTAGTCCCCTTTTCCGCCCTTTTCGCCCTTTCCGCCCGCTTGCAAAAACAAAAAAACGCCCCGCACCTTCGAAGGTTGCGGGGCGTGTGGTTGATGGGCCGAAACGCTACTCCCAGCCGGTCAGGGCGGCAAAGGCCTCGATGACGATGCGGGCCATCTTCTCCTGCCCGTAGCGGTTGGGATGCTCCGAGGCGCCGAGGTCGGTCGTGCGGTTATAGACCCCGCTCGAGATGTCGGCCATGGCCGCATGGGGAAGCTCCCCGACCATCTCCTTTACGCACTGCACGGCATGGGGCGAATGGACCACACACAGCACGGGAAGCTCCTCGCCCCAGGCTGCACGCAGCCGCTCGATGAGGGCGCGATAGCCGGCCGTATATTGCTCCTCGGTGGGGTGGGGCGGCGTGCTGAAGTCGTTCGTGCCGAGCGTGATGACCAGCGCATCGGGGCGGTAGGGGCTGGTCGTGAAGTCCCAGGCCGAGACCGGCTCCTCGTCGTAGAGGCGGAAGGCGCGTGCGCTCATCGTGGTCGTCGGGTCGGAGAGTTGCAGCGAATCGCCGTAGTTGCGCACCAGACCGCGCCCCGAGTGGGAAATCAGGTTGTAATCGGCCTCGAAGTGGTCGGCCGTCAGCGCGGCATAGGTGTAGCGGCAGTTCTCCGTCTCGGGGAGGAACGGCTCGCTGCCCGATTTGCTCTCCGTGCCGTAGCCGCAGGTGAGCGAGTCGCCATAGAACTCGATGTGGCGCGGGCGTTGCAACGCCTCGGTCGAGAGCAGACGGCCGTCGGTCGTGAGCGAGTGGAGCGTAACACGTCCCTGCTCGGCCTCGGTGGCCTTTTGCAGGCGGATGTGGTGTTCGCCCTCGGCCGTGGGGTCGTTGAAGAGAACGAGCGTCGTATGGTCGCCCTCGGAGGTCAGCTTTGGCTGCTCACAGCCATCGACCCAGAGGTTGAGGTAGTTGCGTTTCGTGTCGCTTAGCTCGACGGCCAAGTAGCTGCCGCGAAAGCGGATGTCGATATAGACACCGCTCCAATCAAACGCGATGGAGCCGTCGTCGAGTGTGGCCGTGCGCCCCACCACGCGGGCGGGAGATTCGGCAAACGGGGTGGTCTGCTCCCCACAGCAAGCGGTCAGCGCCGCACAAAGGGTCATCATCCAAATCAATCGTTTCATCTGACAAATTCACCTTGAAGGGTTACGGGATAGGTATAGAAGGGGCGCAGCAGGGCATCAATCACGACGGCGCACTCCTTGCGTGTCAGCGCGCGGGTCGTGTTGTAGTCCGGCAACCCCCAGGCATTCCACATGGCATCGTTCACCTCGCCAAACCAACCCTCCAAATCCGACAGGGTGGTGTTGCGCTGCTCGGTGCGCAGCTCAAACTTCGCATCGTAGCGGTTCAGTCCGCGTGTCAGCTCCTCGAGCGTGATCGGCTCGTCGGCACGGAACCAGGTCTGGTTCTCCCAGCCCACGGTCATCCCCACCCCCTCGATGATGCCCGTGACACCGATGCGCTGCAAGGCGGCGAAGTGGGGGTCGGTGGCCTTCAAATCGAGGAAGGGGAGCAGGTAGCCCCCGCCGTTCAGCACCTCGCGCTGCACGTCGCGCACGGCCACCTCACGCGGCTCGATGCCCTGCTTCGCGGCCAGGGCCGCCACGATACCGGCCGCCTCGCCCAGCTGCATCACAACGGGTTGCAGGCGCGTGGAGCCATTCACCAGGTTGCTCACCGAAATCGACTTCTCGGCCACAATCAGCCCATCGACCCCCTTCGGGAGCAGCACACCCATCGGCACGCCATACGACGGCACGGAGTGGAAATAGAGGTTCGGCAGTGCCTCCCAACCCGTATAGCGGGTGTGGTGCTGGTCCACGGGGTAGTCGCCCACGCCAATCGCCGTGCGGTAGAGCGTATAATCATACGGGGCGGTGATGTGGTTCAGCTGGAAGCGCACCTCGCCATGCGTGCGGCGCGACTCGCGGTGGTAGGGCATTATCGGCATCAAATCCTCGGTCGGGAACTCGTCGTCGGCCAAGTCGAGCGTGTTCAGTCCCAGCTCGTGCTGGATGAAGTAGAGGAACGAGAGGGTGTGCTGCTTCGCCCGCTGCACCGCCTCACGCCGCTCCTCGGCCGTCATCTCAATCATATTGACGTAGTAGTCGTTGCCCTCGATGGGCCAGTTAATCATGATTTTGCCGTTCGGCAGCCGGCCGTAGGACATCATCATCTGCTTCGACCAGAGGCGGTTGGCCTCCTTCGGAGTGTGGCAGATGGCGTTGTCGCAGGCGCAGGCAAAGAGGGTCGAATCGTAGTCGGCAGGTCGCTCGATGGTCCGATCCTCGCCGTAGTCCTTCAGTATCATCACCATTGTCAGGTCCTGGATGATGCTGTTGGCCTCCTCGGGGGCGACATCCTCGCCCGTCACGGCACGGCTCTCCATGCCGATATCGTACTTTACGCCCAGCGCAGCCGCCACATCGCCCAGCTCCGTGCCGTCGATAAGGAGTTTGGCCGTCACCCGCTCACGCCCCTTCGGGCCGCGCAACTCAACACTCCAGCCCTCCTCCGTGCGCTCGATGGCCGTATAGTCGGTGTCGAACTTCACGGTCAGCAGGCTCTCCTGCTCGGCCATGGCGCGGAAGATGCGCGCCCCGACGCTCGGCTCAAAGAGCAGGTTGCTCACCCAGCCCGTCTTGAGGGCCTCGGCGCTGCCATAGTGCGCCTCGAGCGAGTCGCGCAACTCGCCCCACATACCGCCGCGCAGGCGGTAGTTGCCATCCGTGGCACTCACACCGGCCGAGGTGAGCATGCCGCCCAGCCAGGGACCTTGCTCGACAATCAGCGTGCGTGCGCCCAGGCGGGCTGCGCGGATGCCGGCCGTCGTGCCGCTCACACCGCCACCGATGACCACCACGTCGTATTTTTCACCGCCACATGCGGTCAATAACGCCGCAACCAGGAGGGTTACGGCGTAGGTAAAGAGTCGTTTCATGAATCGCTATTTCAATTTCAGGGTTTCTTGGTAGCTTCGGCCGAAGGGGTCGGTGGCTGTTACACGCACCTCGGTGGCCCCTTGCGGGATGGCAATGCGGAAGAAGTGGTCCGACACGCTCGGATAGACGTAGGGGTGGTCCAGCTTCTCGCGGTCGGCATACATCTTTTGCGCCCCCGGGTCGTAGGCCGAGAATCGCTCCATGGCCTGCTTGGCTCCCCCGTCGAACTGCGCCTCGATGCGCCAATTTTCATCCACGGCCCAGATGTTGGCCACCACCTGACCGGCAAAGGCCTCGGTATCGGCTCCGGTGTAGAGGGTCATCTGGTGGTCGGGCTTGAAGTCGGTCGATTTGTAGTACCACTTCACCTCGTCGCCATCGACCTCAAAGACCCCGTAGCCGCGCGGTGTGCCGTCGGTGCAGAGCATCCCCTGCCACCAGGCACCGCTCAGGGCGGGAATCACATGCTCGTAGAGCTGCTCGTTGATGATTTGGTTGTAGGTCGTGTGGGTGTGGCCCGAGAGGATGTGCGCCCGATAGGGGGCAAGCATCCGATGCAGTTGCGGGGCGTTGGTCATCACGTTGGAGATGTTGTTGTAGCTGAACTGCTTGCGGTCGCTCTCTTCGCAGGTCGAGGGGATGTGCAGCACCACAAAGACCGTCGTCCCGGGCTCCACATAGCTCAAATCCTTTTCGAGCCAGGCAAACTGCTTCTCGTCGAGGTAGCCGATGTAGAAGTAGTCGCGGCCGATGTAGAAGTTGTCGTTCAGCACCACATAGTGTGCCTTGCCCACGTTGAACGAGTAGCAGACCGGCCCGAAGGTCTCCTCCCACAGGCGGGTCGAGGTCTCGTGCGAACGGCTGTACAGGGTCATATCGTGGTTGCCCGGGGTCGAGAAGAAATCCACCCCCGCTTGCGAGGCCACCTCGTTGTAGGTGGGGTAGAAGCTGTGGTCGTAGGAGATCACATCGCCGCAGCAGATGCCGTGGAAGGGGATATCGTAGGCGGCGACCGTCTTGCGAATATCCTCCATGCCCGCTTTGAGGGCGGGGAACTCCTTCTTGTGCCAGATTTGGGGGTCGGCAATCACCACAAAGCCGTGGTGCGTATCCTCCTGCTCCTTCTTGTAGAGGGTGAAATCGTAGCTCTTGCGCTCCGGCTCGATGCGCTGCCAGAATTGTGGAACACTCTTTTCCGAAGCCACGCGGTAGCCGGCCGGTACGGTGATGTAGATGAGCTTGTTATCCTCCGACGAGGGGAGCGTGAAACGACCCTTCGCATCGGTCAGGGTGAAACTTTCGCCATCGGTCACCACGACCTGCGAAAGCCCCTTGCCCGCTGCGCTGACCGTCCCCTTCAACATCCGCCCTCCGGCAGCCCATGCCGTCGAGACCCACCACAGGGCCAGGATCGCCAACAAGATGCGTCTCATGGCTACTTTTCCATCTTTTGTTTCAACTCACGCAGCAGGCACTCGCACTTGTAGAGGCCGCGCGGCACATGGAAGCAACCCTTCCATTTGCCACCCTTGAGCGTCAGCAGCACCTCGCCACGACGATTCAGGTAGCCGTACCACTCGGGATGCTCCGCATCGCGGAAGTGCGACCAGGTGTAGTCGTGCAGCTTCTCGAACCACGCCTTGCAACGCTCGTCGCCCGTTAAGAGGTAGCCCTCCAACATGGCAATCGTCGATTCGATATGCACCCACCAGAGCTTCTGATCCCACTCGAGTTGCTGCGGGGGGCAGCCCTTGCGGTCCATGAAGTAGAAGATGCCGCCATGCTCCTTGTCCCAGCCGAATTCGAGGGTGTTCAGGCCAATCTCCACGGCCTTGCGAATCAGCTCCTCGTCGCCGCGACGACGGGCCAAATCCATCACGAACCACATCGTCTCGAGCGTGTGGCCCGGATTAATCAGGCGACCGTCGAACGTGTCGCTCAGCGTGCCGTCGGCATTCAGATGCTCCACCATCAGACCCAGCTCGGGGCGGTAGAAGGTGTTCATCACATCGCCCAGGGCCTTCTCAATCGACTCCTCGACCAGCTCCGGCTCAATCAGATGCTCAATCTCCAAGAGCAGGTTGCACAGAATCATCGAGGGGGCCAAGGCCCGCATATCGCGCGTGCCGGGGTGTGCCTTGCTCCACTGCGCCTTGGGGTTGTCCCAACGCTCCATGATGTGGCGGAACGTGCGGCGCGTCGCCTCGGCATACCGCTCCTCGCCCGTCGCCTTGTGCAGCTGGGCAAAGGCCATGGCCGCAAAGGTGTAGGAGAAGATGTTGTACGGCTCGACCAACGGCTCTCCCTCGCGCGTGAGGGCAAAATACCAGTTGTAGTCGCCGTCGTGGCCGTGGCGGAGCATGAACTCGGCACCCTGACGGGCGCAGGCCAGCCATTCGGGGTCAATCCCCTCTTTGTTGCAAAGCATCGAGAAGAGCCATACCTCACGCCCCTGCAACCACATGAATTTGTCGGTGTCGAATACCGAGCCGTCGCGGTCGAGGCAAGTGAAGTAGCCACCGAACTCCTTGTCCTGCGAGTGTTCCAGCCAGAAGGGCAGCACGCGCTCGTGCAGTTCGTCGTGGTATTGTTTGATTAAGGCATCAATCTGCATCATCGTATTGTTTCGTTTAAGTGGTTCTTTTTTTGGGGTTAGACACCTGCTTGCGGGTGCGGTTACAGCTTCTCGCCGAGGAAATACTCCCGATAGCGGTCGAAGAGGTGGTGTGCCGAGCTGTAGCACGACTGGGGCGAGAGGAAGTGCGAGAACTCGAAGGTGATGGCCTTGTCGTATCCGGCACGGGCGGCCGCCTCCAGCTTCATGCGCAGCTTCTCGAATTTGATAGGCAGGAACTTAATCGGCATATCGCGGTCGAAGGTCTCGGCATTGGTCCAGCACTCCATGCCGTAGCGGTCGGCCAGTCGCTTATTGACCTCGAAGAAGGCATCCAGCTCGTCGTAGTCGATGTGGCCGTCCTGGAAGGCGACGGCATCGACGGCACCCTGTATGCCGGCAAAAATTTCCTCCCACTCGCGCTCGTGGTCGGCCACCGATACGGCATCCTCCTTCGAGAGCGACGACGAGGCGGCCAGGACGGCCTTCTTGCCATCAATCCAGGGCGAAATGAGGGTCGGCAGACCCCCCGAAACGGCCTTGCAATGTGCGCCCTGCTCGCGGAAGGCCTCGATGACCCCCTTCGTGCGGCGCGAAATCTCGCCACTGAGATACCACCCGCCAAACGAGGGGTGGTGCTGGCCGTAGTTCTCCCACACCTCGTCGATGACGAAGCGGTTGTACTCGGTCTCCTTCGACATATCGCCCGTGTCCCAATAGTGGCCCGAGTCGTAGAGGCCGAAGTAGAACTTCATGCCGTGCTTGTCGGCCAGGCGAAGGAACATATCCAGCAGGTCGGTCGAGGGGGCATAGCACCCCTTGCCGATAAGGTATTTCGAGGGATAGGTGATGAATTTGCGGTATCCCGAGCGAATCATGATGACCGTGTCGATGCCAATCGAGCGCATGTGGCCGAAATCGGCATCCCACTCCTTCTCGCCCCAATTCTGGTGCGGAATATCGTGGCTGATTTCGTCGAGGAAGGTTCCGGTAATTTTCATAGGTTCTCCTTTTTTTACGATTTCCAATAGTAGTTTTTGCGCGTAAAGGGGTAGGTGATCACCATCACCAGGAGGGCGAAGAGTACCCCGCGCAGGAATCCGCACCAGGGTCCGAGGGCGGCAAACCGCTCAATCCACACCGAGAGGGTGGTCAGCGTGGCCAGCGGGGTGATGAGGTAGCCCGAGGCGGTGTAGGCAAACATCGGGTTGGCACCCATCGCCTCCAACATACGGAAACGAATCCCGAAGCGCAGCTCCAACGCCAGGGCGGCAATCAGCACGAAGGTCGCCAGCGCACCCGTCACGAAGAAGAAACTGACGGTGGCGTGGTCCTTCTTGATGCCCCCCTCGAGCGGCTCGGCCAACAGACCGATGAAGAGGAGTACGACACCCAGCGCGAAAAGCTCCTTCAGGAGGGGTTGCTCGGCCGTCTTAAGGCGGCTGATGAGCCAACCCGTGAGGGCGCACAACACCGTCGAAAGCAGCACATCGCAACCCACCTCGCGGACAAACAAGCCCCACATCTGCACCCCGATAAGGGCCGCCATGAGGGCCACAAGCAGCCCCGTCAGCGGGCCGTTTGCGCGATTTTCCTGCACCTCGTCGGCGGGCTTCTGTTTGAGGGCGCGGTGAATCACATCGCCGGCCAGCGTACCCGAAAGGACGAGGCAGAGGTATTTCAAAAATTCAAAGCGGAAGAGCCATGCGGCGGGGGTCTGTTGCCACAACCAGGCGCACCACGAACCCTCGACCGAGGAGGCCATCTTCAGCAGCGCGATGGCTCCGATTACCACCACACGCATCACCGTCGATTGGCGGGTGAGCCACCAAAGAATCGTCCCGAAGAGGGCCATCGAGGCCAAAATCAGGATGATGATGTCGCTTTGGTAGAGCGATACTTCGACCCCGAAAAGGGGCTTGTAGAGCATCGTGAAGGCCGCAAGCAGGAGGAATCCGCCCCAATTGAGGCGCGTATTGCCCCGTTTGTCGAGTTGCGGCAGGCGGACAAACATCGCAAAGAACAACCCCCACACCACGAGGGTCACCAGGGCGGCAGCCCAGGGTTGCAACAAAGTCAATCGCCCCATGCGCGTATTGCCCAGGATGATGGCAAAGGCGGCCAACCAGACGAAGCGGTGCAAGGCACTTCCGGCCACCTGCTTCAGCCCCTCGCCCTTGGCCTCGCGGCGGCGCAACGCCAACGGCATGGCGGCACCCATCGAGAAGAGGAAGAAGGGGAAGACCAAATCGACCCAGGTGATACCCGGCACTTCGGGGTTGAAGGCAAAGGTCGGCGGCGGCAGCTGGGCATGGAACATGAAGGCCGGCAGCTCGGCATTCCAGAGCATCTGCCCCGAAATCACCATGCCGATAATGGCCAACGCACGGAGTACGTCTATGGCTGCTACACGCTTCATTGTTTGCTATTTACGGAGGTATTTCATCTTTTTCAGGTACTCGACCCAGACCACATAGGCCTCCGGATGGAGGTGGATGCCGTCCTTCGTGTAGGCCTCCTTCACCTCGCCCCGCTCGTTCTCGAGCAGCGGGCGCAGATCGACCCATGTGGCCAACCCCTCGTCGCACAACGCCTTGTAGAGCGCGTTGAGGCGGCTGACGGCCTGCTGCTTGCCCTTCGCGTAGGCATAGGCCAGCACCTCGTCGTTGGGCGTAATGATGCTTTGCAGATAGACCTCGCAAGCGGGAACACGCTCCCGAACCATCTCGAGCATGGCACGCACATTGGCTGCCACCTCCTCCACGGGGCTATTGCCCGAGAGGTCGTTCACGCCCGCCATGAGGAAAATCTTGCGGGGGGCGAACTCCAAAATTTCGGGCAGGCGTGCCAGCATACCGCGCGTGTTATCGCCTCCGATGCCTCGATTGACCAGCGGCTTCTCCTTCGTCAGGAAGCTCCACCAGGCCTGCTCCGTGAGGCTGTCGCCCATCCAGACCACCGCACCGGTGGGCATCCCCTCCTTGCGGTGGGCCGCCATGCGGCAGTCGTAGTAGTCGCCAAAGCCCGATTGGGCCACGGCGGGAAGGGTCATCATAAGGGCCAACAAGGCAATCACGATACGCTTCATAGTTCCACCCAATTTTGAATTCTAAATTCTAAATTCTGAATTACAACGAGGCCTTCACCTGGTCGATACCGGCCTTGGCATACTGCCAGGTGTTGGCCTTCTTCAGGTGAATCATATCGAAGAGGAAGTAGCCGTTTGCGGCATCGTAGCAAGCCTTCACCGAGTTGGTAATGGCCTCATACTCCTGGGCATCGGTATATTTGTCCTCCGAATCCCAGTTGCCCACATCCGGACCACCGCATACGAGCGGACACGAGCCGGCCGTATATTTCATGGCGAGCTGGCAGAAGCCCTGCATCGTCCACTCCGACGAGCCATAGACGCTGCCCGGCGATGCGTAGGCACCGATGAGCATGTGGTCCATCAGGTCGGC
>X42_Goitered_Gazelle__coassemble_53_pt1 | contig 32253 bp, 24 predicted proteins | sample X42_Goitered_Gazelle__metabat2_low_PE_007 | metagenome-assembled genome bin X42_Goitered_Gazelle
AAATAAACAGCTACTTATATTTTGACCCAAGCGCCGCTTTTGGCATCATTACCCATTTATGCAGCCAAAAAAAATCTCTACTCGGCATTGCCCGAATAGAGATTCTTCTTGCGCCAAAAAAAGCGCACTATATAGCTCTTTGCTCTTTCCTCTCGATTATCGCATTGCGATTTCGGTCGAGCCAATCATGCGGCCCTCCATGTAGAGTTCGATTTTGTAGGTACCGGTGGCAAAGCCCGTCGAGTTGAAGTAGATACCCACCTCCAGGTCGGCATTCTGGTAATCGACCTCACGCATGGCCGAGTAGCTGATGGCCGAACCCTCGAACTCGAAGGTGGGCATCGCTTCGGTCGTGAGGACATAGCCGTCGGGCGAGGTGATGCGGACATAGATGGCCTTGTTGCCCGGGGTGGCCAACTCGTTGGCGGCCAGGACGAAATCGACACGCAGGCGGGCGGCATTCTTGATGCGCGTCACCTCACGACCGCGGTCGTTGAGGGCCATGAGACGAATATCGCGGGCGCGAACCACGGCACCCACCTTCACCTTGTTCTCCAGCTCGGCCTGTCGCTCCTCGGCCATATCGGCACGCAGGTTGGCCGAGGTGATCTCCTTGCGGTAGGAGACATTCTCGGTGATGAGCTTCTTGTTGAGCGTGTTGAGCGAGTCAATCTGGCGGATGTAGCCGCGCATGACCGTGCGCAACGAACCCAGCTCCTTCTCGTATTGGCGCATCTTGTTGTAGTTCCAGCGACGCTCCTGCTTGAGCTGCTCGACCAGCTCGTTGGCCTTCGTGAGCGACTCGGCAATCGAATCGTTCTGGTAGCGCAGGCTGTCGTAGTTGATAATCAGGTCGTTCAGGCCGGCCTGAATCGAGTCGCGGTCGGCGGCCAGCAGGGCGTTGTCGCGCATCTGCTCGCGGTGGATGCTGAAGTAGAGCAGCGAGATGGCCACCAGGATAACCGACAGGATGCCGATGACGATGCGGTAGCCGCGAATGGATTGGTTCTGCGCGGGTTGCGGGTCGTCGTAATACTCCTCCTCGTCCTCCTCGGCGGGGTTGTAGCCGTATTTATCTTCTTTCATGGCGTTTGGTATAAGGGGTTTCTAACCACAAAGATATGAAAAAAATCACTTTATCAAACTTTCGAGGGGATATTTCAGCCCCTTGAAGTCGTAGATGTAGGCCTGGATGCTGCCGATGCGCACGGGCGATTCGATCGAGAGGGGGATTTTGTTTTTGTCGTCCGAAATCCAAATCGTGAAGACCGTGCCGTCGGTGAACGAGAAGCCCTCGGTGGTGCCGAGCTGGCACTCGAACTTCAGGGCGCGGAATTTGCCCTTGTTGCGAATCTTCTTCACCTCGCGCCCCAGGAAGCGGTAGTTGATGTGGCGCACGGTGTCTTCGAGGACCATCTCCAACGTCCCGACACCCCCCTCGCTGAACTCCTCGGCCGAGGCCGAGCGCATGTTGAAGAAGAGCGAGATGGCATCCATCGAACGCTCCGTGAGGGGCAGGGTCATCTCCTTGAAGGGGCGTTTGCGGCTGCTCCAGCGGGTTGCGACCTGCATCGCCTCCCAATCGTAGCGGTAGGTGCTTTCGAAGGTGTAGCTGCCCTCCTGCAGGTTGCTCTCGAAGTGGACGGTGCGCAGGGTCGCGGGGTCGATATGAATCGTGTAGCGGTCCTCCATGTTGAAGAACCAGCGGTAGGTCGGTAGGGTACGCCCCACGCCCACCACGCGGTAGTGGGGTGCGCCGCCGAAGTCGGTTTCGTCGGTGGTGACCTCCACCGAGCCGATTTCGGTGTTGGGGAAATATTTGGCGCGATAACTTACGCGGTACTCCAACTCTTCGCCCGGGTGGTAGAGCTGTGCCGAGGTGGTGGCTGCCCAAAGCAGCGTTATCAGCGTTGCAAGCAATCGTTTCATAAGCGAGGGAATTTTCTTATCTAACGCCCTTTCGAGCCTCTTTATTACGAAATGCGTGAAAAATCAATCTTTTCGCGGGCAGAGAATCGCTCCATGAGGCCCTTCAGTCCGCTGTTCGAGGGCTGCTCCAGGTGGGGGTCCTCTTTCAGCACCTTCTCGGCCGCATCGCGCGTGAGGGTCAGCACCTGCACATCGCGCGTGGGGTTGGCAATCTTCAAATCAAAGGCCATGCCGCTCTGCATCGTGCCGTTGATATCGCCCGCACCGCGCAGCTTGAGGTCCAACTCGGCCAGGCGGAATCCGTCGGTCGTCTCGCACATCGCCTCCAGACGGGCGCGGCTCTCCTTCGAGAGCTTCTCGCCCGACATGAGGATGCAGTAGGACTGCGCCCCTCCGCGCCCCACACGCCCGCGCAGCTGGTGGAGCTGCGAGAGGCCGAATCGCTCGGCCGACTCGATGACCATCACCGTGGCATTCGGCACATCGACCCCCACCTCGATAACCGATGTGGCAACCAAAATGTGTGCCTCGCCCGATTTGAAGCGGGCCATCGAGGCCTCCTTGTCGGCCGGCTTCATCTTGCCGTGGCAAATCTCGGTGACATATTGCGGCAGCGGAAAATCGCGCGAGATGGCCTCGTAGCCATCCGTGAGGTCCTTGTAGTCCATCGCCTCGGACTCCTGAATGAGCGGATAGACGATATAGACCTGCCGGCCGAGGGCAATCTGCTTCTTGAGGAATCCCCACAGGCGCAGACGGGCCGCATCGGTGTAGTGGAAGGTCTGAATGGGGCGACGACCCGGGGGCAGCTCGTCGATGACCGATACATCCAAATCTCCGTAGAGGGTCATGGCCAACGTGCGGGGGATGGGCGTGGCGGTCATCACCAAAATATGGGGCGGACGGCGGTTCTTGGTCCAGAGGCGGGCGCGCTGCTCCACACCGAAGCGGTGCTGCTCGTCGATGACCACAAAGCCGAGGTTTTGGAACTGTACCTTATCCTCAATCAGCGCGTGCGTACCAATCAGAATATCCACCTCGCCCGCGGCAATCCCTTCGAGGGCCGTGCGCCGCTCCTTGGCCTTCGACGAGCCGGTGAGAATTGCCACGCGCACCGGCACCCCCTCCGTCATTCGCGTAATGGTGGCGAAGTGTTGGCGGGCCAAAATCTCGGTCGGGGCCATCAGGCAGGCCTGAAAGCCGTTATCGACGGCCAGCAGCATCGTCATCAACGCCACGAGTGTCTTGCCCGACCCCACATCGCCCTGCAACAGGCGGTTCATCTGGTAGCCCGTGACGGTGTCTTGGCGAATCTCCTTGATGACCCGCTTCTGCGCCCCCGTGAGCGGGAAGGGGAGCTTTTGGTTGTAGAAGGTGTTGAAGTTGTCGCCCACCTTGGGGAAGAGGAAGCCGTTTTGCCGCTCCAATCGCTCCGTGCGACGGGATTGCACCCCGAGCTGGATGCCGAGCAACTCATCGAATTTGAGGCGGAATTGCGCCTGGCGCAGCAGCTCGGCCGACTGCGGGAAGTGGATGTTGTAGTAGGCCTCGTGCAGCCCGATAAGGCCGTATTCGCGGCGCATCGCTTCGGGTAGCGGGTCCGCAAGGCGCGAGCGGCCCACCAAGGCCCAGGCGTTCTGGATGAGGCGGTAGAAGCCCTTCGTGCCAAACGACGAGGTGATCTTCTCGGTCGAGGGGTAGATGCCCTGCATGCCGCTCTCGGCCTTGCGCGAGAGGGCCTGCTCCATGGTCTCGATTTCGGGATGGGCCAACTGCAACTCCCCGCGGTAGAACGACGGACGGCCGAAGATGAGGTATTCGCGCCCCACCTCGATTTTTTTCTCTATCCATTTGATGCCCTGAAACCAGACCAGCTCGACACGTCCCGTCTCGTCCTGGGCGTAGGCCGTGAAACGCTTTTTGCGCCCCTCGCCGGCGTAGGCGATGCCCTGGATGCGGGCGCGCAGCTGCACATAGGTCAGCTGGGCCGCCTCGGTAATCTCGCGGATGGGGTAGATGCGCGTGCGGTCGATGTAGCGGAAGGGAAAATGGTTCAACAAATCCCCCACCGTTTGGATGCCGAGTTCGCGGTTGAGCAGCTTGGCGCGTGCCTCGCCGACCCCCGACACATACTGAATATCCTGCATCATGACGCGCTCCATAGGACAAATATACGAATTTTTCATTATCTTTGCCTATACGAAAAAAGAAAACTTCAACAGATGGAACTGACACACTATGCGCGGCGCAAGAGCCACGCGGTCCGCATCGGAGCGGTGGAGATTGGAGCTACGCATCCGATTGCCGTGCAGTCGATGACCAACACCGACACGAACGACACGGCTGCCTCGGTGGCACAAATCGAGCGCATCGACAAGGTCGGTGGTAAGATTGTCCGCCTCACGGCACAGGGAAAACGCGAGGGTGAGAATTTGAAAAACATCGTCGCCCGTCTCCGCGCGGACGGCTTTCGGACGGCCATCGTGGCCGATATTCACTTTCTTCCGGAGGTGGCGGCCGTGGCGGCCAACTACGTCGATAAGGTGCGCATCAACCCGGGTAACTACCGCCTCGACCGAGGCGAGTTGGAGGCCCTCATCGCCCAATGTCGGGAGCGAGGGGTGGCCCTGCGTATCGGTGTGAACCATGGTTCGCTGGCCAAGCGCGTCTTTGACGAGTGGGGCGACACGCCCGAAGGGATGGTCGTCTCGGCCATGGAGTTCCTGCGTATCTGCCGTCGGGAGCAGTTCGACCAGGTGGTGGTCTCGATGAAGTCGAGCAACACGCGCGTCATGGTGGCCGCCTACCGTCTGCTGGTCAAGGCGATGGAGGAGGAGGGGATGACCTATCCGATTCACCTCGGCGTGACGGAGGCGGGCAACGGCCTCGAAGGGCGCATCAAGAGTGCCGTGGGTATCGGTGCGCTCCTCGCGGACGGCATCGGCGACACGATTCGCGTTTCGCTCACCGAGGCCCCCGAAAACGAAATCCCGACAGCCCGTCTGTTGGCCGAATACTTCACCGACCGCGAGGGGGTGTTCGAGGTGAAACACCCCGAACGCTATTCGCCCTACGCCTATCGTCGTCGCAGCGGGGTGCAGGTACCCCTCACGCACGACGAGCTACACGAGGGCTTCCGCCTCCTAGAGGCCGTGAGCAAGAACCCCACGGCCGAGTTGCGTGCCGCGATTCTCTCGCTCGACAAGGCCGATGAGCCGGTGATGGTGCGTAGAAAATATACCGACCCTGAATTGGAGCAGGTGGCCGTGAAGGCGGCTGCCGATTTGGGTCCGCTCCTGCTGGATGGGCTGGCCGACGGCATCTGGGTCGATGCACCCCAATTCTCGGCCGAGGAGCTGCGCGAGGTGGAGCTGATGATTCTCCAGGCGGCCCGTGTCCGCTTCTCGCATACGGAGTACATTGCCTGCCCCTCGTGTGGTCGCACGCTCTACGACATTGAGAAGACACTCGCCGAGATTCGCTCGAAGACCTCGCACCTGAAGAATCTGCGCATCGGTGTGATGGGCTGCATCGTCAATGGTCCGGGTGAGATGGCCGATGCCGACTACGGCTATGTGGGGGCTGCCCCCGGGCGCATCACCCTCTACAAGGGGCGCGAGGTGATTCAGAAGAACATCCCGCAGGAGGAGGCCCTCGACCGACTCATCGAGCTGATCAAGGCAAACGGCGACTGGACCGAGGCGAAGTGAGAAATTTAGAATGTAGAGTTTAGAATTACAAATTATTTCGCTTTGAATCGGCGTATTCTTCTTCCGGCGGCCTATCTGCCCTCCATTTCGTGGTTTTGCGCCCTGTTGCAGGGGGAGTGTATCATCGACACGGGTGAGCATTTCCTGAAACGCTCCGAGCGCAATCGCGCCCGCATCATGACCTCGGACGGGGTCATGGAGCTTTCGGCCCAGGTGGCGAAGGCCAATCGCCCGCGCCAGCCGATGTCCGCCATGCGGCTCGACTACTCGAAGCGGTGGCAGAAACAGCATTGGGGCGCACTCACGGCCGCCTACAAGGCCTCGCCCTACTTCGACTACTACGCCCCCCGTCTGGAGCGGTTCTACGACCGCGAATACCCCTCGCTCGTGGAGTTCAACCTCGCGCTGATTGCCGAGCTGTGTGCTATGCTCGGGGTCGAAATGCCGCGCATCTCGACCACCTACATCGAGGCCGAGGCGGACGATTTGGACCTTCGACCCAAACAAAAAGAGGGTCCGGCCTTTCGAACCGAACCCTATATCCAGGTCTTTGCCGACAGGCAACCCTATGTCGGCAACCTCTCGGTGGTGGACCTCCTCTTTAACGAAGGCCCTGCCGCGCTTGGGGTCTTAAGACGTTGCCAACCTGCATGGTGACACCGTCACCCACGCCACCGGCCGACACCCTCACCTGCACCTGTCCGCGCACCTGAATCGTATCGCTTCGGAAGACCACCGGAGCGATTTTATGTAGGCGTATCGTATCGTCATTGACCATCAGCACGGGGTGCTGCTCCGAGGAGTAAATCGTGAAGCTCTGCCCCGAATTGTTGCGCTGGCGGTCACGGCGGTTGGCCAGGTGGACCGTCTTGGCCTCCTTGTTCCACAGGGCGCGATAGAGGTAGTAGGCATCCTTCTTCTCGCGGCGGTCGAGGGTTACCAATCCGTTGGCATTCAATCCGTAGGGGCGGCGTGCCGAGCCATACTCAAACATATTCTCCACCCAGGTACCCCAGAAGAGCGAGTCGGCCGTAAGCAGGCTGCTGTACTCCTCGTGGAAGCGCGTCTGTCGCTCCTCGGTCGGGAGCGAGCGTTGCGCCTGCTGGGGGGTGCGTGCGCTCATGCCGAGCAGCCCCTCTCCGCCATACGTTACCGCCGAGCCGAGGTGTGACCAGTTGGCTTTGAGCTGGTCGCGCCAGAGCTTCAAATCGGAGGTCAGGCCGCGTTGCCAACCCACATCCTGCCGCCAGGCGATGAGGTCCGTCAGGAAGTTAATCGGGCCGTCCTGGTCGCTGCAAGCCACCGTCAAACGCTTCGGGTCGAGGCGTTTGGCCTCGGTGTTGAGGTTGCGCACACATTGCAGAATCTCCTCGCCGCGCGGCACCAGGCGCGAGAAAATGCCCCACATGATGACTGAGGGGTGGTTCATGTTCTGGGCGATGATTTCGCGCAGCTGTTCGCGGGCGTTGTGTTCGAAGGCGGGGGTCGAGTAGAAGGCTACATCGCCAATGAAGGGGGCGCGGTGCATCGGCAGGTCAATCCATACCAGCGTGCCCTGCTCGTCGCAACAGCGGTAGAGCGATTGGTCGTGGGGTTGCAGGGCCGAGCGGATGGCCGTGGCTCCCAACTCCTGCACCATGCGTAAATCCTCCTCCAGCTCCAGCTGTCCCAGCAGACCGCCCAGCGCGTTGTCGTGGTGCAGCACCACGCCGTGCAGCTGGCGGGGCGAGCCGTTGATGGCTATCCAGCCCGTCTCTGCGTCACGCTCCACGCTGCGGAAACCGGTGCGAATCTGCACCTCGTCCTGGAATGAATCGTTCGAGAAGCGTACCGAGGCGGTATAGAGGTAGGGTCGCTCGGGACTCCACAGTTGGGGTTGCTCGAAGAGGAAGGGGATGCGCACGGATTTGTGCTGGCCCATGATGCGCTGTGAGCGCGAATAGACCGGCTTGCCCTGCTCGTTGAAAATCTCAAGCCGGAGCGTGGCATCCGTGTTGCGGTCGGTGAGCAGATGCACCTCCATTTCGCCCTCGACACGCTCCTCCGATACGCGCGAGGGTCGGCACAGCACACCCTCCGAACCGTAGTAGAGGGGCGAGATGGCCTGCTCGTCGGTAACAATCAGCTCCACATCGCGGTACAGGCCGCCGTAGAGATTCACATCGGTCGAGACGGGCAGCACATCCGAACGGAAGGTGTTGCTTACGACCACCTGCAACGCATTGTCCATGCCGGCCCGAATCCAATCCGTCAGCTCGAAGGCGAAGGCCGTACCGCCCCCCTTGTGTTCGCCGATGTGCGCCCCGTTCAGAAAGAGGTCGGCAACCGTTTGCGCGCCGTGGAAGCGGATGAAGATGCGCTTCGAGGCCCACTCGTCGGGGATATAGACCTCGCGCAGGTAGTTGCCCGTCGTCTCCTGGAAATTCTGTCCGGCCAGCGGGTCGGTATTCCACGAGTGAGGCAGGCTCACGATGCGGGCGTTGTCGGAGGTGTTCTCCGATTTGAAGAAGAACTCCCAGCCGTCGTTGAGCTGGTATATTTCGCGTGCCGAGGCGGTGATGCCCACCCCTAACAGCAGAATCAAAATAAGGATTCGTCTCATTGTATGTGCTGTTTTTTTACCTAACCAAGTGCAAAGATACGATATTCCGAATTAAAAATTAAAAATTAAAAATTAAAAATTGGAGAAAGGGCAGGAAGGGCGAAAAAGGCGAAAAAGGCGAGAAGGGCGAGAAGGGCTGCTAAAGGAGATTAAATAAGTTTTCAGTTTTGACTTTTCACTTTTCAGTTTTCCGTTTTGACCTTTGCTCTTTTTTCGTTATTTTTGTCCAAAATAACCCAATCTTAAGGATGAATATACTCGATTTAATCGTCTGTTTGGTGTTGCTTGCCGCCCTTATTAACGGCTCGCGACGCGGTTTTATTTTGCAGCTCTGCTCCCTGCTGGCGGTCGTGGTGGCCATTTTCCTGGCCGCACGCTTCGGTGCGGAGGTGGGTGCGATGCTCAAACTCGATGCCCGTTATGCCGAGGCGGGCGGTTTTGCGGTGGTGCTGGTCGTGGCGATGCTTTTGGTCGGCCTCACGGGGCGTGTGGTGCGTAAATTGTTCCACTTCGCAGGCTTCGGCTTTCTGGATATCCTGCTCGGTGTGGTGGTGGCTGCGGCGAAATACCTCCTGCTGTTGAGCCTGGCGTTTGCCGCCTTCGAGAAGATCAACATCGACAACGCCCTCCTCTCGCAGGAGAAAATCGAGCAATCGAAGGGTTATGCCCCCGTGCGCAACCTCTCGCGGCAGCTGCTGCCCTTTGTCGATTGGCTGGGGGACGAGGTAGAAAAACTTCACAAGGAGTAGAAAACAATGGCAGAGAACTACTTTTCGGGCGTGGTCGTGCGGGCCACGGGCAGTTGGTACGAGGTCTTGAGCGGCGGCGAACGCTTCGCGTGTCGCATTCGCGGCAAGTTGCGCCTTAAGGGGGTGCGCTCGACCAATCCGGTGGTGGTGGGCGACGAGGTGCAGTGCCTCACCGACGAGCAGGGCAACCACCTCATCATCGACATCACCCCCCGTCGCAACTATGTGATTCGTCGCGCCTCGAACCTCTCGAAGGAGTCGCACATCATCGCCTCGAACATCGACCAGGCCCTGCTGCTTGTCACGCTCCGTCGGCCCGAGACGGCTCTGGAGTTCGTGGACCGCTTTTTGGTGACCTGCGAGGCCTATAAGATTCCGGTGGTGATTCTGCTGGCCAAAATCGACCTTCAGGAGCGTGAGGAGGTGGATCTGTTCCGCTCGATTTACGAGCCTATCGGCTACCGCGTGGTGGAGGTTTCGGCCCTGACGGGCGAGGGCGTTGCGGAGGTACACGACCTCCTGGTGGGGCGCACAACGCTCCTCTCGGGCAATTCGGGCGTCGGGAAATCGACCCTCGTGCAGCGCATCGACCCCACGCTCGACATCCGCACGGGCGACCTCTCGGACAGCCACCACAAGGGCCGCCATACGACCACCTTTTCGACCATGTACCCCTTAAGCGAGGGGGGCGCGTTGATTGATACCCCGGGCATCAAGGGCTTCGGACTGATTGATATCGAGGAGGAGGAGCTGTGGCACTACTTCCCCGAAATGATGCACCACGGCCGCGCGTGCCGCTTCTATAATTGTACCCACACCCACGAGCCGGGCTGTGCCGTCATGGCCGCGCTGGAGGCGGGTGAAATTTCGGAACTCCGCTACGAGAGTTACCTCAAAATGATGGACGACGATGACAAATATCGCAAATAACATCCCCGCACTCCCCACCGAGGAGCATCCCCTGGCGTGGTATCGGGAGCGCATCGACTACCTCTCGACCTTCATGACCGAGGAGCGTTTCTCGCTCTTTCAGCGTACGCTGGCCATGCGCACCTCGTATGTGACCATCCTGACCGAGAACACCTTTCATCCGCACAATGCGGCGGCCCTGATTCGCCATTGCGAGGCCTTCGGGGTGCAGCGGATGCACACGATTGAGACCCGTTGCCAATTCGACCCCTCGCAGAACATCTCGCGCGGCTCGGACCGCTGGCTGAACCTCGTGCGCCACAGCTCCACGTCGGAGGCCCTCTCGGCCCTCAAGGCGGAGGGGTATCGCCTGGTGGCCACCACGCCCCACCGCGAGAGCTGCACGCCCGAAACCTTTGATGTCGAGCGGGGTAAGTTCGCTCTGATATTCGGCACGGAGCATGCCGGCATTTCGGACGAGGCGATGGCGGCGGCCGATGAGTACCTGCGTATCCCGATGTGCGGCATGGTCGAGAGCCTGAACGTATCGGCCTCGGCCGCCATCCTGATTTACCAACTCACGCAACGGGTGCGCGAACGGGTTGCGGGGTGGCAGCTCACGGAGGAGGAGCAGACGCGCCTGCTCTACGATTGGACCCGCCTCAGCGTGAAGGATGCGGGGCGCATTTTGGAACGAAAATTCGGATTTTAAGCGATGAATATCTTACGCAAACAATTCCTCTCGCATGTGGGGCAAACCTCCCCCTCACCGATGCTCGTCGAGGTGGAGCGTGCCGAGGGGGTCTTCTTCTACACCCCCGAGGGGAAACGCTACTACGACCTGATTGCCGGTGTCTCGGTGAGCAACGTGGGGCATGCCAACCCTGCGGTGGTGCGGGCCGTGCAGGAGCAGGCGGCCAAGTATATGCATGTGATGGTCTATGGCGAGCTGGTCGAGACGCCCCAGGTGCGCTATGCCAAGCTCCTGGCCGACCACCTGCCGGCCGATATCGACAGCATCTACTTCCTCAATTCGGGTGCCGAGGCAGTGGAGGGGGCCTTGAAGTTGGCCAAACGCTTCACGGGGCGCACGGAGCTGATTTCGATGCGACGGGCCTACCACGGCTCGACCCACGGAGCGATGAGCATGATGGGACAACCCGAGGGCGAGGAGTGGAAGCAGGCCTTCCGCCCCCTGCTGCCCGATGTGCAGTCGATTGAATTCAACGATTTCGAGGAACTGAAACGCATCACGGAGCGCACGGCCGCCGTGCTGGTCGAGCCGGTGCAGGGCGAGGCGGGTGTCCGCCCGCCGGTGGAGGGCTACCTGGAGGCTCTGCGCCGTCGGTGCGACGAGGTGGGGGCGTTGCTCATCTTCGATGAGATTCAGGTCGGCATGGGGCGCACGGGGTCGATGTTTGCCTCGACCCGCTACGGCATCACGCCCGATGTCATCTGCCTGGCCAAGGCCCTCGGTGGCGGTATGCCGCTCGGTGCCTTTGCCGCCCGACATGAAATCATGGATACGCTCCAGGTGAACCCCGTGCTGGGCCATATCACCACCTTTGGCGGCCATCCGGTCTGCTGTGCGGCGGGGTTGGCGGCGATGGAGTACCTGCTCGAAAAGGGGGTGCTGAAGGATGTGGAGGCCAAAGGCGCGCTCTACGAATCGCTTCTCAGAGACCATCCGGCCGTGCGTGAAGTGCGCCGTGCGGGGTTGTTGCTGGCCGTGGAGCTGGGTCGCTCGGACAGGCTCTACCGCATCATGGAGCTGTTCAAAGAGGTGGGCATCTTGAGCGATTGGTTCCTCTTCTGCGATACGGCCTTCCGCATCTCGCCCCCGTTGGTGATTACCGAGGCCGAAATTTTGGAGAGCGTCCTCCTGTTGCGCGAGGCCCTCGACCGTGTGATGCAAGAACTCCCTTAACACCTACTACACTATGTTTAGAAACCTTACTCTGCTGGTTGCTTTGATGGCCTTGGTGGGCTGTGCAACCCCTGAACCGATTCCCGGCACCGTGGATTGGCGCGTAGCCGACCTGCCGGCCATTGACAGCATCAAAGGCGCACCGACGCTCATTGATACGAAGCTCGGCAAGGCGGTCCGTTTCAATGGCGAGACGGATGGTTACTACCTGGGCGTGAACCCCTTGCAGGGGATGGAGGAGCTGACCGTGGAGGTCATCTTCCGCCAGGCGGGCGATGCCGCCTTCGAGCAGCGTTTCCTCCACATGGGTACGATTCGCGGAGCGCGTATCCTGTTCGAAACGCGCGTGAATCCCGATGCAACCTGGTACCTCGACACCTTCATCCGCCTCGATAAGGAGACCGACCTGGTGCTGATTGACCCCGCACAGACCCACCCCTGCGACCGCTGGTACAACCTGGCGATGGTCGTGGCCGACGGCAAGGCAACGAGCTATGTGGATGGCGTGGAGCAGCTCACGGGCGAGATTCCCTACCGCGAGATTGTCGAAGGCATCACCTCGGTCGGTGTACGCCAGAATCAGGTCTGCTGGTTCAAGGGCGATATGTACCGCATCCGCATCACCCCGAAGGCGTTGCAGCCCGAGGAGTTTTTGAATGACCATAACCTGTTGAACGAATAGTGATTATGTATTATATCGGAGCGCATGTGAGCGCGAGTGGCGGCCTGGAGAATGCCCCGAAGAATGCCCATGCAATCGGAGCTACGGCCTTCGCGCTCTTCACGAAAAACCAACGCCAATGGCTGGCCAAGCCCCTCACCGACGAGGAGATAGCCCGTTTCAAGGCCGCCTGTGCGGAGTATGGCTACACCGCGGCGCAGATATTGCCCCACGACTCCTACCTCATCAACCTCGGCAACCCCGACGATGAGGCGTTGGAGAAGTCGCGCCAATCCTTCATCGAGGAGATGCACCGGTGTGAATTGCTGGGCCTCGACCGCCTCAATTTCCATCCGGGAAGCCACCTGCGCACGATTTCGGAGGAGGAGTCGCTCGACCGCATTGCCGCGAGCATCAACCTCGCGTTGGAGCGCACGCAGGGGGTGACGGCCGTGATTGAGAATACGGCCGGCCAGGGTTCGAACCTCGGCTACCGCTTCGAGCATCTGCGCTATCTGATTGACCGCGTGGAGGATAAGTCGAGGGTGGGTGTCTGCCTCGATACCTGCCACTCGTTTGCCGCGGGCTACGACCTGCGCTCGGCCGAGCTGTGTGCCGAGACCTTTGCGGAGTTTGACCGCGTGGTGGGCTTTGAGTATCTGCGCGGCATGCACCTGAACGATGCCCTTAAACCGCGCGGCAGCAAGGTGGACCGCCACTCCCCGCTGGGCGACGGACTCATCGGGTGGGACTGCTTCCGCTACATCTGCTCCGACCCCCGCTTCGAGCAGATTCCCTTAATCCTCGAAACCCCCGACGAAAGCCGCTGGGCCGAGGAGATTCAAACGCTGAAATCGTTCTCGATTTAAGCGTTTGAAAGGAGAAAGGAGAAAGGAGAAGGTTGCGATTAAGGCGAGCGCAGAGGCTGCTTGCAGACTATGCCGAGCCAGAGCAACCAAGAGCTGCCGAAGGCAGGTCAAAGGAGAAAGGAGAAAGCAAAGAGGAGAGAGCAAAGAGGAAAGAGGAAAGAGGAAAGAGCGAAGAGCAAAGAGGAGGGAGAAGAGATAAAGATATTAAGGATGATAAAGAAATTAAGGAGATTAAAGACAGCTCCTTAATCTCCTTAAAATTATTAATTTCTTTAATCTTTTTCAACTCTTCGCTCTTTCCTCTTTGCTCTTTCCTCTTGTTTTTATCTGTGTTTGTAGCGCGAGGGCGAAACGCCGGTGTGCTGCTTGAAGTACTTGCCGAAGAAGGATTGGGTCGAGAAGTTGAGGCGGTAGGCAATCTCCTGGATGCTCAAACCGGAGAATTTCAACATCGTCTTGGCCTCCAGAATCACCGCATCGTCAATCCAGCGGGCGGCCGTCTTGCCGCTCACCTGCTTGATGGCCGACGAGAAGTATTTGGGGGTGATGTTGAGCTGCTCGGCGTAGAAACTTACGTTGCGCTCACGACGGCAGTGCTGCTCCAGAAGGTGCATGAAGTCGTCGAAAATCACCTCGCAACGCCCCTGCTTCGGCAACTGCTCCTTCTCGCGGTTCGAGACCTCGGAGATGATGTAGAAGGCGGTGCGGAACAGCGACTCGATAATCTCGTTGCGGTAGAGGGTCTTATCGCTGCGCAGCAGGAGCTTCATCAGGCGGAAGACGGCCAGCACCTCGTGTACATCCTGCTCCGTGACCTTCAGGATGGGCGATTTGCGGTAGTGCATGATGACCGGCAGGGCGGTCGAAAGACCCACCTGCACGCGGTTGATGAAGGCCTTCGAGTAGGCCAGGAAGTAGCCCGCAGCACTCGCCGAGGCGCGCTCGGTGCGAATCACCGCATCGGGGCTGAAGAAGAGAATCATGTTGGGTTTGATCGTGTAGCTCTTCGTGTTCACCTGCACGACCGCCTCGCCCGAGAGCATGATGATGGCGGCAAATCCATCAATCGAGCGCGGGGCTTCGGCCGTGGGGTTGATATCGGCCGACATGGGCAGAAAGACCAGATCGTCGGTAAGGTACGAAGCATCGCTCATCGTCTTCTTGATGCGCGAAATCGAGACCTTGTCGAATCGTCGAATAGAGGGTATAAACTCTTTTGGCATAATGGATTGTATTTGTTTGGATTAGGGATTGGTTGCTATGCTTGACGGTGGCATCGGATGCGTAGGGCATTTCCCAGGCAGCGCACCGTGAGCGGGAACGAGGCGCCGCGCTGGCCGTCCACATCGGTCGGCTCCTGGAGGGTGGAGTGGATCGTCAGCTCCCGAACGTGGAGGTGGCGAATCTGCTTCGGGTTGCCCCCCAGCAGGTAGCGCAGCATCGTCCACGAAGCCACGAAGAAGTTGCGCTTCTCGAGCAGCAGACACTCGAAGTGGCCGTCCTGCAACGAGGAGCGACGGGCCAGACGGAACCCTCCGGCCGTCTCACCATTGAAAATCAGTGCGATGAGCGTGTCGAGCGAGAAGCGTTGCCCGTCGGCCTCAATCGCCAGCGGAATCTTGTGCATGCGCGTTAGCTCCTTCAGCCCCTCGACGATGTAGGCCAGCTTGCCCCAGCGGTGTTTCTGCTCATCGGGGGTGCGCTGCGAGGTGGTCGTGAAGAGACCGAACGAGAAGATATTGACGAAATAGATCGCATTGACCTGCCCGCAATCGACCTGAATCTCTGCGCCCGAGGCAATCTGCTCGGCCGCTTTCAGCGGGTCGCGGTCCATGCCGAGGGCCATTGCAAAGTCGTTGGCCGTGCCGGCCGGAATCACCCCGAGGGCGATATCCAACCCCTTCTCCTTCATGCGGTTGAGGACGAAATTTACCGTCCCGTCGCCCCCCGCCACGACCGCCAAATCGATCGTTTCGCGCCCCTCGAAGGGGTTCTGCGTGAAGTCAATCGACAGCGGCTCGATGTCGAATCCGTGACGGCGGAAAATCTCCACAATCGCTGCGCATTTGCGCTCGATTTTGCCACGTCCGGAGTGGGGGTTATAGATAAATATTGCCTTTTTCATCTCGTCGTTACATCATGAGTTGTGCCATGGCGGGGGAGACAACCTCTTCGAATTTGTCGCCCTCGCGGGGAGCCAGAATCAGGTACACGGCCATCGTCGGATGGCTCTCCGTAAAGGCCAACGCGGCCTCGTCGCCCATCGCCAGGAGCATCGTGCAGAGGGCATCTGCCTCGGCACAGGTGGAGGCTACGACCGTGGCCGACAGCAGCCGCGAGGTGCGGCTGTAACCCGTGCGCGGGTCTATCGTGTGGGCGATTTTGCGCCCCTCGTTGTCGAGGTAGTAGCGGCGGTAATTGCCCGAGGTGGCCATCGCGCCGGCGGTGAGGACAATGCGCTGTTCGATGTAGTCGCCATCGGTCATGTTGCCGTCGAAGGGCGACTCGACCCCGATGCGCCATGGGTTGCCTTGTCGGTTCACCCCCTTGCAACGCACCTCGCCACCGATATCGACGATGTAGTTTTCGGCACCCGTCTGTTCGAGGTATTCGGCCAGCAGGTCGACCGTGTAGCCTTTGGCTATCGAGTTCAGGTCGAGGGCCGTGCGGGGGTCCGTCTTGCGAAGACGACCCGCCTCGATGGCGATTTTATCCATGCCGACAAAGGCCAGCAGTGAATCCACGTTGGGACTTTCGTCGGCCCGACGACCGGCAAATCCCCACGCCTCGACGAGCGGTTTGACGGTGATATCGTACGCGCCGCCGCTCAAGCGGTGGATGGAGTCGGCCAGCAGGATGTTGCGCAGGATGTGCTTATCGAGCGTGTCGGTGGTGTTGTTGTTCAGGCGGTTGAGGAGCGATTGCGGTTCGAAAATCGACATCGAGGCTTTGGCCTCGCGGTCGAGTGCCATGGCCCCCTGGTAGAGCGTATCGCAGGGCGAATCGGCAATGATGTGCAGGCGCGTGCCGAGCATCACCCCGTCGATGACGCGGTAGCTCTGCTTGGGCGCGCAACCGACCCCCATAAGGGCCGATAGCAACAACAGGAACAGCCAATTATGCCGTGCGATTTTCATAGAACTTTTCGATTTTTCTGCAAAGATAGCTACTTTTTCGCAAAATTGTGCTGTTTTCCCTCGAAATCTTCCAAAAATGTAGTCAAAATGGCGAATTTGGTGGTTTTTAGGGTGAAAATGAACATTCCCTCCCCGCGCAAGGGCAAGAAATAAAGGTACAAAATCGGTGCGGGAGCCGCCCCGAAGCCCCTTTTTATGGGCCGTTTGCGCCTCTTACGGGTCGCTTTGCGGAGAAATGTGGGCAAAAGCGATGAAAAGAGGTGTAAATTTTTATGCTTTACTTCGTAAATATCAATTTATTTCGTACCTTTGCGCGACGCTCTGGCGCGATTCCGTAGTAAGGGGAATGCGTCGTAGAGTGGAACTTAAATAATCAAACATTTTTTATGGCTTATTTAACAGCAGAGAAAAAGCAAGAGCTTTTCGGTCAGTACGGCAAGTCTAACACGGATACGGGTTCGCCCGAGAGCCAGATTGCCCTGTTTTCGTACCGTATTGCCCACCTTACGGAGCACCTCAAGAGCAACCGTCACGACTTCGGTACGCAGCGCGCCATGTTGCGTATGATCGGTAAGCGTCGCCAGTTGCTGGAGTACTTGAAGGCAGTGGACATCGAGCGCTACCGCGCCATCGTGAAGAAGCTGAACCTCCGCAAGTAATCCGCGAGGAAGAGATGAGGGCAATTCCCTGCCGAGGCAGGGGTTGCCTTCATTTTCGTAAAGAAAAACGACAAACACATTCAATAGGTAACAAAACAAATCATGGAAGAAAAGAAGCTGTACAATGCTGTCCGTAAGGAGATTACGCTCGAAGATGGTCGCGTAATCGAGATCGAGACGGGCAAGCTGGCCAAGCAGGCCGACGGTGCGGTGGTCGTCAAGATGGGCGGCACGATGCTCCTCGGTACGGTGGTGGCCGCAAAGGATGCAAAACCCGACACCGACTTTATGCCCCTTCAGGTCGAGTACAAAGAGAAGTATGCCGCGTGCGGTCGCTACCCGGGCGGTTTTATGAAGCGTGAAGGTAAGGCGAACGATAGCGAGGTGCTGACGGCCCGTCTGATTGACCGCGCACTGCGTCCCCTCTTTCCGGCCGACTACCACGCCGAGGTATTCGTGACGGTGAACCTGATTTCGGCTGAGAAGGATATTCAGCCCGATGCCCTGGCCGGTCTGGCCGCTTCGGCTGCCCTGGCCGTTTCGGACATTCCGTTCGGTGGCCCGATTTCGGAGGTACGCGTGGTTCGCAAGAACGGCGAGTACAAAATCAACCCGGGCTTCTCGGAGATGGAGGAGTGCGACCTGGATATCATGGTCGGCGGTACGATTGACAACATCCTCATGGTGGAGGGTGAGATGAAAGAGGTCTCGGAGGAGGTCATGCTGGGTGCCATCAAGTTCGCTCACGAGGAGATTAAGAAGCACTGCGCCGTGCAGATTGAGCTGTCGAAGGAGCTGGGCAAGGACGTGAAGCGCGAGTACTGCCACGAGACCAACGACGAGGAGCTGCGCCAGACGATTATCTCGGAGCTGTACGACAAGGCTTACGCCATCGCCACGAGCGGTACGATGAAGCACGAGCGTGAGGAGCTGTTCAACAACCTGGAGGCCGAGTTTGCCGCCCGCTTCACGGAGGAGGAGCTGGAGGAGAAGGCCATCCTGATTCATAAGTATTTCCACGACGACGTGCAGAAGAAGGCCATGCGCAACATGATTCTGGACGAGGGTAAGCGTCTCGACGGCCGTCGCACGGACGAGATTCGCCCCATCTGGTGCGAGGTAGGCTACCTGCCCTGCGCCCATGGTTCGGCCATCTTCACGCGTGGTGAGACGCAGTCGCTGACGACCGTCACGCTCGGTACGAAGCTCGACGAGAAGGTGAAGGACGAGGTGCTGGTTCAGGGTACGGAGCAGTTCGTGCTGCACTACAACTTCCCCCCGTTCTCGACCGGTGAGGCCCGCCCCACGCGCGGTCTGTCGCGTCGTGAGATCGGCCACGGCCACCTGGCATGGCGCGCCCTGAAGCCGATGATTCCGCTGGGCGAGGAGAACCCCTACGCCGTGCGTGTCGTATCGGATATTCTGGAGTCGAACGGTTCGTCGTCGATGGCTACGGTTTGCGCCGGTACGCTGGCCCTGATGGATGCCGGTGTGAAGCTCAAGAAGCCCGTTTCGGGTATCGCCATGGGTCTGATTTCGGACTCGGCCACGGGCAAGTGGGCCGTGCTGTCGGATATCCTGGGCGATGAGGACCACCTGGGCGATATGGACTTCAAGGTGACCGGTACGAAGGATGGTATCACCGCTACGCAGATGGATATCAAGGTGGACGGCCTCTCGTATGAGGTGCTGGCAGCCGCTTTGGAGCAGGCCCGTCAGGGTCGTCTCCACATCCTGGGCAAGCTGACCGAGACCATCGCCGAGCCGCGTGAGGACTACCGTCCGTTTGTTCCCCGCATCGTTCAGATTACCATCCCGCAGGATATGATTGGTGCCGTAATCGGCCCGGGCGGTAAGGTAATCCAGGACATCCAGAAGACCACGCAGACGACCATCACCATTACGGAGGTGGACGAGAAGGGTATCGTCGATATCTTCGGTGTGGACAAGGAGTCGTTGGATGGTGCCTTGGCCCGCATCAAGGCCATCGTGGCCATCCCCGAGGTGGGTGAGACGTACCACGGTAAGGTGCGCTCGATTGTCGCCTTCGGTGCCTTCGTAGAGATTATGCCCGGCAAGGATGCCCTGCTCCACATCTCGGAGATCGACTACAAGCGTTTCGAGACGATGGAGGAGACCGGCATCAAGGAGGGTGACGAGATCGACGTGAAGCTGATTGGTCTGGACGAGAAGACGGGCAAGCTCCGCCTTTCGCGCAAGGCCCTGCTCCCCAAGCCGGAGGGCTATGTGGAGCGCGAGCGTCGTCCCCGTCCCGACCGTGGTGACCGTCCGCGCCGTGAGCGAAACGACCATAAATAGTCGTTGAAAAGAAAAAAAGTACTCGAAAATGACAATTTCGAGTCGAAAGAGTAGCATTTTTCGAGTACTTTTTTTATATTTGCGTTTGACGCGCATCTATAAGAGAGATAAGCTAAACACAAAACAACACTTTAATAAACAAACATTATGAAAAACTTCATGAAACTGAGCGTGGTGCTGGTAGCTGCCGCGCTGGCTTTCTCGAGCTGCAACTGCTTCAAGCAGATGGCCAAGGCCCAGGACGAGGTTAAGGTAACCTGCACGCCTGAGATTTTGGTGCTGAACAACGGCGTGATTGCTGCCGATGTTAATGTAACCTTCCCGGTTGAGTATTTCAACAAGAAGGCTGTCCTGAAGGTAACGCCCGTTCTCGTATTCGAGGGTGGCGAGGTTGCCGGTCAGACGAAGTACTTCCAGGGTTCGAAGGTAGATGAGAACTATGCCGTAGTTGACAAGGTAAACGGTGGCAACTACACGCTGCATGTTGAGTTCCCCTACGACGCCCGCATGGACCAGTGCGCTCTTCAGATGCGTGCCGAGGTGAAGTGCCCGAAGGGTAAGTGCAAGGAGTTCACGCTCGTGAACCTGAACAACGGTGCCATCCCGACCAAGGAGGAGGCTGCTATCCTCGCCGGTGACGACGCTGCCGCCAAGAACGCCATCGAGCGTCAGTTTGGCCTCGTAGTTGCTTACGGTCTGAACACGCTGCAGAAGGACCTCAAGTATGGTGACCTGATGGAGAACATGGCCAACAACTACAAGCGCGTAACGACGGTTGTGAACAAGACCGACCTGCTCTATGCCATCAACTCGTCGAAGGTAACGAAGAAGAACCAGGCTGCTGCCGACCTCGACGCCTTCAAGGCTGACGTGGACGAGAAGCTGGGTAACGACCGTGCTACGCAGAACATCTCGGTGAAGGGTTATGCTTCGCCCGATGGTCCGGAGAAGTTCAACGACAAGCTCTCGAAGGCTCGTAGCGAGTCGTCGAAGGAGGTTGTTGCCAAGGTTCTCGAGGAGACGGGTCTCGATGTAGATGCCGCTGCTTATGGTGAGGACTGGGACGGCTTCAAGGAGATGGTTGCCGCTTCGGATATCAAGGACAAGAACCTGATTCTTCAGGTACTGAGCCTCTACAACTCGCCCGCCGAGCGTGAGGCCGAGATCAAGAACCTCTCGTCGGTTTACGGTGAGCTGAAGGACGACGTGCTGCCCGAGCTGCGCCGCGCCCAGATTGTGAACAGCACCGACATCCAGGGTAAGACCGATGTGGAGCTGATGGCTGCTGCCAACCAGGGTCAGGAGATGACCGTTGAGGAGTACCTCTTCACGGCTCAGGAGCTGGCCAAGACGCCCGAGCAGGCTGTTCTCTTCCTCAAGGAGGCTGCCAAGCAGTATCCCAACGATGCCCGCGTATGGAACAACCTCGGTGTTGCTCTGACGAAGGCCGGTGAGAAGGCTGAGGCTTTGGAGGCCTTTGAGAAGGCTGCCAAGGTTGATCCGTCGGCTGACCTGAACAAGAACCTGCTGCTGGCTAACCTGGCCAACGGTAACACGGCTGCTGCCAAGAAGTATGCCGCTGCTGCCGACGGTGAGGCCAAGGCTGCTGTTGCTGCTGCCGAGGGTAACTACCAGGCTGCTGCTGCCCAGCTCGAGGGTTACAACGCCGCTATCGCTTATGTAATGAACAACGACCTGGCTGCTGCCAAGAAGGCACTGGCTAACGAGGTTTCGGCCGATGCCGACTACCTGCGTGCCGTTATCGCTGCCAAGGAGGGTCAGGTTGCCCAGGCCAAGGCTCAGCTGAAGTCGGCTATCGCCAAGGCTCCGGAGCTGGCCGAGAAGGCTGCTAAGGATGTCCTGCTGAAGGCCATCATGGAGGCTTAATAAATTTAGAATTTAGAATTGGGAGTGTAGAATCATTAGAAATTCAACCAAGATTCCCGATTCCGAATTCAAAACAGGGTGGGGGCAATGAGTTGCCCCCACCTTTATTATATAGATACCACCGTGTTGTGGAACTCAATTTGCTTTTTTTGTCACTGATAGCATCTGCTTTGCAAAAATTTTTCTATCTTTGTAAAGTACCTTAAAAGCGAACGATATGTACATCAATCAACTCAACGAATATGCACCCGCTTGGAGCGTGGAGCAGGTGGACAAAGAGGTGGCCCGCCTGAAGGAGGTGGCCAAGAAGAACTGCACGACCGAGGTCTATAAGTTCTGCTACTCGACCATTGACCTTACGACCCTCTCGTGCAACGACTCGGTGCAGTCGGTGACGGCCTTCGCTACGAAGGCGGCGGAGTTCTACCAGAAGTACCCCCACATCCCCAACGTGGCCTCGATTTGCGTCTATCCCTCGTTTGTCGAGACGGTGGGTCTGGCCGTGGATGGTACGCCGATGCGCATCACGAGCGTTGCCGGCGGCTTCCCCGCCTCGCAGACCTTCTTGGAGGTGAAGGCCCTGGAGATTGCCATGGCCGTTGAGAATGGGGCCGACGAGATTGATATCGTGCTGAATGTGGGCCATATGCTCACGGGCGAGTATAACGAGGCCGCCTCGGAGGTGGCGATGTTGCGCGAGGAGTGCAGCGACGATGTGGTGCTGAAGGTCATCATCGAGTCGGGCGCATTGAAAAGCCCCGAGCTGATTCGCAAAGCCTCGCTCCTCTCGATGTTTGCCGGTGCCGACTTCGTCAAGACCTCGACGGGTAAGATTGACGTGGCCGCCACGCCCGAAGCGGCGGTGGTGATGTGCCAGGCCATCCGTGACTACTACGAAAAGACGGGCAAGAAGGTGGGCTTCAAGGCGGCCGGTGGTGTGCGCACGGCCGAGGATGCCGCCCTCTACTATACGATTGTAGAGCAGGTGCTGGGCAGCGAGTGGCTTACGCCCGACCTCTTCCGCATCGGTGCTTCGTCGGTGGCCAACAACCTGATTTCGGCCATCGAGGGAGAGCCTGTTAAGTACTATTAACGATTATTTTGGCGTACTGCCTATTTCGGAGAAATCTTATCAGAAGCAGGAGGATGCCCCACTTTTTTGTCGGGCATCCTCTTTATATATAATAAATAGGTATAGTCCGCCAAATTTTTTGTATTTTTGCAAAAAGAACACAAGACATCCGCTATGAGAAGAGACCTCTTTTGCGCGATTTTTGCCCTCATGACCCTCGTGGTGGTCATGCCCGCCCGCGCACAGTTTACGATTGACCGCGTAGAGCCGAAGAAGGAGAGCATCAACTTCACGACGGCCGACACGCTGAAGCAGACGACGGCCGACACGGAGTATTTCTCGCGCGCCCGCTATCGTGCCGAGCGTGCCGCCATTCGCAAGGAGCGCAACACGCTCGAAATCACGAGCGGTCTGCAAGGTACGCTCACCTCCTACAACGACCCCTGGGTCGATGTGTCGGGTGGTGATAACTCGATTGCCATCGTGGCCAACCTCTACCTCTACCACAAATTCACGAAGAACCTCTTCTCGGTGGAGACGAAGTTTGAGGGTAAGTTCGGCTACAACCGCATGAAGGTCGAGATGCCGATGTTCGATGCCGCCGGCGATGCGATGGTCGATGAGGCGGGCAACCAGCTCATGGACCGCGAGGGCATCTGGTTCAAAAACCAGGATGAGTTCTCGGTGCAGATTTCGCCCTCGTGGAAGATGTCGAAGAATTGGTCCTACGGTGCCACGCTCAAGTTCCGCTCGCAGATTGCCAAGGGCTACGTTTCGCGTACCGAGCAGGAGCGCAAGGACCTCAAGAGCAGCTTCATGACCCCGGGTTATTTGGACCTCTCGGTGGGTCTGAAATATGCCTGCCCGAGCGCGAAGTTCCCGATTAAGGTGGACCTTTCGCCCCTCGCCATGAGTGCCGTCTATGCCAACAACAGCTGGATTCGCCGCGAGCAGTTCGACGAGGAGGGCGACCGCATCAAGAAGGCCTTCAACTACGGTATCGAGGACCCCGACAAGAGCGCGAAGTATGAGGGTGGTTCGTCGATTCAGCTCGACTTCGACCGCACCTTTGGTAAGAACGAGTACCTTCGCTACCGCACGACCCTCTTTTCGTTCTGGGGCTGGATTACCAACCTGGGGCTGGACAACAAGGTGAAGCGTTGGGATGCCTACAAGGAGGCGTTGGAGGCGTGGGATGGCAACATCAAGACCAAGCCCCGCCTGCCGATTCACCCCACGGTGCGCTGGGAGAACACGATTGATATCAAGGCAACGAAGTTCCTCACGACCTCCATTTCGTTCCAGCTCTACTACAACCGAGCGCAGAACACCTCGATTCAGACCAAGACGCTCTTAAGTGTCGGTTTGAGCTACACGTTTAAGAATAAGTAATGAGCAGTTATCGCAATTCGAAGCGGGCCATCCTCCTGCCGGTGGTGTTGGCCGTGGTGCTGGTGGTCGGGTTGTTTGCCGGCAACTATTTCGGCCGTTTCAACTCGGCGGCCCAACTGCGCGGTATGTTGCAGCAGATGGGCCAGGTCCCGCACAACAAACTCACGCAGACCCTCGCGCTCATCGAGCAGGAGTATGTCGATTCGCTCTCGATGGACACCCTCTCCGAGCATCTGATTCCGGTGCTGCTGAAGGAGTTGGACCCCCACTCGGAGTATATCCCCGCCTCGGTGATGGCCGAGCTGAACGAGCCGCTCGAGGGGGAGTTCGACGGTATCGGTGTGGTCTTCAACATGGCCACCGATACGGTGATTGTGCTGAATGTGATTCCCAAAGGGCCGAGCGATAAGGCGGGCGTGAAGGCGGGTGACCGCATCATCGAAATCAACGACTCGTTGGTCGCAGGTCGCAAGATTCCGCAGAACGATATTGTGAAACAGCTGCGCGGCAAGCGCGGCACGACCGTGCGCCTCGCTCTGGAGCGTCAGCACATCGACGGGCTGGTCGAGGTGGAGGTGACACGCGACAAGATTCCGATTAAGAGCATCGAGTCGGCCTTTGTCCTGACGGACAGCATCGGCTACGTCAAGTTGGGACAGTTTGCCAAGACCTCGCACACGGAGTTGCAGCTGGCCCTATTGAAGTTGCGGGCCGAGGGCATCGAGCGGTTGATTTTCGACCTGCGCGGCAACTCGGGCGGCTTCCTCGACCAGGCGATTCTGATTGCCAACGAGTTCCTGCTCAAAAACCAGCTCATCGTCTATACCGAGGACCGTCAGCGCAAGCAAATCCGCGAGTATGCCGACGGCACGGGCATCGCGCAGGATATGGAGGTGGTGGTGCTGATTGACGAGTACAGTGCCTCGTCGAGCGAGATTCTGGCCGGTGCGTTGCAGGACAACGACCGCGCGACGATTATCGGTCGCCGCTCGTTTGGTAAGGGGTTGGTGCAGAAGCAGATATCCTTCCGCGACGGGTCGGCCTTGCGCCTTACGATTGCCCGCTACTACACCCCTACGGGTCGCTCAATCCAGAAACCCTACACCATTGGCGACCAGGAGAGCTACGATGCCGACCTGTGGAACCGCTACCAAAACAACGAGTTCTTCTCGGCCGATTCGATTCATTTTGCCGACTCGCTGAAGCGCGTGACGGCGGGTGGTAAGGTGGTCTATGGCGGTGGCGGCATCATGCCCGACCTCTTTATCCCGGCCGACACGACCGACCTCACCCCCTATTTTATGGAGGTTTCGGGGCGCAACATCCTCTATCGCTATACGATTGAGTATGCCGACCGCCATCGTGAGGCGTTGAATCAGGTGCAGAGCCTCAAGGAGTTGCAGCAGCTGCTCGACAGCGATACGCGCCTGGTGGAGGATTTCATCGCCTATGCCGCCCGCCAAGGGGTGAAGCCCGCCTACCGCGACATCGCCATCTCCCGCCACCTGATTGAGGCACAGCTCCGCGCCTACATCGGCCGCAATACCGTGCTGGAGGACGACGGCTTCTACAAGAACATCTATCCCATCGACAAGGTTATTCTAAAGGCCATTGAGGTACTCCAATAGGCGGAATCCGTATAACAAGGCTATTTTGGCATCTGCCTCGCCTGCGAAATCCTCACATACGAAGAGTATGCTTCGGACTTCGCAGACTTCGAGCAGCTTCAAAATAGCTCTTGTTATACGAATTCTGCGGAGCGACAAGGTTTCTAACAAGGCTCTTTTGGCATCTGCCTTCTGAAATGAGAAATGAGAAAGGAGAAATGAGAAATGAGAAAGGAGAAATGAGAAATGAGAAAGGAGAAAAGGCGGAAAGGGTGATAAGGGCAACTAAAGGAGATTAAGGAAATTAAAGAGATTAAAGAAATTAAGGAAGGCCCTCTTTAAACTCTTTAATATCTTTATTCTCTTTCCTCTTTGCTCTTTCCTCTTTCCTCTTTCCTCTTTTCCCGCCCTTTAGCCCCTCCGGCATGCGACGATAGAAAAAAGTAGCGGGTGTCCCGACCGATTCGGGACACCCGCTGCTTCATCTATAAAGGGGTAGGCGGTTAGGCCTGCTTCTTCGTGCGCTTTGCCTTCTTGGCCTCGAGTGCCTTATCCACCTCAATCTCGAAGTCCGAGAGGACATTCATGTAGTTGATGAAGGCATCGTAAGCCGAGTCGTAGGGGTTGAAGTAGGAGTGTACATCCCCGTCCGAGAGCCACTTCGTAGCCATGTAGTAGAAGTGGTCCGAGGTCTGCATGAAGTTCCAAACGTAGTTGAAATCCTCGCTCTTGAGCTTGGCAACCTTCTCCTTCAGGCCGTAGAGCTTCGAGAAGGCCTCGTTCTGCAACTCGTTGCCGAGCCAAGCCGTTACGTCGCGCTCCTCATCGGCCCACGACATCGTGTGCGGGCAGTGCAGCACCGATACGGGCTGGTATTTCTTGGCAGCCTCCGAAACGGTGGCAAACTCCAGACCCGAAGCCAGCACCGTGGCGGGGAGGGCCTTCATGAAGTCGAAGATGCCCGTCTCGACACCCTGATGCTCACCGAAGGTCTCGTAGTCCATGAAGAGGTTGATTACCTCACCCGGCGTCTCCTCCGACTGGAGCCACGAAACATACTTCTCGGCCGTCAGCGGGTACTGGTCCCAACCCTGGTTCGAGAAGCGGAAGGCGATATCGTCCGAGAGCTTGTAGTTGCGCAGCAAGAGGCGCATCTTCTGGTCGATGGCGTTGGCGTAGATGTAGTTGGGCGACTTCCAACCCAGGATGTGACGCGCACCCTCGGCCAGCATCGTCTTGTAGCCCAGCTCGGCCACCATGGCACCAATCTCGTCCGAGTAGATCAGCTCCGTGTTGCGGAAGGCGGTCGGCTTCACGCCAAACTCCTTCTTAATCGTGGCGGCGTGCAGCTTGACCTGCTCCGTGAAGTCCTCCTTCGAGGCCAGCGAAGCCAGCGAGTGCGAGTAGGTCTCGGCCAGGAACTCGACACAACCCGTGGCAGCCAGCTGCTTGAACGAGTCGAGTACCTCGGGGGCGAAGGCCTTGAACTGCTCGATGGCGATACCCGTAATCGAGAAGGTGCAACGGAACTTACCCTTATTCTCCTGGATGAGCTTCAGCAGCAGGGCGTTCATCGGCAGGTAGCACTGGCGAGCCACCTTTTGCAGAATCGAACGGTTCGAGAGGTCGTCCAGATAGTTGTGGTCCTTGCCCATGTTGAAGAAACGATACTTCTTCAGACGCCAGGGCTGGTGAACCTGAAAATATAAACAAACGGTTTTCATGACGATTATTGATTTTTATTTGTTTTCACTCTCTTCAACGATGCGCTCGTAGATGGTCTTCATCTTGGCAGCCACGTTATTCCACTTGAGGTTGGTAACCTCCTCCAGACCCTTCGTCGAGAACATATTCGACAGGGCGGGGTACTTAATCAGACCATACATGGCATCGGCCAGGGCATCGACATCCCAGTAATCGACCTTCACGGCGTAGTCCAACACCTCGGCCACACCGCTCTGCTTCGAGATAATCACCGGCACGTTGGAACGCATGGCCTCCAACGGCGAGATACCGAAAGGCTCCGAAACCGACGGCATGACATAGACATCCGACAGCTGGAACATCTTGTGTACATCCTCACCGCGCAGGAAGCCCGTGAAGTGGAATCGGTCGGCAATGCCCAGACGTGCCACGCGACGAATCACATGGTTCATCATATCGCCCGAACCGGCCATCACGAAGCGGACATTCGGCACACGCTTCAGCACCTTGGCGGCCGCCTCCACGAAGTAGTCGGGACCCTTCTGGTAGGTGATACGGCCCAGGAAGGTGATAATCTTATCCTCCACACCGCGCTCCGGAGCGGCAGCGGCCTTCTCGGCAAAGCGCACAGCGTTATGCACCGTCACCACCTTGTTGGCATCAATGCCGTAGCGGTTGATGACGATGTTGCGCGTGAGGTTCGATACGGCCATCACGCAATCGGCAGCCTGCATACCGGCCTTCTCGATGGCGTGAACCTGCGTGTTGACATTCTCACCCGAGCGGTCGTACTCCGTGGCGTGCATATGCACCACCAGCGGCTTGCCCGATACGCGCTTGGCGGCGATACCGGCATAGTAGGTGAGCCAGTCGTGGGCGTGAATCACATCGAACTGACCCTCCAGGTTCTTGGCCACCTGGGCGGCAACCACCGCATAGCGGGCCACCTCCTCCATCAGGTTGGCACCGTACTTACCCGAGAAGGTGTAACGCTGCTTCCAGCTGTCGGTCGTGGACCATACGCGCTTGCCCGTCTTGACGAACTCCTCGTGGTAGGAGGCGTACTCCTCGGGCGAGATGTAGGGTACCATGTTCGAGTCGATGTGGATGAACGAGATTTTATCCAGAATATCGTCGGCACCGCTGGCACTTGCGCCATAGACGGCCTCGACATCGCTGGCGTTTACCACGCGGATGAAACGCTGGTCCTCGTCACCATAGGCGTGCGGCACGACAAACGTCACGTCCACACCATTGCGTGCCAGGCCGCGCGTCATGCCGTAGCATGCCGTTCCCAGACCTCCGGCAATGTGAGGCGGAAACTCCCAGCCGAACATTAAAATTCTCATAGCTCTATCGTTTTATTTTTTCGTTTCGTTACTTCTTTTTCGGGGCGGCTTTCGTTGTCTTCTTTACTGCCTTCTGCTCCTCCTTCGCAGCCTTCTTCGGGGCGGCCTTCTTCGCAGGAGCCTTCTTCGTGGGTTTGGCCTGGGCCTCCTTGCGACGACGAATCATCTCGTAGATATCCAGCACGGCACTTACCGACCAGGCCTGCGAGATGGCACCGCGCGAAGCGTACGGGGGGTCGGCATCATACAGCTCGCAAATCGAGCCGATGCCGTAGCTCTGGATATCCTCCTCGAAGTACTCCAGAATCTCCTCGGCCGTCGGGAGGTAGCGGTCGCCGTTGATATCGAAGGCGGCAGCCACATAGAACGAGAGCAGCCAGGGCCATACCGAACCATTCTTCCCGGCGAAGTCGCGCTCGGCGGGGGTACCCTCCTGCGAACCGCGGTAGAGCGGGTTGCGAGGCGAGAGGGTGCGCAGACCGCGCGGCGTGAGGAGGTGCTGACGAATCGTGCGCAGCGTGTCGAGAATCAGCTCCGACGAAATCATCTTATACTTCAGACCGCAGGCGATGACCATGTTCGGACGGATGAAGTTATTAGCACCCTCCGTGCCAACATAGTCGGCCAGGTACCCGTCGAGCGGGAAAATTGCATTGAACGAGGCCTTCGTCTTCTCGGGAATATCCTTCCAGGCCTTGATGAACTCCTCATCCTTGAACTGCGCAGCCAGCTCCAGGGCATACTGCACGGCGTTGTACCACAGGGCCTGCACCTCGACCTGGTAGCCGTTGCGCGGGGTGACGGCCTTGCCGTCAATCATCGAGTCCATCCACGATACGGGGAACTCGCCCATCTCGGCCCAGATAAGACCGTTCTCGTTCAGCACGATGCGGCCGTCCATGCCACGGCGGTAGTTCTCCAGGATGCCCTTCATGGCTGCGCCGTAACGCTCCCAAATCATCTTGGCACCCACATACTCCTCCAGACGCTGCAACGTCCAGAAGAACCACAGCGGAGCATCCACCGCTACGCGGGCCGAAGCCGAACCGGTGAACATCCCGTCCTGCATCTCCTCCACGAGCGTGTCGAGTACCGTGATGCAGTCCTCCTTGTGGTCCTGCTCGAGGGTGATGCCGGGCAGGGCAACGAAGGTCTGACGACCCTGCTCACCATGCCAGGGGTAACCCTTGATGACCTCCATGCGGCCACCCGGGCGACGTACCACAAACTGACGGGCGGCATGCTCCAGGCAGCTGATGAAATCGACCTTGTGCGTACGACGGGCAATCGACTGCTCGAACTGCTCCTGAATCTCCTTGCCCGACTTCATCTCGGTCAGCGAGGCGGAGAAGATGATGCTTTCGCCCTTCTTCAGCTCACACTCGAAGTAGCCGGTCGTGAGCAGGTCCTCGTAGCCGTCGTAGCCGCGAGCCAGGTCCTGGAGGTACTCGAAGTTGTAGTACCAATCCGGAGCGGGTACAAACTCGGCATCGGCCTTCGTGGTCTGCATATAGAGCCAGGGGAACGACTCGTACATGCGGCACTTCACGCCGTTGATGGCGGGGTACGAATGGCCGTCGGCCTCCATGTTGGCCTTCGTCAGCGCGTGCTTGTCGCGGAAGGCCAGGAAGGGACGCAGACGGAGCTTCGTCTCGGAGTGTGCATCCACGAGCGTGTAACGAATCATGAGCTGCGTGCGCTTGTGAATCCACAGCAACTCCTTCTTCAGAATCACGCCACCCACGCGGTAGGTAATGGTCGGCGTAGGCGTGTACTCGAAGTCGGTGATGTACTTGTGGCCACGCGGCTCATAGACGCCCTTGAAACGGTGCAGTGCCAGGTTGAACGACTGGTCGTGCTGCACAATCGTCTCGTCGAGCGACGAGAGAAGCACATAGGTGCGGTCGCTTTCATCAATCGGAGCCACAATCAGGCCGTGGTATTTACGGGTGTTGCAGCAGACGATTGTCGTACTCATGTAACCGCCGATACGGTCGGTCGAGAGCATCTCGCGCTGGAGCGAATACTCGAGGTTTCCAAGCGAGGCTTTGTCGAATGTTAAGGCTGACATATCGTAAAGAATTCTGTTCGTACCCTAAAGATATTAAAAATTTGGTTAAGTTGTTCCAAAAATCCGAAAAATATCTTCTTAATGGGCGAAATTGTTTGTTAATAATGTACCTACCCCCTCTTTTATCCACTCGTAGGCGAATAAAAGAAGGGGGTAAGGTTATGCTGCGAAAGGGCCTTCATAAAGCCCCTTTTCGGTCAGGGTTATGCCCACTTCACCAGCGCGAAGTCCATGCGGTGGGGCAGGTGCTTGTTCTGCGGGAAGATACGCAGGGCGTAGTCGAACGTACCGGCCTCGTCGGGCGTGAAGTCGAGTGCGTAGGTCACCAGCTGACCCTCGACCTTCGTGCGCTGAAGCTCAATCGTGCGCTTTACGTCCACCGACTCGCGGCCTACAATCTGCTGGGCTACAACCATCTCGACACCGATGTCCTCCGGCTGCAGGTTCTGTACGTCGAGCGTAACCTCGAAGTGGTACTTCTCGCCTACGAATACGGCCTCCTGGTCGATGCGGATGCGCTCCGTGTTCACCACGCGAACGGCGTCCCAAGCGGCCGAAACCTTGCGCTTCCAGGCGGCAATCTCGCGGGCCAGCTGGTAGCTGTCGGCCACAATCTCACGCTTGCGTGCGGCGAGCTTGTTGTAGAAACGCTCCTCGTAGTCGATGAGCATGCGGTTCGTGGTGAAGTTCGAGGCGATGTCGGCCACGCAGCTCTTTACCGAGGCAACCCACTCGTGCGGAATGCCATCCTCCGAGCGGTTGTAGTACTTCGGAGCAATCTGGTCCTCGATGGTGTTGTAAATCATCTCGGCATCCAGCTCGTCCTGGAAACGCTGGTCGGTGAAGGTGCGCTCCATCGGAAGCATCCAACCGGCACCCTCCTTGTAGCCCTCGACCCACCAGCCGTCGAGTACCGAGAACTGCATGACACCGTTCATCACACACTTCTCACCCGACGTACCCGAAGCCTCCAGCGGACGGGTCGGCGTGTTGAGCCATACATCGACACCCTGTACCATGCGGCGGGCCAGCTCCATATCGTAGTTCTGCAGGAAGATGATCTTGCCTACGAACTCCGGCATGGCCGAAACCTCCACGATGCGCTTGATGAGGTCCTGACCCGGCTTGTCGTGCGGGTGAGCCTTACCGGCGAAGATGAACTGTACGGGGCGCTCCTTATTATTTACAATAGCCTTCAGGCGCTCCAGGTTCGTGAACAAGAGGTGGGCGCGCTTGTAGGTGGCAAAACGACGAGCGAAACCAATCGTCAGCACCTCGGGCTTGATGCTGTCAATGACCTGCAACATCTGACGGGGCGAGTCGAGACGCACCTGGCGCGGGTCGCTGTAACGACGGCGGATGTGGTGAATCAGTCGCTCCTTGAGCTTCATGCGCTCCGACCACAGCTCCTCGTCGGGGATGTTGTGTACCTTCTGCCAGCCCGGGATATCATACACATGACCCGTGAACGACTCGCCGAAGTAGCGGGCGTAGAGGCGGCGCAGCGAGGTGGCAATCCAGGTCGGGAAGTGTACACCGTTCGTTACATAGCCGATGTGCAGCTCGTTCTTGAAGTAGCCCGGCCACATGTTGCCCAGGATATCCTTCGATACCTCACCGTGCAACCACGACACACCGTTCACCTCCTGCGAGAGGTTGCAGGCCAGTACCGACATCGAGAACTTCTCGTTCGGGTCGTT
>X42_Goitered_Gazelle__coassemble_57_pt1 | contig 31555 bp, 27 predicted proteins | sample X42_Goitered_Gazelle__metabat2_low_PE_007 | metagenome-assembled genome bin X42_Goitered_Gazelle
TGCAAGAGCTGCATCGACATGGGCTTCTCGTCGGTGATGATCGACGGTTCGCACCTCCCCTACGAGGAGAACATCGCCCTCACGAAGCAGGTCGTTGAGTATGCCCACCAGCACGACGTAACCGTAGAGGGTGAGCTGGGCGTATTGGCCGGTGTCGAGGATGAGGTTTCGGCCGAGGTGTCGAACTACACCCGTCCCGAGGAGGTTATCGACTTCGTAACGAAGACGGGCGTGGATTCGCTCGCCATCTCGATCGGTACGTCGCACGGTGCCAACAAGTTCAAGCCCGAGCAGTGCACCCGCAACGAGGAGGGCATCCTGGTACCGCCCGAACTGCGCTTCGACATCCTGGCCGAGATTGAGCAGAAGCTCCCCGGCTTCCCCATCGTACTGCACGGCTCGTCGTCGGTTCCGCAGGAGTATGTGAAGATTATCAACGAGTTCGGTGGCGCACTGAAGGATGCCATCGGTATTCCCGAGGAGCAGCTGCGCAAGGCCGCCAAGAGTGCCGTGTGCAAGATTAACATCGACTCGGACGGCCGTCTGGCCATGACCGCCGCCGTGCGCAAGGTGATGGTTGAGAAGCCCGCCGAGTTCGACCCCCGCAAGTACCTGGGTCCCGCTCGTGACGAGCTGAAGAAGCTCTATATGCACAAGTGCGAGAATGTCCTCGGCTCGGCCGGCAAGGCAGAGTAAGGTTTCGAATTCGAAATTCAGCATTTAGCATTCAAAATTGGGATGCCTCCTGCGGGAGGCATCTTTTTTTTGGATTGAGACCGAGGGCCGACGATGCGAAAACGGTAAGGGGTTGTCCGACAAGGTTTATTGGGCAACACCCTCTTTACGGAAGTTGTATAACAAGCGCGGTTTTGAAGCGGCTCGAAGGCCGAAAAAGCGCAGTTTACTTTTCGTAAATGACCATTTTTCGGGCAAGGCAGCCACCGAAAGAGCCTTGTCGGACCACTTCTTTCGTGATTGGATTTTGCTTTTCCCTCTTTTTTGCTTATCTTTGGGAAAATGTAACCATCCAAATCGCATGAAACGTCTTTTACTGACCCTCTGCGCACTGCTGTGCGCCACCTCGCTGTTGGCCCAGACACGGGCCGGAGCTCCCTATGTCGATTTTACGGTCCTGGCCGACCGCGCCGACTGCCACTACCGCATCGGTGAGGAGCCGCGGCTGCGTATCTTTGCCAAGGGGGGCGGCACGGGCTTAAGCGGTGTGCAGATTCACTACGAGGCGGGCAACGACCGCATGGACCCCGATATGAAGGGGACGATGACCTTTTTGCGCGGTGAGGCGCAGGTGCCGGTGGGGACGATGACCGTGCCGGGCTTCCGCTACTGCACGATTCGCTTCGAGGTAAAGGGCGAGAGCTACACCGAGACGGTCAAGGTGGGCTTCTCGGCCCAGGATATCGAGCCGACCATCTCGAACCCCATCGACTTCGACTTCTTCTGGAAGCAGACGCTGAAAAAGGCGGCCGAGCTGCCCCTCGCGGAGGAGGTGGTGGAGATGCCCCAATTCTCGGACGATGCGGTGCGGACCTTCATGGTGCGCATCCCCTGCGACACGGAGGGCGGTTCGATTTACGGCTACGTCTCGATTCCCAACGACGGGCAGAAGCACCCCGTGCTGCTCGTACCTCCCGGGGCGGGTGTGAAGCGCGTAAATCCCTCTACGAGCTACGCCCGTGAGGGTTTCATCACCCTCACGATGGAGATACACGGCATGCCCATCAACGCCTCGGACGAGTTCATCGCCACCGAAAAGGAGCGGTTGGGCGACTACTGGTACACGGGCATCGAGGAGCGCGACACCTATTATTATAAGCGCGTCTATACGGGTTGCGTGCGGGCCATCGACTACCTCATGTCGCTCCCCGAGTGGGACGGCAAAAATGTCGGCGTGACGGGTGGCAGCCAGGGCGGTGCGCTCTCGATTGTCACGGCAGCCCTCCACCCCGCGGTGGACTTCGTGGCCGCCTTCTACCCCGCCCTGTCGGATGTGAGCGGCTATCAGGTGGGGCGTGCCGGCGGTTGGCCCCGCATGTTCGTCCACTCGGGCGACCACCCCGAAATCAACCACAAGAAGGCCCTGCGCGTGATGGGCTACTACGATGTGGTGAACTTCGCCCGTCGCCTCAAATGCCCGGGCTTCTACAACTACGGATTCAACGACAACACCTGCCCGCCGACCTCGGTGCGTGCCGTGCTGAATGTCATCAAGGCCCCGAAGGAGATTGTCGAGACACCGGCCGCCTACCATTGGCGTTTCGGCGAGGTGAACCGCGAGGCCACGGCCTGGATGAAGAGCCGTTGCGAGTAGCTGTTTTGTCGCACATCTTCACCCCGAAGGGGTGGCTTGCAGCGTAAAAAAGTTGTTTTTCGACGGAAAAGGTGTATCTTTGTAGAGAGATAGAACCGAAACGAAAGCGTTATGGAATATAAGATAGATTCGTCGGCACGCTGTGCCGTCATCGGATACGGCACCTGGGCCACGGCGTTGGTCGATGTGCTGACCAAAAACGAGGCGCGTGTCGGCTGGTATGTCCGCAATCCGGAGGTGCTGGAGTCGATTCGCACCGAGGGGCGCAACCAACGCTATTTGAGCGACCTGGAGCTGAACACCAACCGCATCGAGGCTTCAGACGACCTGAATCGGGTGGTGGCCGAGGCCGATATCGTCGTGATGGCGATGCCGTCGGCCTACATCAAAGATTTCCTCGCACCGCTCACTGTATCGCTCCAAGACAAATTCGTGGTCTCGGCCGTGAAGGGCATCGTGCCGGGCGACTACAAGACCGTCGTGGAGTACCTGCACGACCACTACGAACTCTCCTACAAGCAGATAGGCCTCATCACCGGCCCCACGCACGCCGAGGAGGTGGCGCGCGAACGCCTCTCCTACCTCACGGTGGTCTGCACCGACCCCGACAACGCCCAGCTCATCGGGCAGAAGCTCTCGACCCGCTACATCCATTTGAGCTACTCGCAAGACCTCTACGGCACGGAGTATGCGGCCATCCTGAAGAACATCTACGCCCTGGCGGCCGGCATGGCCATCGGCCTGGGCTATGGCGATAACTTCCTCGCGGTGCTGATTTCGAACTGCGCCGCCGAGATGACCCGCTTCCTGCGGGAGAGCTACCCCTACGAGCGCGACACGCAGGCCTCGGCCTACCTGGGCGATTTGTTAGTGACAAGCTACTCGATTCACAGCCGCAACCGCCGCTTAGGCCTCATGATCGGCCACGGCTGCTCGGTCAAGACGGCCCTGAACGAGATGACGATGGTGGCCGAGGGCTACTTTGCCGCCGACTGCATCCGCCACATCAACACCCGCCATCAGGTCGATATGCCCATCGCCCAAATGGTCTATGAGGTACTCTACGAGAAGGCCTCGGCCCGCAAGTCGATGAAGGCCCTTTGCGCCAAGCTCATTTAGCCCCTCAACCGTATCTAAACCAACAAAAAATTATACATCCATGAAAATCGACTATTCGAAAACAGGTTATGAGATTTCGGCCGAAATGAAGGCCAAAGCATTGGCAGCCAATGCCCTGCTCCACTCGGGCGAGGGCAAGGGCAACGACTTCCTGGGATGGGTAGGGCTTCCCTCGTCGATTGACGACGAGCAGCTCACCGCCATCGAGGCCGCTGCCGCCAAGCTGCGCGAGAAGTGCGACCTGGTCATCTGCATCGGTATCGGCGGTTCGTACCTCGGTGCCAAGGCGGTGCTGGAGGCGATGTCGAACCCCTTCCAGCTGCTGAAGAAGGAGCAGGAGAACCCCACGGTGGTCTTTGCCGGTCAGAACATCTCGGAGGACTACACCTACGAGCTGATGGAGGCCGCCAAGGAGCATTCGCTGGGTGCCATCGTCATCTCGAAGTCGGGTACGACGACCGAGCCGGCCATCGCCTTCCGCCTCATCAAGGCCGAGCTAGAGGCCCGCTACGGCAAGGCCGAGGCTGCCGAGCGCATCGTAGCCGTGACGGACAAGGCCCGTGGCGCACTGAAGACCCTCTCGACCAATGAGGGCTACCCCACCTTCGTCATTCCGGACGATGTGGGCGGTCGCTTCTCGGTGCTGACGCCCGTAGGTCTGCTGCCGCTGGCCGTGGCCGGTGTCGATGTACGCGCCTTGGTGAAGGGTGCGCAGCAGATGGAGGCCCAAACGGCCGAGGGGGTAGCTTTCGAGGAGAATCCGTCGGCCATCTATGCCGCCGTGCGCAACCTGCTGTATGCCGATGGCAAGAAGATTGAGATTTTGGGTTCGTATGAGCCGAAATTGCAGTATATCAACGAGTGGTGGAAGCAGCTCTACGGCGAGTCGGAGGGCAAGGAGGGCAAGGGTATCTTCCCCGCCAGCGTCACCCTCACGGCCGACCTGCACTCGATGGGTCAGTACATTCAGGAGGGCGAGCGCACCCTCTTCGAGACGATTATTTCGGTCTGCGAGCCGAAGCACAAGGTGGTCATCGAGGCCGACGAGCAGAACCTCGACGGGCTGAACTTCATGGCCGGCAAGCGCATCTCGGAGGTGAACCGCATGGCCGAGCTGGGCGTACAGCTGGCCCATGTGGATGGTGGTGTGCCGAACATCCGCATCGAGATTCCGACCATCGACGAGGAGACCATCGGCGGGCTGCTGTACTTCTTCGAGAAGGCTTGCGGCATCAGCGGCTACATCCTGGGTGTGAACCCCTTCGACCAGCCGGGTGTGGAGGCCTACAAGAAGAATATGTTTGCCCTCTTGGACAAGCCGGGTTACGAGGAGGAGTCGAAGAAAATCAAGGCCCGCCTGTAAGCCGAAGAGAATCATTTACGAAAAGCCCCGACTTCGGGGCTTTTTTTGTGGGATGATGGAAGGCGATAAAAGGGCGGAAAAGGCGAGAAAGGCGAGAAAGGCGAGAAAGGCGGCAAAGGAGAAAAGGGAGATTAAGGGGAACTAAAGGGGACTAAAGGAGGCTAAAGCACACACGTTAGTAACCTTTAGCAACCCTTAGCAACCTTTAGCAACCCTTAGTAACCCTTAGTAACCTTTAGCTACCTTTAGCTACCTTTAGCTACCCTTAGCAACCTTTAGCTACCCCACAACCGTTTTTTGATTTTAGAGGAGCAGATTTTGTCATGACGAAAGAAGTTGTATAACAAGAGCTATTTTGAAGCTGCTCGAAGTCCGAAAAAGCGCAGCATACTAAAGCGTATGTGAGCATTTTTCGGGCAAGGCAGATGCCGAAAGAGCCTTGTTAGACAACTTCTATAAAATCGGAAAACCTTTACTTCTTCTTAATAAAATCCAACACCGAAGTCTTCACCTCCTCCACCAGGCCGTTGGCATAGATGATTTTCTCGGCCTTGCGACGGGAGATGGTGTAGGTGGGGCCATTTTCAAAGCCGGCTTTCTTATACTCAATCTCTTTTTCGCCTACACGCAATACGCGGCACTGAATATCCTGCCCGGGGGCTACGATGATATCCCAACCGCTGTTGTTGGCATAGACCACCGGCTGTTGAGCGGGCGCAGGGGCGGCCTGGGGTGCCGGAGTGGCTGCGGCCTGTCGGGCAGCCGCCTCGTCACGCTCCACCTTCACGCTGCGCATCTCGGGGCGGTTCTCATATTTCTGGGGTGCCGGCTGCTGGGGTGAGGGCGACTGCGGAGCAGGAGCCGCGGCAGGGGTCGGGGTCTTCGTCTCGGAGACAGCCGTCAGTCGGGTAGCCGAGGCGCGGCCGGGATTACCGAAGAGTTTGCCATTGACGGCCGGAGCCTCGTAGATACCACCGGCATAGGCATCCTCGCGCAGGCGATAGAAGGCGTGGGTGGCATACACCACACCCGCCTTGGCACCCACATTACCGGGCAACACCTCCACCTTGCCGCCTTTGGGCGTGCGTGCGCCAAAGGTCTTCGCCATGGAGGGGACAAAGGCATTGCCCACCATGCTGCCAGCACTCTCCTTGATGGCAACATAGTAGAGCATATTCTGCTCCCCCTTCTTGGGGTGGTCGATGGTAAAAATGGTCGAGCTGGTCATGCCGAGCGGCATATTATCGCCCGTGACGGTCATCTTATCGCCTCCGTTGCGCTTCACGATATCGTTCATGGCCAGGAAGCGGGTCTGGTCGTAGGTATCGGTCGCCTCGCCACCGGCCCACCCCACAATCCAGGCATCGTAGGTCTCATTGATGGAGGGCAGATACCACCCCGGGCCGAGCGAGCGGCACCACTCATAGGTCGGGAACGAGCCGCCATATTGGGCGATATACTGCTCGATGGCCGCCATATTCACGCGGCCGTCGTTGCGGTCGTAGGCCGGCAATTGGCCGTTGTACTGCTCCACCTCGGAGAAGCGTTCCTTGCAACTCTCAATCGACATCAGCACGGCGGGCTGACCATCGGGGGCGAGCTTCACGACGATACCGCGCACGCGGCCGTCATCGTACAATTGGCCTAACCCCTGCGCCTCGGCTGTCATGAGTGCCACCACGAGCGCCACGAGTGTTACAAAAAATCGTTTCATAGTCGTTTGGTTTGATTTGCAACAAAGTTACTCAAAAAAATGCAAAAAGAGGAGCATCGCCCCTCTTTTTTACATGCTCATTTTGAATTTTGAATCCTAAATTCTAAATTCTAAATTTTGCATTCTGCATTTCCCCGAAAGCCCTACTCCTCGTCGGCCTCCTTCATCGTGTGATAGACATTCGTCACGTCGTCGTCCTCCTCCAGGCGCTCGACGAGCTTCTCGATGGCCTCACGACCCTCGGCATCCAGCTCCTTCGTGTCGGTCGGGATATAGACACCCTCACCCGAAACAATCTCGTAGTTGTTGTCGTCCAACCACTTCTGGATACCGCCGAAGTTCTCGTAGGCGGCATAGACGGTGATGCCGTCCTCCTCGGGGTAGAACTCATCGACACCCAGGTCGATCATCTCCAGCTCCAGCTCCTCGGGGTCCACACCCTCGGCACGGAACTTAAAGACGCACTTATGCTCGAACATGAAGGCCACCGAGCCGCTGTTACCCAGCGTACCGCCGCACTTGTTGAAGTGCATGCGCACGTTGGCCACCGTGCGGTTCGTGTTGTCCGTAGCCGTCTCGACGAGGAAGGCGATGCCGTGGGCGCCATAGCCTTCGTAAATCACCTCCTTGTAATCGGCGGCATCCTTCTCGGTAGCACGCTTGATGGCACGCTCCACATTCTCCTTGGGCATATTCTCTGCCTTGGCGTTCTGAATCAGCAGGCGCAGACGCGTATTGGCCGAGGGGTCGGGACCGGCTGCCTTCACGGCAATTTCGATCTCCTTACCCAGCTTCGTAAATACGCGGGCCATGTGACCCCAACGCTTCATCTTTCTCGCCTTGCGATACTCAAATGCTCTTCCCATGACTGTATTCTATTTTTTTGATATTTTCTTTACAACTCGCAAAAATACACAATTAAAAATTAAAAATGAAAAATTAAGAATAAAATTACTATCTTTGGGTTGTACTTAAACACAATTACCATGAAAATCGGAGCAAGATTCGACCACTTCAACATCGATGTCCAGAACCTGGAGCGCAGCATCGAGTTTTACGACAAGGCCCTGGGCCTGAAAGAGATGTACCGCAAGGTAGCCGACGACGGAAGCTACATCATCGCCTTCCTGGGCGACGGCATCACGGATTTTAAGTTAGAGCTGACGTGGCTGCGCGACCACGCCGACAAACCCTTCGAGCTGGGTGAGAACGAGAGCCACCTCTGCCTGCGTGTCGAGGGCGATTACGAGGCCCTGCGCGAGTACTACCGCGAGATGGGGTGCCTGTGCTACGAGAACCACAAGATGAACCTCTACTTCATCAACGACCCCGACGACTACTGGATTGAGATTCTGCCCATCAAACGATAGCGGGTGAATGTTGAAGAGGGTGTCCAAAATTTGTTGGACACCCTCTTCTCATCCCGGAATTCGTATAACAAGAGCTATTTTGAAGCTGCTCGAAGTCCGAAAAACCGCAGCATACTTTCCGTATGTGAGCATTTTTCGGGCGAGGCAGATGCCGAAAGAGCCTTGTTAGGCGGATTCCTTTTCTGTTTCTGCTCGGCTCTTGGACTGTGTAACGAGCCACACACCCACAAAGACACACAGCGCAGCAGCGGCCTTCGAGAAGCCGAACACATCGAGACCTAATGCCACACTCAACAACACCGCCACGACGGGCTGCACATAGTTATACATTGCCACGAGGGTCGGGCGGAGGTAGCGTTGGCCTATCGGAACGCAGAGATACGAAAGGAACGTGGAGCAGACAATGACATACAACGCACCCACCCACACCGAGGTCGGCAGGGCGGCAAAGTCGGTCGCCATCAACGGCTTGCGATAGATGACAAGGGCCACGACAGCGGCAAAAAGGAACATCCACTTCATCACCGTAAAGGGCGAATAGCGCACAATCAGGTTGCGGAAAGCCGTGAGGTAGAAGGCAAAGCTGATGGCCGAGATGATGCAGAGCGTATTCCCCGTAAGGCTCGAGGCCGCGCTCGTGGTGCCGTGGCTCATCACAACCAGCATCACGGCACCCGCACACCCCAGCGCAACACCGCCCGCCTTGAGCCATGTAATCGGCTCGCGTAGGAACAATGCGGCCAGCAACATGGTCAGAATCGGCACGAGGGTCGAGATAATCGAGGCATCAATGGGCGAGGTGAGTGACAGTCCCCACAGGTAGAGCAGTTGATTGAATTGGATGCCGAAGACCGAAGCCAGGAGCAGCAGGGCCATATCGCGCCCGCTGACCCGCTCCCTCGGCAGGAACAACGAGGCGGCCCAAAACAGCAAGGCCGCACCCGCCATGCGGCAGGCACTGAGCGTAAAGGGGCTGATGCCCTCGGGATTGGCACCCGACTGCAACACCTGCTTGCAGATGGGGGCATTCAATCCCCAGATGATGTTGGCCACCCACAGCGCGGCATGGCCCTTTAATTTCCCGTAATTCATCGTTTCACTCCTCGGATTCGGGGCAAAGGTACGCTTTTTTTGCATAAAATTTGCCACCGAGGGGCGTTGTGGGAAAAATCCGTTATCACTGGGATTTGGTGGTCGCCAACCTGCTGTTCGGCATCAACTTCTCGATTTTCGTCTCGTTGGTGAACGGTCGGCTCGACTTCCGCACCATCTTTCTCTTGCAGGTGGTGGCGGGGGCGTTGTTTTTCGTGCCGGCGGCCCTCCTCTCACCCCGCACCTTCCGTGTGGAGTGGGTCGATTTGCGGCGCATCCTGCTCATCTCGCTGCTCGTCATCTACGGCTGGATGTATCTGATTTTGTGGGGTTCGACCTACACCAACCCCATCGACAGTGCCATCATCGCCACACTCGGACCGGCCCTCACGCTGCTCATCGACCGCCTGCTGCACCACGGCGAGGGCTTCAGCCGCTCCCGCATCGTAGGCATCGTGGCCATCTCCGCAGGGGCGTGGCTGCTGATTTTCGACAAGGGATTTCAACTCACGCGCGGCACCGAGGGGTGGAGCAACCTCCTCATACTGATTGCCGTGGCGGCCATCGCCACCAACACGGTGCTGATCAAACCGACACTCGAAAAGCTCGGCACGCGGGTCGTCATGGGGTGGTACTACTTCATCGGACTCCTCATCACCCTCCCCTTTTTCGGCCGTTACATCCGCTACGAGGAGTTGATACACCTCCCGCAGCCCGTTCTTTGGGAGCTTGGCTACCTGCTCCTCTTCGGCACGGTGTGGCCCATGTACCTGCTCTACCGCGGCACGGAGCAACTCTCGGCCGTGCATACCGCCCTCTACCGCTACATTCAGCCGCTGATGGCCGGTGTGTTGGCCCACCTGCGCCACCAGGCACGATTCGACCGCACGAATTTAGCGGCACTCGTGCTGATTTTTATCGGGATTGTACTGACGGTGATTGGGTATCGACGCTCGCTCCGCGCTATTCGCGAATCACTCGCACCTCGCCGTTTTCGCCAAAGGCGATAATCGAGGAGGCCTTGCCCGTGGGGTGACCCTGGAAACGGGGATTGACCACATAGTCCACACCGGCGAGAATCTCCTGCGCCACCTCGGGCAGCGTGCGGGGGGTCTTCTCGCCCGTGAGATTGGCCGACGTGGAGACCAACGGACGGCCCAGCTTGCGCAAAAGGCGTTGGCAAAAATCGTGGTCGGGGACACGCACGCCGAGCGTACCCTCGTCGGGGATGAGGTTTTTGGCCACACCGACCGCCCCGGGAAGAATCAGCGTGAGGGGCGAGGTGGCCATCTCCAGCACCTCGAAGGCGATGCCCGGGGCGCGATTCACATAGCGCACAATCTCGTCGGCCGAGCTGCAAAGAACCAGCATCGAGTGTTTGTTCTCGCTCCGCTTCAGGGCATAGATGCGCCCTACGGCCTCCTCGTTGGTGGCATCGCATCCGATGCCCCACACCGTGTCGGTGGGATAGAGAATCAAGCCGCCCTCCTTCACTACGCGTGCCGCCTCATCGACGGCCGCAGCGAGGGGTGACACCTTTTTTTCGGATGGTTGTTCGTCGCGCTTACGGGGCTGTTTCATCGTTTATTGTTTGGTTAAACCGCGCTCCTCGGCCAGCCGCTCCATCAAGGCGTAGGCCGCCTCGTACTCGTTGGGAATCACGCCGTCGAGAATCGCATTTTTTATCTGTTCCTTTATCTCGCCAATGAGCTGGCAGGGGGGTATTGCATAGGTCTGCATGATGATTTCGCCCGTAATCGGGGGTTGGAAGTTGCGGATGCGGTCGCGCTCCTCCAAATCCTTCATCTTGTGGCGCACCAGCTCGAAATTCTTCAGGTAGCGTTGCACCTTCTCGTCGATGCCCGACGTGATGTCGGCCTCGCAGAGAATCATGAGCTTCTCCACATCGTCCCCCGCCTCGAAGAGCAGTCGTCTGACGGCCGAGTCGGTCACCAAATCCTCGGAGAGGATAATCGGGCGCAGGTGCAGGAAGACCAACTTCTGCACGAACTTCATGTGTTCGTTCATCGGGAGCTTCAGGCGGCGGAAAATCGGGGGGACCATCTTCGAGCCGACCACCTCGTGGCCGTGGAAGGTAAAGCCGATTTTCGGGTCGTAGCCCTTGCATTGGGGCTTGGCGATGTCGTGCAACACGGCGGCCCAGCGAAGCCACAAATCGTCCGAGCGACGTGCCACATTATCCACCACCTGCAACGTATGTTTGAAGTTGTCCTTGTGGGCATGCTTGCCGCGCCGTTCCACCCCCTTCAGGGCGGCCAATTCGGGGAAGATGAGCTTCAGCAGCCCCGACTTTTCGAGCAACGTGAAGCCCATCGAGGGGACGGGCGAAAGGACAATCTTGTTCAGCTCCGTGATGATTCTTTCGCGCGACACGATGTGGATGCGCTCGGCATTGCGACAAATCGCCTCGAAGGTCTCATCGTCAATCGTAAAGCCGAGCTGGGCGGCAAAGCGCACGGCCCGCATCATGCGCAGGGGGTCGTCCGAGAAGGTGATATCGGGGTCGCACGGGGTGCGAATCAACCCATCCTCCATATCCTCCATCCCGCCAAAGGGGTCCACCAACTCGCCAAATCGCTCCTCCGAGAGGGACCAGGCGAGGGCATTGATCGTGAAGTCGCGGCGGCGCTGGTCATCTTCGAGCGTGCCGGCCTCGACCTGCGGTTTGCGGGAGTCGCGCGTATAGCTCTCGCGCCTGGCCCCGACAAACTCCACCTCCACGCCGTCGCGCGTGCGCAACATGGCCGTACCGAAGGTTTTGTAAATCGACACGCGGGTACGCAACTCGCGCCCCAACGCCTCGGCCAGCGCAATACCGCTCCCCACGACCACCACATCGACATCGGTCGAGGGGCGGCGCAGGTAGTAGTCGCGCACATAACCACCTACCACATAGGCATCTACCCCCTGCTCGGCAGCCAGGCGGGCGATGCGGCGAAATATGGGATTCGACAGCGGCACGACGACCTATTTTAATTGTCGTTGGTAGAGTTGCACGGTGTTTTCCAACCCCAGGTAGAGGGCATCGGCAATGAGGGCATGGCCAATCGAGACCTCATCGGTCCAGGGAATCCGTTCGTGGTAGAAGGCCAGATTCTCGAGCGAGAGGTCGTGGCCGGCATTCAGCCCCAGCCCCTGCTTTCGCGCCTCCTCGGCAGCCGCCACAAAGGGGGCCACCGCCTCGTCGCGCCCCGCTTTATAGAGGCGGGCATAGCTCTCGGTGTAGAGTTCCACGCGGTCGGCACCGCACGCCTTCGCACCGGCCACCATGGCGGGGTCGGGGTCCACGAAAATCGAGACACGGATGCCCTTCTCGTGGAAGCGGGCCGTCACCTCGGTCAAAAATTCGCGGTTGCGCAGCGTATCCCAGCCGGCATTCGAGGTGAGGGCATCGGGTGCATCCGGCACGAGGGTCACCTGGGCCGGCACCACCTCCAACACCAGGTCGATGAAGCTCTCGATGGGGTTGCCCTCCACGTTGAGTTCGGTCGTGATTTCGGCCTTCAGCTGGCGCACGTCGTCGTAGCGGATGTGGCGCGCATCGGGGCGCGGATGGACCGTGATGCCGTCGGCACCGAAACGCTCGATGTCGCGTGCAGCCTGCAGCACATCGGGGCAGTTGCCGCCGCGCGAATTGCGCAAAACGGCAATCTTATTGATATTTACACTTAACTTTGTCACAATTTCGTTATATTTGCGGTATAAAGTTACTCATTTTTTTGTTTCTAACGGATGAAAATCATACTTTTTTCCCGTCAAGGGCTTGCTTTTCAGGACGAGGAGTTGAACACGCTGCGCGAATCCATCGCCGAGTTTGATTTCGATTGGGCTGTGAATGAGGAGTTTGCAGAGATTCTGCAAGAGCGCATCGGGTGGAGCATCCCCTCCTCGCGGCAATACGGCTCGCGCATCGAACAGGCGACCGACCAAGCGGTGCTGGTCTGCTACGGCGGCGACGGCACGCTGCTCGAAGGGGTGCATCGTCTGGGCGGACGACAGCTGCCCGTGGTGGGCATCAATGCCGGCCATCTGGGCTTTCTCACCTCCGACTCGCGCAAGGGGTTGAAGCGGCTCTTTGCCGCCCTGCGCAGCGGGGAGCTGCGCTTCGAGGAGCGGTCGCTCATCGAGGTCGGCAGCAACCTGCCCGAAAACGGGGACAGCCCGCTGGCCCTCAACGAGTTTTCCATCCAGCGAAACGGAGCCGGCATGCTCTCGGTCGAAATCTTTGTCGATGAGCAGATGGTGGCCACCTGCCACGGCGACGGGGTGATTGTCTCGACCCCCACCGGCTCGACGGCCTACTCGCTCAGCGCGGGCGGCCCGATTGTGGCCCCCACCTGCGCCTGCTTTGTCATCACCCCCATCGCGCCCCACAACCTCACGATGCGCCCGCTGGTCATCCCCGACTCGAGCCGCATCCGCCTGAAGGTGCAGGCGCGCCGCTCGGAGGCCTTCCTCACGCTCGACAACCGCTCCTATGCCGTGCCGAGCAGCTGCGAATTTACGCTGCGAAAGGCCGAAAAGTCGATTTTTCTGGCCGTCCCACACAATATCTCGTTTTACGACACGTTACGCAATAAGATGATGTGGGGCCTCGATATTCGCGGCTGATAGCCCCATTTGGGGAAATTTCCGCAAACTTGCCTACGAAAAGGGGCTGTTTTTCATTTTTTATAGCTATATTTGCACCCTATTATGAGCATCGCAAAACCGATACCGCAACACGTCGCCATCATCATGGACGGCAACGGCCGCTGGGCCAAGCAGCGAGGAAAGGAGCGTACCGAAGGCCACATTGCCGGCGTCGAGACGATTCGTACCACGCTCGTTGCCGCCATCAAGAGCGGGGTGCGCTACCTCACCTTCTACGCCTTCTCGACCGAGAATTGGGGCCGTCCGAAGGAGGAGGTCGAGGCCCTCATGGAGCTGTTGTGCAAGAGTGTCATCTCGGAGACCCCCGAACTGAAGAAGCAGGGGGTTTCGGTGCGTATCATCGGTGACCGCAGCCGCTTCTCGGAGCGTGTTCGGTTCTACCTGGACCAAATCGAGCAGGAGACCCGCGAGGGGGAGCGACTGACGATGGTGCTGGCACTCAACTACTCGTCGCGCGACGAACTGCGTCGCACGATGCAGCTCCTGGCCCGCAAGGTGGAGGCAGGCGAACTGAAGGCCGAGCAGATTGACGAACGGTGCATCGCCGCCCACCTCGATACGGCCTTTATGCCCGACCCCGACCTGGTGATTCGCACCAGCGGCGAACAGCGGCTCAGCAACTTCCTGATGTGGCAGGCCTCCTACGCCGAGTTCTACTTTCCGGAGGTGCTGTGGCCCGACTTTACGGAGGAGGAATTTATGCGCGCCCTGGAGGTGTATGCCTCGCGTGACCGCCGCTACGGATTGGTGAAATAGGATGCCCGACGAACGAAAGAAGCTGATTTTTATCACATAGCATGAACTATTTACGCAAGATAACGCTACTCGCAGCCGCCCTGCTGTCATGCACCTGGAGCCTCTCGGCCCAGGAGACCCCGGAGGCCGAAAAGAGCGACACGACTGCCGTCGAAAGCTACTTCGACGAAAACGCCCCCATGTTCCAAGCCCAGGGCGACAAGCAACTTAAGTACTACATCCGCAAGGTCAATGTGCGCGGTCTGGAGCATCTGGACCCCGACCTGGTGAAGGCTTCGGCCGGCCTGGTGGATGGTGATTCGATTCTCCTGCCGAGCAACTTCATCTCCAACGTCATTTCGCGCCTGTGGAGCCAGCGTTACTTTGCCGATGTGAAGGTGGGTGCCGAGATTGAGGGCGACAGCCTCGACCTGGAGGTCTTCCTCAAGGAGCGTCCGCGTGTCTTCAACTGGGAGTTCGAGGGCATCTCATCGGGCAAGAAGAAGGATATCGTGGAGAAGCTCCAGCTGCGCCGCAACAGCGAGCTGTCGGACTATGTGCTGGACAAGAACGTGAAGCTCATCAAGGAGTATTGGAAAGAGAAGGGCTTCCGTAACGCCAAAGTCGGCTACCGCATCGAGCAGGACACGGTCCGCACGCAGTATGCCAACGTCATCTTCGAGATTGACCGTGGCGAGCGTGTCAAGATTGGCAAAATCAACTTCGACGGCAACGAGATTTTCGAGGACAAGCGTCTGCGCCGCACCTTCAAAAAGACCCACCAGAAATCCATCAACTTCTTCAAGGGTACGCGCCTCAAGGACAAGGAGTACGAGGAGGACAAGGAGCTGCTTATCGACTTCTACAACTCGAAGGGTTACCGCAACGCCCACATCCTCGAGGACTCGATTTACGAGTACGAGCCGAACCGCCTGGCCATCGACCTGAAGCTCTCGGAGGGCAACAAATACTACATCCGCGATATTTCGTGGGTCGGTAACTCGGTCTATTCCACCGAGCAGTTGCAGAATATGTTTGCCGTGAAGAAGGGCGACACCTACGACAAGAAGTCGATGCACAAACGCCTCGGTATCGGCAAGGAGGAGAACCCCGAGGATATGTCGATTAAGTCGCTCTACCAGAACAGCGGCTACCTCATGTCGCAAATCGAACCGGCCGAGACCATCATCGGAGCCGACTCGATTGACCTGGAGCTGAAGATTTTCGAGGGCAAGCAGTTCACCATCAACGAGGTGGGCATCACGGGCAACGTGCGTGTCGATGACGAGGTGATTCGTCGTGAGCTTTATACCCGCCCGGGCGAGCTGTACGACCGCTCGATGCTGATGCAGACGATTCGTATGCTCGGCTCGATGGGCCACTTCAACCCCGAGGCCATCATGCCCGATATCAAGCCCGTATCGAACGAGCTGGTCGATGTGAACTGGCCGCTCGAGGAGCAGGCTTCGGACCAATTCAACATTGCCGGTGGTTGGGGTTCGGGTACCTTCGTTGGTTCGGTGGGTATCACCTTCAACAACCTCTCGATTAAAAACGCCTTCAAGAAGGGTGCCTGGCGACCCTACCCGATGGGTCAGAACCAGCGTCTGTCGATTAACGCCCAGACCAACGGTACCTACTACAAGGCCTTCTCGTTTGCCTTCACCGACCCCTGGTTAGGTGGCAAGAAGCCCAACTCGTTCACCATTTCGGCCCACATCTCGGAGCAGAACAACGCCTACTATGTATGGCAGACCTCGACGATGCACTTCCGCACCTACGGTCTGGCCGTCGGTCTAGGTAAGCGTCTGAATTGGCCCGACCCCTACTTCACCTTCTACGGCGAGGCCAGCTACGAGCGTTACGACCTGAAGAACTGGTCGTCGTTCATCATGACCAACGGCGCGGCCAATATGTTCTCACTCAAATTCGTCTTGAGCCGCAACTCGGTGGACCAGCCGGTTTATCCCCGTCGCGGTTCGGATATCAGCTTCTCGTTGCAGCTCACGCCCCCCTACTCGTCGTGGGACGGCAAGGACTACTCGGACAGCAACATGACCGACGAGGAGCGTTACAAGTGGATCGAGTTCCACAAATGGCAGCTCAAAGGCCAATGGTTCCAGGCCCTCACCTCGAACCAGAAGCTGGTCCTGATGCTCAAGGCCGAGATGGGTTACCTGGGTCACTACAACAAGTACAAGACCTCGCCCTTCCAGCGTTTCGAGGTCGGTGGTGACGGTATGTCGGGCTACAACATCTACGGTATTGATATTATCGCCATGCGCGGTTATGAGGATGGTGCGCTCGACCCCGTGAACGAGTACTACTCGGTGGCCTACAACAAATACACGGCCGAGTTGCGCTACCCCGTGATTCTGAAGCCCTCGTCGCAGATCTATGTGCTGGGCTTCCTCGAGGGTGGTAACGCCTTCAGCTCGTGGAAATCCTTCTCGCCCTTCAAGATTAAGCGTTCGGCCGGTCTGGGTGTCCGCCTCTACCTCCCCGTGGTGGGTATGCTCGGCATCGACTGGGGTTACGGTTTCGACCCCCCGGCAGGCTCAACCTCGAAGAGCGGCTCGCAGTTCCACTTCGTGATGGGACAGCAGTTCTAAGGAACAATGTAGAATGTAGAATTTAGAATTCAAAATGAGTTTTAGAATTTAGAATGCAGAATTAGATTCCGAATTTAGAATGCGGGAATTTAGAATGCGGGAATTTAGAATGAGTTTCAAAATTCAAAATTAGATTCCGAATTTAGAAATTAATTTTAGAGCAAAAAAGAGGATTCTACATAGGGCGTTGGGACGACATGGGGCAAGTCGGCCAAAGAGCGACAAAGGCCCCGACACAATAAAACTAAACGAGTATCGTTATTTATATAGGTATGCTTCTTGCAGCCTACGATAAAAGAACGAATGAACCTTAAAAAGTGAGAAAAAGATGAAAAAGATGGTATGTACGCTGGCACTGCTGCTCATAGGTGCAGCCGCCATGGCCCAGAACTACATTGTAGTCAATAGTGAGAAGGTCTTCAAATCCATTGCCGCCTACAACACGGCCATCACCGAATTGGACGAGCTGGCCAAGAACTACCAGGAGTGGATCGATGCCAAATTCGAGGAGGTCGAGAAGCTCTACAACAGCTACCAGCAGCAGCGCGCCTCGCTCTCGGAGGCCACGCGCCAGCAGTGGGAAGAGGTGATTCTCGACAAGGAGAAGCAGGCCACGGAGTACCAGGAGCAGCTCTTCGGTCAGGAGGGGCAGCTCATGAAGACGCGCATCGAGAAGATTAAGCCGATTCAGGAGAAGGTCTTTGCCGCCATCGAGGCCTATGCCAAGCAGGTGGGTGCGCAGCTGGTCATCGACTCGGCCAACAACCCTACCCTGCTCTACAACTCGGCCGCCGTAGAGCGCACCGACGAGGTGATTGCCACGCTGAAATAGAAACAAATATTCATCAAATAATTAACTGAAACACAACAACATGAAAAACGTACTCAAACTGACGCTCGCGCTCGCCATGATGCTGAGCTGCACGACGCTCTTTGCCCAGAAATTTGGTCGCATCAACTCGCAGGAGGTGATGCTCGCCATGCCCGAGACGACCGAGATGCAGAACAAGCTGCAGGCCGTAGCGAAGGATTGGGAGGAGAACCTCGAGACGATTAACGTCGAGTTCAACAACAAGTTCCAGGAGTTCCAGAAGAACCTGAACACCCTGTCGGATGCCGCCCGTCAGATTAAGGAGAAGGAGCTGAACGACCTGCGCCAGCGCGGTGCCGAGATGCAGCAGATGGCCCAGCAGGATCTGGCCAAGCAGGAGCAGGAGCTGATGACCCCGATTATCGAGAAGGCCCAGAACGCCATCAAGGCGGTGAGCAAGGCCGGTGCCTATACGGCCATCTTCGAGACCGGCTCGCTGGTCTATTTCGACGAGGCCACGCTCACGGATATCACGCCCCTGGTAAAGAAGGAGTTGGGTATCACGGAGAGTGCCGCCAACTAAGCCACCGATTCGATTCGAAAGACAGAGAAGCTGTCTAACAAGTCCTATTTTAACGATTTCACCCCCGCCAGAAGCACATCTGACAGGGGTGATTTTCATTTTTGAGGACTTGTTGGGCAGCCCCTCTTCTCTTTCCGGAATCCGTATAACAGGGGCTGTTTATCGTGCATCTTCACCCCTCGGCTAACGATTTCAAAGACAAATCTTTGATTTTATCCGAATTTTATCTATCTTTGCTAAAACAAACCCCAAAAAGCAACAAACACCGAAGAAGAAACCGAACACAGACATATACAGCACTTTTATACAGACGTTGGCTGATTCTTGCTTTCGAAACTACCACTTACAGAAGGTCTCAAGAATGAGTATAGCGTCCGTCGTTAGGCGGGCATACTTATTTGAGACACAGGTTGTGGTAGACCTCGAAAGCGGATAGTGTGTCCGCCTTTCTTGTATCTATGCCTACACAAATCAACTCATTAAATCAACAGTTATGAAAAAATTCCTGATGTTCTCATTCACGCTGGCCATCGCGCTCTTCTGCTGCGAGTCGGCCTCGGCTTCGATGCTCTTCGCCAAGGGCAAACGCTTGGTTGTCTCGCCCGACAACGCAAAAATCTACATCGACGGCAACTATGTGGGCGATGGTTCGTTCGAGGTACGCTTCAGCGGCAAGGACGACTTCTTCATGGTTCGTGTCGAGGCTCCGGGCTATGTGGAGAAGAAGATGCGCATCTTCAAGCACGACAAGCGCAATGTCATTGCCATCGACCTGCGCAAGGATGATACGATTGAAAATTCGGTGGCATCGAACCTGGCCAACCAATACTTCACGATTAACGTCCGCAAGGGGGTTGATGAGGATTTGGCCTGGAAGCTGCTCAGCCAGGTGATGCTCAACTACTTCAACGAGCTGAAGACCTCGGACAAGGCTTCGGGCTACATGAACACGAACTGGGTGGTTGAAACTTTTGCCGAATCGGAGCAGAAGGTTCGCACCATGGTACAAATCAAGCAGGTTACCGGTGGCGACGGCCTTTCGTATCAGATTCGCATCTCGTCGGAGATTGCTCCGATTGATGCGGTGGGTCAGCAGGGCTTCAAGCCGTGGAACCGCGTGCTGAAACGCTTCGAGCCGCTGGTAAACGAGATGCAGTCACGAATCGGCGATAACTAATCGAATCATGAAGAAGAGTTTGATATTCATGACATTGGCCCTGTTGCCGATGCTTTGCTCGGCGCAGTTGCGCATTGTCGATGAATTCGAAGGGTCGTCGCGTTTCGAGTGGGACGAGATTGTCGATAAAAAGAATTTCAGCGTTTTGGTGTTGGATGGTTATCTGGAGATAAAACACCTGAGCAACGACGAGGGCTTTATCATTTGTCCGACCAAATTGCCCATCGACCCCAACTACGACTGCAAGATTACGGCCAACCTGCGTTTCCCGAAATTGGACAAGAATAGCCGCTTCGGTATGGTGATCGACATCGACGGCAAGAGCCTCGACCAATATGCCTTTTTGATGGAGGCCGGTCTCTTCACGGCTTGTGTGTTTAACGATGGCAAGGTATTGGATAAACCGCGTTTCACGCGCGCAACGAAATTCAAGTACGGCAAAGACATTACGGTCGAAGTCGTCTTGGAGCGCAAGGGTCGCAAGTGGGTCTTCTCGTACGACAACATCGAGATTTTCGAGTGGCCGATTAAGGAGTTCAACGCCCCCTTCTTTTCCTTCGTTACCGAAACGGATATGCACATCGAGAAGATGGTTGTAGAGCAACCCTACTCCGGTGAGCAGGGGTACTAAACGAGCGTTTCGACACTGACAAAGGGCTGTCCATTCTTTTATGGGACAGCCCTTTGTATATGAGTGGGGCGACCGGTTTCGGGGGAGAGTAAGGTTTCTTAAAGTGACTTAAGGTTACTTAAGGCGCCTGAAGGCAGCCCCACCCTTAAGAAACTTTAAGCCCCCTTAAGTACCCTTATAGCCTTTCTCGCCCTTATCGCCCTATCGCCCTTAAGCTCCCCTTTTCGGCCCACGGCCGAGGGGAAAAGAGAGGTCCGAAAAGTTCCGCCAAAAACCCTCCGAAAAATTGCCCGAAAAATTGTCGAAAAAAATTGCAAAAAGATTGGCCGTTTTTTACTACCTTTGTACGTCTTATCTGCCCGCGCGACGGAGCAGCCCCTGAAGACAAAAACAACCGATTGATTGACAAGCAATTGTATTGAAAAATAAATAAAACGCGATATGGGACTTTTTTCTTTGACTCAAGAGTTGGCGATTGACCTCGGAACGGCCAATACGCTCATCATTTACAACGGTCAGGTCGTCGTGGACGAGCCGTCGATTGTGGCCGTCGATGCCCACACCGGTTCGCTCAAGGCGGTGGGTAAGAAGGCACAGCAGATGCACGAGCGCACCAACCCGGGCATCAAGACCATTCGCCCGCTCAAGAGCGGTGTGATTGCCGACTTCAACGCCACGGAGCTGATGCTGCGCAGCATGATTAAGATGGTCAAGACCTCGGGGTCGTTGTTCTCGCCCTCGCTGCGCATGGTGATCTGCATTCCCTCGGGTTCGACCAACGTAGAGATTCGTGCCGTGCGCGACTCGGCCGAGCGTGCCGGTGGTCGTGAGGTCTTCATGATTTACGAGCCGATGGCGGCCGCTCTGGGTGCCGGTATCGACGTCGAGGCTCCCGAAGGCAACCTCATCATCGACATCGGTGGCGGTACGTCGGAGATCGCCTGCATCTCGCTGGGCGGTATCGTCTGCTCGGAGTCGATTGATGTGGCCGGTGACGTATTCACGACCGACATCCAGGCCTACGTTCGCCAGCAGCACAACATCCGCATCGGTGAGCGCACGGCCGAGGCCATCAAATGTGCCATCGGTGCCGCCATCCCCGACATGGAGGAGGAGCCGGAGGATTTCGTCGTAACGGCCCCCAACATGCTGACCGCCCTGCCGCAGACCGTCTCGCTCTCCTACAGCGAGATTGCCTACGCACTCGATAAGTCGCTCGTGAAGCTGGACGATGCCCTGATGAAGGTGTTGGAGTCGATGCCCCCCGAGTTGTACACCGACATCGTGAAGAACGGCATCTACCTGGCCGGTGGCGGTGCGCTCATCAAGGGTCTGGACCGTCGTCTGCACGAAAAGACGGGTATTCCGGTTCACATCGCCGAGGACCCGTTGCGCGCGATTGTTCGCGGTACGGGTATCGCCCTGAAGAACATGGACAACTTCTCGTTCCTCATCAAGGGTTAAGCGATAAACGAATTGCGGGTCTTACGGCTCGCAATTCTCTTCTCACACTATGCGTCGATTAGTCGAATTCATCCGCAGTATCTATGTGGTGGTACTCTTCGTTCTGTTGGAGATTGCCGCCCTGAGCTACTATGCCCGCTCGACAGCCTACACCGAGGCGCGCCTGCTGGCCCGCACGAACAGCGTGGTGGGGGGCATCAACGGCCTGGTGACCGATATGGGCAACTTCTTCCGCCTGGGGCGCGAGAATCGGGCCTTGACGACCCGCATCGCCACCCTCGAAGAGGAGCTGGCCCGCTACCGCGAGGCCGACGAGGCGGGACGACTGAAGGTGGAGCTGCGCACGATGGGCGACTCGAAATACCGCATGAGCGAGGCGGCCGTGGTGAGCAACACCGTGGGGCGCGCACACAACTACATCACGCTGAATCGCGGTGGTGCGGACGGCGTAACCAACGGCATGGGTGTCATCACCCCCGATGGTTCGATTGCCGGCTACATCGTGGACTACACGGAGCATTATGCCGTGGCCGTCTCGATTCTCAACCCCGTCTTCCGCGGCAGCGGCACGCCCGAAGGGACCTCCTACCAGGGGGCCATTCGTTGGGACGGGAAGAATCCCCACTTCGTCACCCTGGAGGGGTTGTCGAAATATGCCGAGCCGCAAGCAGGGCAGAAAATTCTCTCGACCGGCTTCGAGAGCTACTTCCCGGCCGGTCTGATGATCGGCACGGTCGAAAGCGCCACCCTCGACGAGGTGGGTACGACCTACACCGTGCGCGTGCGCCTCTCGGCCGACCTCTCGGCCATGAACAACCTTGTCATCATCGAGAACCTCGACCACCAGGAGATTCACGAACTGCAACAGAGCGAAGTGATTAAGAACCTCGAAAACCTCTAACCATGCACCACGTTCCCGCCTATATCCTGCTCTTTGCCCTCCTCAGCCTGGTGCAGATTTTTCTGCTCAACAACCTGGTGGCCGGGAGCTTCCTCTGCCCGCTGATCTATGTGGCCTTCATCATCCTGATGCGCCTCGACACGATGCCGATTGTGTTGCTCGCCTGTTCGCTGGCGATGGGTATGCTGATGGATGCCACGATGGGGGTGGCCGGCATCAACACGATTGCCACGCTCCTCATCGGCTTCCTGCGCCCGACCGTGATTCGCATGGTCTCCCCGCGCGAGGATTTGCGCGACGACGGCATCCCGGGTCCCGAGCGGTTGGGGGTCTCGCTCTTCTGGAGCTACATCGTGGCCATGGTGCTTATCCACCACACGGTCTTTTTCACCCTCGAGGCCCTCTCGTGGGGTCATCTGCTGCGCACGGTGTTGCGCATCGTGGTCAGCAGCTGCGCCACGCTGCTCCTGGTTTGGCTCACGGAGCGTCTGTTCACCGCTAAAATCTCTGCCCGCGCATGATTGACCGTACCGAAGGCTTCTTCCGCATGCGCACCTTGCAGGTGGTGGTGCTGATTATCTTTGTGGTCATAATCAGCCGCGTGGCCTATATCCAATTCTTCAATGCCGACTACAAACGCCTGGCGGCCCGCAACGTGATGCGTGTCGATGTGCAGTACCCGCCCCGTGGCGAGATTTTCGACCGTCGAGGCGAATACCTGGCCCAAAACCGCGAGTGCTACGACCTGATGGTGGTCTATCGGGATATGGACAAGGAGGGCTTCGACACGATGCGCCTGTGCCAGATTCTCGATATGCAGCCCCGTCGCCTCAAGCAACGCCTCAACGATGCCCAGGCCTACCCGCGCGCCCCGCAGCGCGTGGCCAACTACGTCTCGAAGGAGGAGAAACTGCGCCTCGATGCCGAGGGTTTTCGCGGTTTCTACACCGTGAGCCGCACCGTGCGCCACTACCCGTTGCATGTGGGCGGTAACCTGCTGGGCCACCTCTCGGAGGTGAGCCAGAGCTACCTCGACCGCCACCCCGAATACAGCAAGGGCGACTATGCCGGCATCGGCGGACTGGAGTCGGCCTACGAGGAGGAGCTGCGCGGCAAGAAGGGTGTGAAAATCATGGAGCGCGACCCGGGCGGTGCCATCAAAGGCTCCTACATGGACGGGCTGTACGACTCGCTGCCCGAATCGGGTCGCTTCCTCACCAGCACGATTGATGCCCGCCTGCAACGCCTCGGCGAGGAGCTGATGCAGGGCAAGGTGGGTGCGGCGGTGGCCATCGAACCCTCGACGGGCGAGATTCTGATGATGGTCTCCTCGCCCACGTTCGACCCCGAGGAGTTGGTGGGTCGTGAGCGCGGCAACAACTACATCCGCCATCTGAACAACAAGCGCAACCCGATGTTCAACCGCGCCGTGAAGGGCAAATACCCTCCCGGCTCGACCTTCAAGCTGGTGCAGGGTCTGATTGGTCTGCAAGAGGGGGTACTGAAGCCCACCGACCTCCACCCCTGCCACGGAGGCTATAAGATTGGTCGCGGTGTGGCCTGCCATGCCCACGCCTCGCCGGCCGACCTGCGCTTTGCCGTGGCCACCTCGTGCAACGCCTACTTCTGCTATGTCTTCCGCGATATCATCGACAACCCAAAATATGGCAGCGTGAAGAAGGGCTACGAGGTGTGGTACGACTATGTGAAGAGCTTCGGTTTCGGCCGTCGCCTCGAATCGGACTTCCTGGACGAGAATCGCGGCTATGTCCCCACGCGCGAATATTACGACCGCGCCTACCGCAACTCGTGGAACTCGCTCACGGTCCTTTCGCTCTCGATTGGTCAGGCGGAGCTGGGCTGTACGCCCCTCCAGATGGCCAACCTGGCGGCCATCATCGCCAACCGCGGTTACTACTACATTCCCCACATCGTCAAGGCGGTCGAGGGGCGCGACTCGCTCGACCGACGCTTCTACGAGAAACAATACACGAAGGTGGATGCCAAGCACTTCGAGCCGATTATCGAGGGTATGTGGCAGGGTGTGAACGTGGGCGGCACCTCGACCCAGGCACGCCTCGAGGGGTACGATGTCTGCGGCAAGACGGGTACGGCCCAGAATCCGCGCGGCCGTGACCACTCGACCTTCCTCTCGTTTGCCCCGAAGGACAACCCGAAGATTGCCATCTCGGTCTATGTCGAGAATGGCGGTTTCGGTGCCTCGGCCGCCCTGCCCATTGCCAGCCTCTTGGAGGAGCTTTACCTGACGGATACCATCCGCCGTCCGGAATTGCTGAAACGAATCAAGGAGATGAACATTTACTATCCGGTCTATGACAAATAATCGCTCCGGCTCGCTCTTTGGCGGTGTGGACCGCAAGACGGTGTTGCTCTATGTCCTGATTGTGCTGGCCGGCTGGATATCCATCGCCGCCGCCACCTACGACGAAACGCTGCCCCACCTCTTCTCGTTTGCCCACTTCTACATGAAGCAGGTGGTCTGGATTGCCGTGGCCGCCGTGGTGGCCCTCTTTGTGCTGCTGCTCGACGACCGCTACTACCACATGTGGGCCTATCCGGCCTACATCATCGGCCTGCTGTTGCTGCTCTCGACGCTGGTCATCGGCAAGGAAATCAACGGCGCGAAGGCCTGGATTTCGTTCGGCTCGTTCAATGTGCAACCCGTTGAGTTTGCGAAGATTGCGACGGCCCTTGCGACGGCCCGCCTCATGAGCGAATACACCTTCAACATCTCCCGCATCGGCGACCTGGTGAAGGTCGGCGTGCTGCTCTGCGTGCCGCTGCTGATTATCATCCTGCAAAACGACACCGGCTCGGGTCTGGTGCTGGGTTCGTTCCTGATTGTCCTCTACCGCGAGGGGTTGAATAAGTGGCTCTGCATCCTGATTCTGCTGATTGCCTCGCTCTTCATCGCCTCGTTCCTCCTCTCGCCCCTCGCCCTGCTGCTGTTGCTGATTGCCCTCTGCACCTTCTCGGAGGTGATGGTGAGCGGCCAGGTGCGTTCGCGCATCATCTTCGTCGCCCTGCTGCTGCTGGCGGCCATGGTGCTGATGATTCTCACGGGGCTGCTCTTCGACCGAGGGCTGAACTTCTACTACTCGCTGCTCATTGTCTCGCTCGTGGCGGCTATCGGCATGGCCATCTATGCCCTCCGCTTCAGCCTCGCCCATACCTTCGTAACGCTCGTATTTTTCTGCGGCTCGGTCATCTTCCTGCTCTCGGTGGACCGCGTCTTCAACGCCCTCGAACCGCACCAGCAGACCCGCATCTTGAGCTTTATGGGCATCGTCAATGACCCCGCCGGCGCGGACTACAACGTGAACCAGGCCAAGATTGCCATCGGCTCGGGCGGCATCTTCGGCAAGGGCTTCCTGCAAGGCACGCAGATTAAGTACGGCTTTGTGCCGGAACGCCACACCGACTTCATCTTCTGCACCGTGGGCGAGGAGTGGGGCTTCGTGGGTACGCTCACCATCCTCACGCTCTTTGCCCTGCTCATCCTGCGCCTTATCAAGATGGGCGAAAGGCAGGAGGAGCCTTTCGGGCGCATCTACTGCTACTGCGTGGCCTCGATTCTGCTGTTCCATGTGCTGGTCAATGTCGGCATGACGGTCGGCCTGATGCCCGTGATGGGTATCCCGCTCCCCTTTATGAGCTACGGCGGTTCGTCGCTTATCGCCTTCACGATCCTGCTGTTCATCGCCATCCGCCTCGATGCCTCCACCCGCCACTTTGCCCTCAACAAGATTTAAGGCACGGGGCGCGAACGCGGCACGAAGGGCGAGAAGGGCATAAAAGGCGTGAAAGGCGCGAAGGGCGCGAACCGCGGCGCAAAGGGCGAGAAGGGCGCAAAAGGAGCTAAAGGCGAGAAAGGGCAACCAAAGGGGCTAACATACAAACCACTAATTGAATAGCAAAAATCCGTTTTTTGCTATTTTTTTTATATTTTTTGGCGCATAATATCAATTAAATAGCGTATCTTTGTAGCCGGCTTAATGGTCAAAATTTGTGAACGGAGGCGGCTTTCGAGAGCAGTTAAGCCGAGAACGTAGAGAAGCAAGAGCAAACAGTTTGAATAAAAAATAGAAAGAGATTAAAGAGATTAAAGAACTTAAAGAGATTAAAGAATCCTAAAAATCATTAAAATCATTAACCTCATTAACTATCGTTAAAATCATTATACAAAATAAAACCAAAAACACAACAAACAGATGATTAAAAAGATGATGACGGAGGCCTACGAGGCCCCCATGGTAGAGGTGCTTGACATCGCTGTTGAGCAGGGTTTTGCCAACTCGGTTAATGACTGGGACGAAGGCGATTCGTATGATCCCAACAACGAGTAATCTAAAAAAAATCGAACCATGAAGAAGATTTTTGCTTTGGGCTGGATGCTCGTTGCAGCATTGGCCCTGACGAACTGCTCGAAAGAGGAGGAGGTGATTGCGCTCGCAATGGAGAACGATTTTGTGGTGTATGCCAACCTGGACGCCACCCGTACGGTAGCCGACGGCTATGCGACCTCGTGGGCCGATGGTGACAACCTCAACATTTTCCACGCTGTTGCCGGTGAGACGACCTATGTTTCGGATGGCGAGTTCAAGTTAACAAACGTAGAGGCCGGTACGTTTGAGGGTACTGTTACCGGTGTAGAGGAGGGTGTAAGCTATGATTGGTATGCATACTACCCCTATGATTCGCATATTCAGTCGCCCGCCAACACCGGCTCGGGCTACATCGCTATTGCCAAGCAGTCGCAGGCTCAAGCCGGCAACGACAACACAACCCACACGAGCGGTGCGCCCCTCTATGGTGTTGTGAAGGGTGGTAGCAGCTCGGCTCCCGAGTTCTCGATGAAGCACCTTTCGTCGATGATTAAGGTAAATGTTACGAATACCCTTGACGAGGCTATCTCGATTAAGAGCATTTTGGTTGAGACCGCCGGTACGAAAATTTCGGGTACTTACTATGTTGATATTACGGGTGATGCTCCTGCATACAAAAGCAGCGGTGACAACTACACCTATTCGAATGTAAGCTTGGAGGTATCGGGTGAGGAAGCTATTAATCCTGAGACTTCGGCTGCATTCTACCTGACGGTTTGCCCGTTTGAGGTTGAAGAGGGAGCCACGGAGACCATTACCGTTACCGTTACCGACAATAGCGACGAGGTAAGCGTACGCGAGTACACGATTCCCGCCGGTAAGGGCTTTGCCCCCGGTAAGGTTACGACGCTGAATTTCGACTTCGCTGCTGATGGTGATATCGAGTGGACGACGATTGCCGAGATCCACGCTGCATCGGCCGAGGGTACGTTCAACATTCAGAATGCAACGGTAGTTGCTGTTGGTAAATATAACAGCCTGCTTTACGATGGCACCGGCTATCTCTATTCGTACCAGAATTTAGGAGTTGCTGTTGGTGACATCGTAAATATTACGAACGCCTTGACTTCGACTTATGGCGAGCGTCAGATCAAAGAGGGTGCAACGGTTGAGGTTATTGGAACAACGACTGTAGAGCATCCTACCCCTGAGGTAATTGCTGACGCAACTGCGTTCAACGAACTCACAGGCAATTACACCGTTGGTCAGTATGTAACCATCTATGCATCGAGCCTCTCCATTGGCCAGTATCTCAACTTTACGGTTAATGGTGGTTCGGCTACCGGTTCGTTTATTACCCCTTCGGACACTGCGGAGTTGGTAGCACTGAATGGTCTGCCGGCAAAGATTACGGGTTATGCATGCTACCTTAACTCGTCGAATTTCTTCTACGTATTCATGACCGACATCGAGGTCTTGCCTTACCTGACTGTTGATCCCACCTCGCTGACGTGGAACGCCACCGAAACTACCGCAAAGACGGTTACGGTATCGAGCGACGATGAGAATTGGACCATTGACGAAACCACGGTTCCCGAGTGGGCCGAGGTCGCAAAGACCAATGCCACCACGCTGACGATTACGCCCTCTAATGGCGCAGAGCGTTCGGCAACTATTGTGCTGAAACACGCTACCGAGAACATTTCGGCTCCCATTACTATTTCGCAGGGTGCTGAAGGTGAAAGTATGGAGGAAGCTTCGTTCAACACTACCTCAGATGTATTTGTATATTCGGGTTCTGGTGCAACTGGCATCATGACTGCTACGGATGGTACGATTAGCATTGTTTTGGACAAGGGTACGAGTACCTCTAATGTTAACAATGCCTACTATAATCCTATTCGAATGTACAGTGGTCATTTGCTGACCTTCTCGGGTGCTACAATTACCAAGATTGTTATGAATTGCGCTAACGAGAGCTACGCTACTGCGTTGACACTAAAAACGGGTTCGGGTTCAATCGCCAAATCAGGCAATGTAGTTACTTATACTAGTGCCGGTGATGCAGAAGTTGTATTCAACAACACGGCACAGGTTCGTATTTCAAAAATCACGGTTACCTACACGAAGTAATCCCACTCGATTTTCGAATTTTCAAACAACCACTCCTCGCGGGGTGGTTGTTTTTTTGTGCTTCAGGCACAAAAAAATAATTCAAAATGCAGAATGAGAAAGGGAAAGGGAAAGAGCAAAGAGCAAAGAGCAAAGAGGAAAGAGCAAAGAGGAAAGAGGAAAGAGGAAAGAGGAAAGAGCAAAGAGGAAAGAGCGACAAGGGCGAGAAGGGCGCGAAAAAAACCTTTACGCCTTTTGTGCCTTTAACGCCTTTTATTAAAGAAAGGGCGCGAAGGGCGGAAAGGGCGTGGAGGGCGCGAAAAAGCCTTTACGCCTTTTGTGCCTTTAACGCCTTTTATTAAAGAAAGGGCGAGAAGGGCGGAAAGGGCGTGGAGGGCGCGAAAAAAACCTTTAACGCCTTTTGTGCCTTTTGTGCCTTTTCGTTTACAATTTATTTGCGATGTTGCAGGCGAATACGGGTGAGTTGTTCGCGGAAGCCGCCCTCCTCGGCAAAGCGTTCCAGCACGCGTTGCATAAAATGATAAATCAAGCTATCGGCCTGATAAATCAGCACGATAGCGAGATTAGCGATGGTTTCGGCGTTACGGGTCGCTATCAACTCACGCCAGAAGGCCGAATCATTGTGTTCTCGGCCAAGCTGCTTGGCACGTTGCATTTGCTGCGAATCTTCCGCCCATCGAACAAGCCCCCGAACGCGCAGGTAGTCATCATAGTCCATCAACAGCTCGTGCAAGCTGCTCTTGGCTACATTCATCAGTTTCAGTTCGCTCTCTATCGAGGTGGAAGAGGCTGCATAACCCTCGACGATATTCTGCTTGCCGGAGCGTGCCGCCTGCAACATTTGGTCGCAGGTACGGTCGCCACGCTCCAAAAAGTGCGCGACGAAGAAGTAGGTAATGTCATAAATCGCCTCGGCCTTTTGGTAGCAAAGCAAACTTTTATAGTCACCCTTATGACGGATGGTCGGAGATTGAGCCATGAGAGGTTATTTTTACAAAAATAGTTATTTTTTTGCAAAACGAAAAACCCTTCCCGCCCTTCCTGCCTTTCGCACCCCTTTGCTCTTTGCTCTTTGCTTTCTCCTCTTTCCTCTTTCCTCTTTGCTCTTTGCTCTTTGCTTCCTCACCTTTTACCCCCTCCCTCCCCTTCCGGCAAAAAAATCTGACAAAATGGCAGTCTTTTGGTGGTTGGTACGGCCTTTGTTATTATCTTTGTCAAACGGAAAACGAACAAAAGACAAAATAATTAACTAAAAACATTCAAAACTATGGTAAAACCGTTATCGGATCGGGTGTTGATTCTCCCGAATCCCGCAGAAGAGAAGACCGCCGGCGGTCTCTACATTCCCGACACGGCCAAAGAGAAGCCCCTGGCAGGTAAAGTCGTAGCCGTAGGCCCCGGCACGAAGGAGGTCAAGATGGAGGTCAAGGAGGGTGACGAGGTGCTGTATGGCAAATACTCGGGCCAGGAGCTGACCATCGACGGCGTGGAGTATCTCATCATGCGCCAGAGCGACATTTTGGCAATCATCTAAAAAAAAATCGACAAACGAGGTGATTTCCGCGTTACGCTTGCCCTCGAATCCTCACATACGACCGAGTATGCTCCGGGTTCTCGGACTGCGCAAGCCTTGAAATCCCACTCGTTATTCGATTTTTGAATACAAGAGGACAACGAATTACAACAAAACACACAAAACACAACCAAAAATTCGCATAGCAAGTGCTATTTTTAGGCTTGCGAACGCTGAGAAACCGCAGTTTACTGAAGCGTAAATGAGGATTTCGAGGAGGAGCATAACGCCAAAAGAGCCTTGGTAGGCGGATTTTCGAAAGAGCGATAAGCTATGGCTAAAGAGATTAAATACAACGTAGAGGCTCGTGAGCTTCTCAAGGAGGGTGTCGATGCCCTGTCGAATGCGGTGAAGGTGACCCTGGGTCCCAAAGGTCGCAACGTGATTATCGACAAGAAATTCGGTGCGCCCCACATCACGAAGGATGGTGTGTCGGTAGCCAAGGAGGTAGAGTTAGAGGACCCGTTTGCCAACATGGGTGCGCAGATGGTCAAGGAGGTAGCCTCGAAGACCAACGACGATGCCGGTGACGGCACGACGACCGCCACGGTGCTGGCCCAAGCCATCATCGGGGTCGGCCTGAAGAACGTGACGGCCGGTGCCAACCCGATGGACCTCAAGCGCGGCATCGACAAGGCCGTGGCTACGGTCGTGGAGTCGCTGCGCGAGCAGTCGCAGGAGGTTGGCTCGGACTATGCCAAGATTGAGCAGGTGGCCACCATCTCGGCCAACAACGACCAGAACATCGGCCGTCTGATTGCCGAGGCGATGGAGAAGGTCAATAAGGAGGGTGTCATCACGGTCGAGGAGGCCAAAGGCACGGAGACCCACGTCGAGGTGGTTGAGGGTATGCAGTTCGACCGCGGCTACATCTCGGCCTACTTCATCACCGACACCGAGAAGATGGAGGCCCAGCTCGACAAGCCCT
>X42_Goitered_Gazelle__coassemble_59_pt1 | contig 30796 bp, 22 predicted proteins | sample X42_Goitered_Gazelle__metabat2_low_PE_007 | metagenome-assembled genome bin X42_Goitered_Gazelle
AAAGTGCAAAGTGGAAAGAGATTTTTCCCGCTACCCACCCACTTTGCGGTAGATTAAGTGTATTTATTCTTCTTTCTTCAAATTGTTTTTTGCGGTCTTAATACTTGCGGTCAGCAACGCAATAATCTCTGTCAAATCCTTGTGAAGAGGCTGAAACGTAGCTCGGTCGATTATTTCGCTTTCAACGAGCAAATCCAACCAATAGGCTGTTTCATCTGCCTCCTTCAGGGCAATGGATAATTTGTTGATGAAGTCGGCCTTGCTTTGCGCATTCCAACTTTCGCGCGTGTTGGCTCCAATGCTTGTCCCGCTCTTTAGAATCTGCCGGGCAAACATGTGTTCTTGTCGCTCCTCCAGATATTTGGCGAAACGGATAATCCGAACAGCAAACTGTTTGTTCTTTTGAAAGGTTATGCTCTGTTCGTTGTTCATACTCTTACAGGCAAATTGACAAAACGCAGGACTCGATTATTTCGCCTTGGGAGTTGCATATTTTTTAGCCTCCTCGGTGGACATATTCTTTCGTATCAAGGCGTACTGTTCTTTGGAAAAGGGTCCGTTATCAGGATTTTCAGGAGAAAGTTGAACCAGCTCCCACCCCTGCAAGCTCATATAATTTAAAGCGTGCAAAAGATTGAAGAAGGATAGTTTTTCGCCATTCTCATCAAGAATAGGGACATCCTTAAACTCGGGTCCCATTTGAATATGTGCTACATAACCCTTTGCCGCTGTGGGTCGCCAATGCAATTGTGCATAGACATACGAACTCTCTTGCGCTATGGCAGCAATCGCCACAAACAAAACAAGAGAGGTTATAATAAATTTTTTCATAGCTCTATATTTTTGGTATTGTTCAACTCTCTTTCTCTTAATCTTAATATCTTATCTCTTCACTTTCCCTCTTAATATCTCTTTGCTCTTTGCTCTCTCCTCTTTCCTCTACCAAATCGTGTGCGATTTGGTAAATCTCTTTTACACGCTCATCGGTCACCGTATCATCCATATTGACACAGCAGATGCCGGTTTTGTAGAGGTCGCCCGAGGCCGTGACACGCGAGGTGATGATTTCGCGCAGCTCGTCGGACGAGTAGCCGCCAATCTCGACCGGATTCAGGCGCAGCGAGAAGAAGGTCTCGGGCAGCATCTCGCGCAGGGCCTTCACATCACCGCCCCACCCCAGGTCGAGGAACGAAAGCTCCTTGATTTGGGCAAATTGTGCCGCGTGGCGATGGGGGTCACGCCCGCAATAGTGGATGCCGTAGGGTTGGTATTTTTGGCTCCAGGCGATATCAATGGGTAGCAGTTGCTCCTCGTAGTCGAACTCGGAAATCATCGTGTGGGTACACTCCGAATGGAGGTAGAGCGGCTCATCCAAGAGCCGGGCAATGCGGTTTACCGAGATGGAGGTGGTCCCCGTCTCGCTGCGGATGTAGTTGAAGAAACGCTCCACGACGCGGCCGATTTGGGCGAAGTAGCTCTTCGTGGCCTCCGGATCGAGCATCATATCCATCAAAATCCCCTCGCCCTTCACATCGAGGGCCAGGTTCAGCACGCCGCCCCAATTGATATCGCCCGTTACGTAGCCATACTTCGCCTTGAGCTGCTCGATAAGGCGCACAAGTCGTTTGAAGGCGGGCGAACGGAAGGGGGCCTCCTCGTCGATGGTCAGCTCCTCGCGGTGGGCGCAAATCACCTGCGGGGCGGTGTTGGCTCCGTACTCGATTTCGCACCCCAGCATCTCGGAGAGCAGGTAGCCCGCCGCCAGATGCACCGCACCGATTTCGGGCCGCTCCTCGGCATGGTGCTGCCCCAGGCCGCAATCCCCGAACCGCTCATAGAGGGTCTTCTCCATCAACTGTTCATCGCTCACGCGACGACGGGGGTCATAAAAGAAATCTTCGTCGAAGACGATTCCGACATGCTTATTCCACCACGAGGGGTGAAAAACCACATCCACAGGCAGGGGGGTCGAGCAGAGTTTTTTCATAGTTAGTCGTTTTAGGTCGGGCCTACAATGCCCAAATTGGTGCTAATGTACAAAAAAAATCGAGAAAGCACCGCACCTTTTTCGAGGAAAGCTCGGTGGGCAAGCAATTTTCGATGAAAATTGCGGTTATTTCTTTTTCTTTGACTACATTTGTGGCTATGAAGCGTGATTTGGCCCTTATTCTTTTGTCGGTGGCACTGCTCGCGGTGGGATGGCTCGGTGTGTCGGGACTTCCGCTGCTGGGGGCCTTGGTGCCGCTGCTGCTTATCAGCGAGCGAACCGAGGCCACACGACGCGGCTGGTGGTCGATGTGCTGCAAGGCGGCCCTTACCTTCGTGCTGTGGAACGCAGCCACCATCTGGTGGATTTGGAACGCCACCCCCGTAGGGCCGATTGCCGCCACCCTCTTCTCGACCTTCTACAACCTCGTGGCCTTCATGCTCTACCACACGGTCTCGAAAAAGGCCCCCAAAGCCCTGGCCTACACCACCCTCGTTGCGGCCTGGATAGCGACCGAATATTGGTACATGAACGGCGACTTCTCGTGGCCGTGGCTCACGCTCGGCAACGGCTTCTCGCACGATGTGTGGGCCGTGCAGTGGTACGAGTGGACGGGCGTATTGGGCGGTTCGCTCTGGGTGCTGGTGGTCAATCTGCTCCTCTTCGAGGCCCTGAAAACACGCACACCGCGCAAATGGGCGGCCGCGTTGGTGGGTATTCTGCTCCCCATGGCGGTATCGCTGGCCCTGTGGTTCGGCTATGAAGAGCCGAGCGAAACGGTGAGGGTGAGCGCAATTCAACCCAATGTCGATTGCTACGAAAAGTTTGACAACACGGATGAGCTGCAGGTGGCCAATATCTTCGACCTGCTCGGCCAAGTGCCTGCTGGGGTCGATTTTATCCTCCTGCCCGAGACCGCCATGCCGGGCTACTATTGGGAACCGACACTCTCTGTGCAACCTCCTTACAAAATTCAGCGAAGTCATCAGCCAATGCAGGGTGGTTACGCGCGTTTGGTTAGTAAGTCGGTTCCAAGTGAGCAGCCTGAAGCCAGATTGTGGAATGCGTTGCGTGACACATTGCGCCTGCATCATCCCGAGGCGATGGTGCTTACCGGTGCAAATACGAATCATTTTTATACACCCGGCTTACAGACGGAAACGGCGCGTAGAATCGAGGGCGGTTACTACGATCACTTCAATACGGCCGTGGGGCTGGACACCACCGCGCGCATCCAACTGCACCACAAAGGCAAGCTCGTAATCGGGGTCGAAAATACCCCCACCTGGGTCTTCCGCCTGATGGATTTTCTGGTCATCGACCTCGGTGGCGTGGTGGGTCAAATCGGCATGGGCAAGCATGGCTCCGCGTTCGAACACCGCGGGGTGAAAATCGGCCCTGCCATCTGCTACGAGGGGGTCTATGGCGAGTTCTTCGGCGACCATGTACGTCGGGGCGCGGAGCTGATGGCCATCCTCACGAACGACGGCTGGTGGGGCGACACGCCCGGCTACAAGCACCTCTTCACCCTCTCGCGCCTGCGGGCCATCGAGCATCGTCGCGCGGTCATCCGCTCGGCCAACACGGGCCGTTCGGGCTTCATCTCACCGCGCGGTGAGGTAAGCTCGACGCTGGGCTGGGAGGAGCGCGGCGTGCTGACCGAGGAGGTGCCGCTCAACCGCGAAAAGAGCTTCTACACCCTGCATGGCGACTACGCGGGGCGCGTGGCCAACTACCTGTTGCTGCTGTGCCTGCTGTACTATGTCGCCTACCGCGTCAAGCGGCGCAACTACCTGGTAAACTAATCCCGTACCAAACATATTATGAATTACACCCAAACACTCGAATTTCTGTTCCAACAACTCCCGGCCTTTGAGGCAAAGGGGGCATCGGCCTACAAGCCGGGCTTGGAACGTATCAGCGAGTTTTGCCGTGTGCTGGGCAACCCGCAACGCAACTTTTTCACGATTCATGTGGCCGGCACGAACGGCAAAGGGTCGGTTTCGCACCTGCTGGCTTCGATTCTGGAGCAGGCGGGCTACCGCACCGGACTCTTCACCTCGCCCCACCTGCAAGACTTCCGCGAACGTATCCGCGTCGATGGCGAGATGATTCCGAAGCAGAAGGTGGTCAATTTTGTCGATAAGCACCGCGAGAAGATGGTCGAGCTGAAGCTCTCCTTCTTCGAGATGACCGCCGCCCTGGCCTTCGACTACTTCGCCCAGAGCGATGTCGAGGTGGCCGTGATTGAGACGGGTCTCGGCGGACGACTCGATGCCACGAATGTGATTCTTCCGGTGGTGAGCATCATCACCAACATCGGCCTGGAGCATACCGCCCTGCTGGGGGATACGCTGCCGAAGATTGCCGCCGAGAAGGGGGGCATCATCAAGAAGAGCATTCCGGTCGTCGTAGGCGAGAAGGACGACCGCTGGAGCGAGGTGATTGAGGAGCTTGCCTTACAGAACCGCTCGCGCGTGATCTATGCCGAGCAGGAGTTCCTCTGCGAGGAGCAGCACGACGAGGAGGGCGAACAACGCCTCTCGCTGCGCCGTCTGCGCGATAAGTATCTGTACGATGTGCATCTCGACCTGATGGGCCACTACCAGCGTAAGAATGTCGTGACGGCTGCCGCCGTGGCAGACTACCTCCACGAATCGACCCCGCTGACCATCTCGCGCCGCGCCTTCATCGAGGGGTTGCGCACCGCCTCGAAGGAGACCTCGCTGATGGGTCGCTGGCAGAAGCTGGGCGAAAGTCCGCTGATGATTTGCGACACGGGCCACAACGCCCACGGTATCCGCTATGTGAGCGAACAGATTGCCGCCACGCCCCACGAGAAGCTCTTCTGCGTGATGGGCTTCGTGAAGGATAAGGACCTGGAGCATATCCTGCCCCTGTTGCCGAAGGAGGGCTACTACCTCTTCACGAAGGCCAAGACCGAGCGGGCCGTCAAGGCTGCGGAGCTGTGCGACAAGGCGGCCGCCTACGGCCTGAAGGGCGAGGTGGTCGAGGAGGTCAAAGAGGCGGTGAACCGCGCCCGCGCCCTGGCCTCGGAAAAGGACCTGATTTTCATCGGCGGCAGCACCTACGTTGTCGGCGAAGCGATGTGATAAAACTGAAAACTGAAAGGTGAAAACTTTAGTTGCCTTTAGTTTCCCTTATAGCCCTTCCCGCCTTTCCACCCAACAAAAGAGCCTGTCTAACAAGATTAGACAGGCTCTTTTATGTTCAATGGGGAGGCTTACCGTTTCTTGGTCGGCAGGTCGTCGATGAACTCCACGGCCAGCGGGCGGCGGAAGACCTCGCGCAGCGAGATGATGGTCTCCGTGGCCGAGATGCCCGGGATGCACAGCACCTTGTCATAGACCGTGTGCATCAGATGCTCGTTGTCGAGGCAGTAGAGCTTGACCTGGATACTGCCCTTACCGGTGATGAAGTGGGCCTCCACAATCTCGGGAATCTCCTGCAACTCGTCAATCACCTGCTGCAACTGCTGCGGGTCCTTGAGCGAGATGTTGATGTGGGCGCAGACATCGAAGCCCAGCATCTTGGGGTTCACCACCATATAGCTGCCCTGAATCACACCGGCCTCGGTGAGCTTGTGGATGCGCTGATGGATGGCGGCACCCGAGATGCCGCACTCGCGGGCAATCTCCAGGAACGGCATACGCGCATTCTTAACCAGGTACTTCAAAATTTTGCGATCAATCGCATCCAAACTAATCGTCTTCATAGGTTTCATGAGTTTGAGGGATTTATGGGATTGTGTGTGTGTTGCTCTATTTCAGGACACCCAGCTCTTTGCCCACCTTGACAAAGGCCTCGATGCAGCGGTCGAGGTGTTCGCGCTCGTGGCCGGCCGAAACCTGCACGCGGATGCGGGCCTGGCCCTTCGGCACCACGGGGTAGTAGAAGCCCGTGACAAAGACACCCTCCTCCTGCAACTTGGCAGCCATATCCTGCGAAAGTTTTGCATCGTAGAGCATCACGGCGCAGATGGCCGACTGTGTGGGTTTGATATCGAAACCGGCGGCCATCATCTTCGTACGGAAGTACTCGACGTTCTCCACCAGCTTGTCGTGCAGCGCGTCGCTCTCCTCCAGCATCTTGAACATCTCGATACCGGCACCTACGACGGCAGGGGGCAGCGAGTTGGAGAAGAGGTAGGGGCGCGAACGCTGGCGCAGCATATCAATAATCTCCTTCTTACCCGTCGTGAAACCACCCACGGCACCGCCAAAGGCCTTGCCGAGCGTGCCGGTCAGAATCTCCACCTTGCCGCGCAGGTCGTACAGCTCCGTGATGCCGCGACCCGTCCGACCCAGCACACCGGCCGAGTGGCACTCATCGACCATCACCATGGCATCGTACTTCTCGGCCAGCTCGACAATCTTATCGAGCGGGGCGGCGTTGCCGTCCATCGAGAAGACACCGTCGGTGCAGATGATGCGGAAACGCTGGGCCTGGGCCTTCTTCAGGCACTCCTCCAGGTCGGCCATATCGGCATTGGCGTAGCGGTAGCGCACCGCCTTGCAGAGGCGCACGCCGTCGATAATCGAGGCGTGGTTCAGCGCATCCGAGATGATGGCATCCTCCTCCGTGAAGATCGGCTCGAAGACACCGCCGTTGGCATCGAAGCAGGCGGCATAGAGAATCGTATCCTCCGTACCGAAGTAGTTCGAGATGGCCTTTTCAAGCTCCTTGTGCATATCCTGGCAACCGCAGATGAAGCGCACGGACGACATGCCGTAACCGCGCTCGTCCATGGCACGCTTGGCGGCCTCCACCAGACGCTTGTTGTCCGAAAGGCCCAGGTAATTATTGGCGCAGAAGTTCAGCACCTTGCGGCCTGCCACTTCAATCTCGGCACGCTGCGGAGAGCAAATCACGCGCTCGGTTTTGTAGAGACCTGCGGCACGGATTTCGTCCAATTCGTGCTGCAAATGAGCTTGCATTTTTGTGTACATAACTGACTAATTTGGGATGGTTTGAGGATTTTCTGTCAAATTGTTAGCAAATATAACAACAAAGTTTTTAATTTCCACTATCTTTGCATCAGAATTAAACATTTTTTCCATCATTTGCTCATGAAGAAACAGTGTGTATTGGTCAGCGGCGGTGCCGGCTACATCGGCTCGCATACGACCGTGGAGCTTATCGAGGCGGGCTACGACGTGGTCATTGCCGACAATTTGTCAAACAGCGATTTGGGTGCCGTGGAGGGTGTCCGCAAGATTACGGGTGTCGAGGTCCCCTTCGTGGAGGTCGATTGTTGCGATAAGGAGCAGTTGGCCAAGGAGTTGTTCGAAAAGTACGAGTTCGACTCGGTGATTCACTTTGCCGCCTACAAAGCGGTGGGCGAGTCGGTGCAGAAGCCTCTGGAGTACTACCGCAACAACCTCACCTCGCTGATGAACATCATCGAGCTGATGCGCACCTACGGCCGCCACAACATCGTCTTCTCCTCCTCCTGCACGGTCTATGGCGAACCCGACAAGCAGCCCGTGACGGAGCTTACGCCCCGCAAGCCGGCCACCTCGCCCTATGGCAACACGAAGACCATGTGCGAGGATATTCTGCGCGACTCGGTACGTGCTTATGGCGATTTGAAAGGCATCGCCCTGCGCTACTTCAACCCCATCGGCGCCCACCCCTCGGCCCTCATCGGCGAGCTGCCGCGCGGTGTGCCGCAGAATCTGGTGCCGTTCGTGACGCAGACCGCCGCCGGCATCCGCGAGTGCCTCTCGGTCTTCGGCAACGACTACCCCACCCCCGACGGCTCGAACATCCGCGACTATATCGACGTGGTGGATTTGGCCCGCGCCCATGTCGTGGCCATTACGCGCATGATTGAGGGGCGGAACAAGGAGAGCTACGAGGTCTTCAACATCGGCACGGGCAACGGTGTTTCGGTGCTGGAGTTGGTGCGCCGCTTCGAGGAGGCCAACTCACTGAAGCTCAACTACAAGATTGCCGACCGCCGCGAGGGCGACATCATCGCCATCTGGGCCGACCCGACCCTTGCCAACGAGGAGTTGGGCTGGAAGGCCACGCGCAATCTGGACGACACGCTCCGCTCGGCCTGGGCCTGGGAGAAGCATGTAAGAGGCATTGAATAAAGAGCAAAGAGTAAAGAGCAAAGAGCAAAGAGAAGCGAGGGTGTCCTAAAACGGGACACCCTCGCTTGTTGTTAAAAGTGGTTGGTTCTTGTTTATTTGCGCAGTTTGCGCTCGATGAAGAGTTCGATAATCAGGAACAATGCACCACCGCATATCATCGCACCAATAAGCATGATTTCCGGCGTATCGCCAAAGTCGCCTTCGGGAAGATTCGCCAACCAAAACGACTGCAAAAAGCCGATACCGACACCGAGTACAATACTGCCGATACGCATCAGCCACCACATCGTCTGTTTCAGTGCATCCACCTGCGGTGCAGCCTTACCCAGATACTCCACCAAATCCTGCCCCTCGAGCTTCTGCATCGCCTTCAGACGCTCGTAACGATTCAGCGACAATTCAAGAATTTTATAAATCGCCACAGCGATAATCAACGTAAAGAGTGCAAACCACATAATTATTTAGTTTTTAAGGTTTTACTTTTGTTTTCTTGCGCTACCGGTTTTGCGTTCAACAGGTTAGACCACAAACCCCGAAAAAGGTTACAAAAAAGAGGAAAGAGCAAAGAGCAAAGAGTTGAAAGTTGAAAGGCGATTAAAGGCAACTAAAGGAATCCTTTAAGGAACTTTAAGCACCCTTAAGGAACTTTAAGAAACCTTTTCCTCTTTCCTCTTTCCTCTTTCCTCTTTCCTCTTTCCTCTTTCCTCTTTCCTCTTTGCTCTTTCCTCTATTCCGATATTTCCCATTTTTTGCACAGCCAGCGTTGCAGCTCGTAGAGCAGGTAGCAGACTCCGAGGAGCATGATACCGATCTCGTCGTGGGGCGTGATGACCGTCTGCGACGAGCGCACCATCATATAACCACCGAGGGCGATGAGCGCAACAATCGCCACCACCACGGGAACGAAGAAAAGGCGACGTTCGCGGCGGAGTATCCGCTCCTGCTCACGACGCACCTCGCGCATGATTTTCTCGGTCATAAAGGCCGGCTCGTAGGGTTGGGGGCGGGACTGCACCACACGGCGCAACGCGCTGTCACTTATTGTTTTTCGGTTATCCATAGGCCTAATTTTTTGCGGATTCGGTGCAGGCGCACCTTCGTATTACTCTCCGAGAGCGAGAGGATTTCGCCACACTCGCTCAAGGGGCGGTTTTCGTAGTAGTGGAGCTGTATCAAGGCCCGCTCGTCGGCCTCGAGGCGGTCGAGGGCCGCCAGAAGGGCCGTCTCCTGCGCTTCGGTCAGCTCGGTCAGCTCCCCATCATCCTCCACCTGCTCCGGCAGCCGCTCCGTGCGGCTGAAGTCGAAGAGGGCAAAGCGGCGTTTTCGCCGTTTGACGGCCGTGAGGGCCGTGTTGCAGGCGATGCGGTAGAGCCAGGTGGAGAACGAACTGCGATTCGAGAAGCTCGAGAGCTTGGCGTAGGCCTTCAGAAAAATATCCTGCGTCAACTCCTCGGCCTCCTCGCGCCGGCCCACGATGCCGAGGACAAGGGCAAAAATCGGGCGGCTGTACCGCTCGACTAAAGGGGCAAAGGCCTCCGTCTCGCCCGCCAATACCTTGCGAATCAATCGCTGCTCCTCGTTGCGTGTCATCTGCCGGTTTAGACCACCAAAGGGCCGTTTGGTTACAAAAATAGTAAAAAAAGCGAAGAGGGAAAAGGGGGAGAAGGCGGGAAGGCGGAAAAGGCGGGAAGGGAGATTAAGGAACTTAAAGAATTTAAAGAGATTAAGGAGCGGCCCACTTTAATCTCTTATTATTTTGTTTTTTCGAATCTTCGTTGTACTTTTGCACTCCCAAGCAGACGGAACAGGGGTACGGCTCGTTGGAGGTCGTACTGAAAACCGTCGGTGGTTTAACCTTTTAAACATTTTCATACACTATGAAAACTATCGTTGTAAATGCCGTTGAGCGTAACGACTTCGGCAAGAAGGCAGCCAAGGCTGTTCGTCGTGAGGGTTTGGTACCCTGCGTTTTGTGTGGTAACGGTGAGACCGTGAACTTCTCGATTGACCCCCGCGAGATTAAGGCGCTGATCTACACGCCCAACTCGTATGTTGTCGAGTTCAAGTTCGGCGAGAAGGTCGAGAAGGCCGTTATGCGTGAGGTTCAGTGGCACCCCGTACGCGAGGAGCTGCTCCACGTTGAGTTCTTCCGCATTGCCGACGGCAAGCCCGTATCGGTGGCTGTTCCCGTACGTCTGACGGGTAACGCCGAGGGTGTGAAGGTCGGTGGTAAACTCGTTCTGTCGGCCCGCAAGGTGACCGTGAGCGCGCTGGTAGAGAACCTGCCCGATGAGATTGTGGTTGATGTAACGACCCTCGGTCTGGGTAAGACCATCTTCGTAGGCGACCTGAATGTCGAGAACCTGAAGTTCGTGACGCCCGCTACGACCGCTGTCTGCGCCGTGCGCATGACCCGTGCCGCTCGTGGTGCTGCCGCCGCCGAGAAATAGTCATTGCCTAATCAATGAAATACCTCGTTGTTGGATTGGGGAACATCGGTGCAGAGTATGCCGATACCCGTCACAACATTGGATTCAATGTGTTGGATGCCCTTGCCGGGGTGTCCAACACTTCGTTTTCGACCGTCCGTTACGGCGACATGGCCACGCTGCGCCATCGCGGTCGCACGGTGCTGCTGCTGAAGCCCTCAACCTACATGAACCTCTCGGGCAAGGCCGTGCGCTACTGGATGGAGCAGGAGAAAATCAAGCCCGAAAACCTGCTCGTCATCTCGGACGACATCGCCATCCCCTTCGGGCAGCTGCGCCTGCGCCCGCAGGGTTCGGCCGGAGGCCACAACGGCCTGAAGAACATCGCCGAGCTGCTCGGCACGGAGGCCTTTGCCCGTATGCGCTTCGGCGTGGGGGGCGACTTCCCGCGCGGCCATCAGGTCGATTATGTGCTGGGCAAGTGGAGCGACGAGGAGCAGAAGGCCCTCCCCGAACGATTGAAACTCTTCGGTGAAGCGATTCTCTCGTTTGTCGCGGTCGGCTGCCAGATGACGATGAATAATTTCAACAAGAAATAGCCTCGAAGCCTGTCCCGATTGACGCGGACAGGTTTTTTTTCTCCATAGTGCTTTTGTTCTGCCGCAAAAAAAACGTATCTTTGAACTCCATGATAAAGATGCGCATAACCCACCTGCTGGCGACCCTTCTGTTCGCTGTGCTACCGCTTTGCAACCTCTCTGCCCAATCGGCCCTGCGGTTGCAAAACTATTCGCACGAACTCTCCGAACACATGGTGACCGACATCAAGCAGGACGAGCGGGGCTTTCTCTGGTTCTCGACCTGGAACGGCCTGCACCGCTTCGACGGCTACACCTTCAAAAACTACAAGACCTACCCGGGCGAGGCGTGCGTCATGGCCAGCAACCGCATCCTCGAAATCCGCATCGGCACGAGCGGCATGATCTACTGCCGCGACCATGAGCGCAACATCTACCTCTTCGACCCCAGGCAGGAGCGATTCTTCTACCTGCCGATAGAACCCCTCGGCGAGGAGGAGGCCCAGCCGACCTTTCAGCTTCTCGCCGCCCTCGAAAACGGATGGACGGTGCTGGCGGCCCGCGACCGCGTGGTCCTCATCGACGAAGAGCAGCTCGACATCGAGCGCGGTACGGGCATCGAGACCCGCTACTACAAGCGGGGCGACCACCCGCTGGGCATCTCGAAGATGGTCACGGTCTTGGAGAGTGAAGAGGGCGAAATCTGTCTCGTAGGCGATAAGAAACTCTTTATCGGCGAACGCGAGGTGAGGATGCCGGAGGGAACCGAAATCATATCGGCCACCCGCTTCGGCAACCGACTCTGCCTGCTTACCAACCAAAGACAACTGCTCTTCGTCTCAACCAAAAGTGGCGCGATAGAGTGGGTCATGATGCCCGAGCAGATTGAGACGGCCGATTTTGTCCTGACCCTCGACACGGAGCGCATCGCCATCGCCACCCACCACGGAGCCTGGCTCTACACCCCCTGGAATCACCACTTCCTCCACATCGACCTCTCCGTATCAGGCACACCGGACAGCCACGTATCGAACTTTCACCTCGACTCGCGCAAGCAACTCTGGATTCACACCTACGGCAACGGCGTGGTGCGCTACGATTTGAATCGGGGGACGATGCAATATCTCCAGACCCCCAAAGAGGATATCCCAAGCACCTCGGCCGACAGCGTACCCTTCTGTTTCGAGGATTTGAACGGCACCTTCTGGGTGCTGCCAAGAGGGGGAACTCTCGGCTATTTCGACTACGAAACGCACCGGCTCGAGACCTACCATACCGATCCGTCACTCCCCGAGACACGCTTTACGCCGACTATCCTGTTCCACTTCGTGGACCGGCAAGGCAATCTGTGGTACACCGGCACATCTGGCCTTTATCGCGCCACATTACGGCCTGACGATGTGCGCTACCGCACGCTGGATGCCGAACACGAAACCCGCGCCCTGATGACCGACAGCCACAATCGGCTGTGGGTGGCCACCAAAGAGGGCTATGTGCGCATCTTCCGCGCCGACCATACGTTGCTGGGCTACCTCGGCAGCGATGGAGCCATCCACCAAACGCCCACCCCGTTTGTGGGGATGGTCTATAAGATTGTCGAGACCAAGGAGGGCGACCTATGGATGGGAACGCGCCTACGCGGATTGTATCACCTGCGACCAACGGGGACGAATCGCTACCACATCACCTCCTACCGCCACAATCCGGCCGACCCCTTCAGCTTGAGCGGTGACAGCATCTTCGACCTCTTGATCGACAGCCGTAACCGCCTCTGGATAGGCACCTGGGGCGGCGGCATCAACCTTTTGCAATACGATGCCTCTCATCGGGCGCGTTTCCTACATGCAGGCAACTATTTCAGCCACTACCCGATGGAGGTCGGAGCCAACATCCGCTCCATCTACGAGAAGGATAATGCCCTGCTGCTGGGAACCATGAGCGGTCTGATTACCCTCCCGCTCGACTTCGCGGAGGGCGACTCGGTCCCCTTCTACATCAACCGCATGCGCCCCGAAGACTCCTCGAGCCTCCCCACGAACGACATCCACTCGATATTTACCGACAGTCGGGGCGACTGCTACGTCATGAGCTTCACGGGCGGCATCAGCCGCGTCCTCTCGCCCTCGTTGCTCTCCGATACGCTTCGCTTCCGCACCTTCAACAGCAAGGACGGCCTGCGCTCGGAGCTTACCCACACCATGCGCGAGGACCGCAACGGCCTGCTGTGGGTCATTACGGAGAACTCCATCAACAGCTTTGACCCCGAGACCGAACACTTCGAGAGCTACGGCGAACGTCGCCACATCTACACCGAGGCGCAGCCCACCTTCCTCGGCGACGACCTGATTGTCGGCACGAACGGCGGCATGGCCCTCATCCGCACCAACGCGACCGACAAGAGCAGCTATGTGCCGCCTATCGGCTTCTCGTCGCTCAAAATCCAGGGCGCGGAGGAGGAGCTGTCCATCGACCACCTGGACTATTTGGAGCTGCAACCCCACCAGCGCGACATCCAACTGCAATTTGCCGCCCTGGACTATGCCGCCCCCGAGGCCATCAGCTACACCTACCGCATGAAGGGGTTGGAGCGCGATTGGAACTTTGCCGAAGGGGCCCACGTGGCCATCTACAACAACCTGCCGCATGGCGACTATCAATTCCAGGTCTATTCGACCAATGCGGACGGGGTGTGGACCGAGAACCTGCGCACGCTGAACATCCGCGTCGTGCCGACCTTCTGGGAGACCCCGTGGGGCAAGTTGCTCATCCTGTGTGCGATTCTGCTCGTGGTGGGGGCGGCCATCTCGCTGCATCTGCACATCTGGCGACTGCGCAGCCGCATCAACCTCGAGCAGCAACTCTCGGATATCAAACTGCGCTTCTTCACCAACGTGTCGCACGAATTGCGCACGCCGCTGACACTCATTGCCTCGCCCGTGGATGAGGTACTCGAACACGAGCCGTTGAGCGACAAGGCCCGCAACCACCTCGGCCTCGTGCAGCAGAACACGCAACGTATGTTGCGCCTGATTAACCAGATTCTCGACTTCCGCAAACTCGAAAGCGGCAAGATGAAGCTGCTCATCGAGGAGGTGGAGTTGCGCCCCTTCCTGGAGCATGTGACCGAACCCTTCCGCCTCATTGCCGAGCGCAACCGCAACGACTACACGGTTCTGCTGCCCGACGAGGGGCTGACGGGGTGAATGGACCGCGACAAGGTGGAGAAAATCTGTGTCAATCTGCTCTCCAACGCCTTCAAATTCACCCCCGAGGGGCGTGGGATTCGCTTTGAGGCCTTTACCGAGGAGAGCCAACTCCACCTCATCGTTGCCGACGAGGGCAACGGCATCGACCCCAAGATGCTCGACAAACTCTTCCACCGCTTCGAAAACATCGTGGGGAACTCGAATTTCCCCTCGACGGGCATCGGCTTGTCGCTCATCAAGGAGCTGATTGATATGATGGAGGGGCGCATCGAGGTCGAAAGCACCCCGGGGGTAGGTGCCTGCTTCACGGTGCTACTGCCCCTGCACCGCAACCACTACACCCACCTTACCCACGCCGAATTCCTCCTCGACGATGCGCATGAGCTGCCGACGAACCGCCCCGCCAGCAGCCCCGTGATGCCGGCCGAGAGCGACAAAGAGACGATTCTCGTGGTGGAGGACAATGCCGACCTGCGCACGATGCTCGGCGATATGCTCTCGAGCGAATACCGCGTAGTGACGGCCCGAAATGGTATGGAGGGGTTGGAGCAGTGCCGCGCGCTGCTGCCCGATTTGGTATTAACGGATGTGATGATGCCCGAAATGGATGGCCTGGAGATGATTTCGCACCTGAAGAACGACCGCGAACTCTGCCACCTGCCCATCATCATCCTCACGGCCCGCGAGTCGATTGAGGAGCGCATCCACGGCTTGGAGCAGGGCATCGACGACTACATCACCAAGCCCTTTGTCGGCTCGCTGCTCAAGGCCCGCATCCGCAACCTGATGGACCATTACCGTCGTCAGCGCGAACGCTACCTCTCGCAACTCACCGCCCTGCAACAGGATGCGACCGCGATGGAGAGCGACCAGCCGCACCTGCTCTCGCACGACGAACAGTTTATGCAGCAGCTCATGCTCCTCATTAACGAGGAGATGGATAATACGGAGATGAGCATCGAAGACTTTGCCCGCGCCCTCAACATGGCCCACTCGACCTTCTATAATAAGGTGAAGTCGCTGTTGGGCATCACCCCCGTCGAATTTATCCGCGAAATGCGCCTCAAGCGGGGTGCGCAGCTCCTCGCCGACGGCCGCTACGATGTCTCGACCGTGAGCTACATGGTCGGCTTCTCCGACCCGCGCTACTTCAGCAAGTGCTTCAAAAAACGCTTCGGCGTCTCCCCCTCGCAATATAAATCGGCATAGAAAGGGCAAGAAGGCGACAAAGGCGGAAAGGGCGAGAAGGGAAACTAATGGTGATTAAAGAAATTAAAGAGATTAAGGATTTTAAGGAATGACCCTTTCACCTTAATCTCTTTAACTTTTCGAATCTCTTTTATCTCTTAATCTCTCTTATCTTTTCTCTTTGCTCTTGCCTCTTTGCTCTTTCCACTCTCCTCTTTGGCCTTGCGCTCTTCGATGCGCTTGTACCAGGCTTCGCGCTCGGCCTTCAGGTCGTAGCCGCGCTTTGAGAGGTAGTTGTTGATGCGGCCCTTATATTTGCCGAATGCGCCGTGCTTCTTGTTCGAGTTCTCGGCATCGACGGCAAACTCGCGCGCCTCAACCAGCCAGGCCTCAATCTGCTTCTTCTCCTCCTCGGTGAGCGTGGGAATCATATCCAGGTGCGAATCGTAGGTCACCTTCACCACCCCATAGGTCATGCCGTCGATGACGGCCGTCACCTGCTCGGGCGAGAGGTAGATACCCAGCGTGGCGGGGAAGGCAAAGTGCGAACGGTAGAGTTTCGAGTCGCACTCGTAGCGCACAAAATCATCGGCCAGCTGTTGGTACTCGGCGGGCAGATTCCACGCCTTGAACTCCGCCTTGCGGGCATCGCGCGCCTCGTAGATATCGTTCAACTCGAAATAGCGGTTGGCGATGATGTGCAGCACGGCTTGGCGGGCCGCCTCATCGGCAAGCTCGAGCTTATCGACAATCTTCTGCGAACGCTTCACGATGGCCTCGACATAGGCGGCATCGCGGCCTTCGCTCTTCAGCTCCACGGCCTCGGTCGTGAGGCAGCCGAGGGCCAGCAGCAACGATAAAATCAGCTTTTTCATCCTTTTTCTCCGTTTTAAGGCCTCCATTACATCAGCTTACCCTTGGCGGCCAGCGTGTCGTAGTTGTTCGACAAATCGCGCCAATTGGTGTAGTGCGTCGTCGAGATGCCGTTGATATACTTCTCGATGTTCGTGTAGCCGTCGCCCGTCAGGTCGCCGTTGGCATCCGAGGCATCGTTCGGATTCAGGCCGTTCTTCTCCTCCCAATCGTCGGGCATACCATCCTTATCCGAATCGACATACGGCTCGCCCTTATACTCGGGATAGCCACCCATCTGGGCCGGATCGGTGATGATACCCACCTTGTACGAATCGTTGCCCAGGCGGCGGTAGCGGAACGAGCCGTCGGGGTTCTGCGACTTCTCGGCCAGACCCCAGGTGTCGCCATAGGGGTTCTTCTTCGGGAGCTTCTTCTCGTAGTAAATCTCGCCCGTGCGCACCTCGTTGATGATAATCTCATCCACCTTGTCGCGGCAGGGAATCGTGGCACCCACGTTGTTCAGCACATAGTCGTAGGCCTCGTTGGCCGATAGGATCTTCACATAGGGCATCGGGAAGGGCTTGTAGGCGCGAATCTGCTGCGTGTAGTCACCCGTATGGTGCTTGTCCTCGATCTGAATACCGCCATTCCAGTTGTCGGCCGTCACCTTGGGCGAACCCTCGACGATATTGCCCTCGGCAAAGACACGGCCATACTGCTTGTAGGGGTGCTTCGAGCGACCCGACTCGGGCTTCAGGATGCGGTGCGATACGGGCGTACCCTGCGGGGTGGCCGGACCGGGTTTGTAGTAGTTGTTAATCATGTTGAACATGGCCGTATAGTCGCCACCGTCCACCGTGCGCATGTGCCAATTGAAGAGGACGTTGTTCACGAAGTTGAAGACTCCGTTCCAACCCACCGAGGGGTTACGGCCCACGTTCGACGACCAGAGGTTGCGCATAAAGGAGGCGTTCTCGCCACCGAGCGTCGAACCGAACGAGTGGTTGTAGGTATCGAGGGCCTTGGCCGAGATGGTGTTCTGAATCGTCACATTGACCGTCGGGAACTTCTCGCTGCGGGCCTGGTAGTAGCCCTCGCTCGGGTCGTACATGTGGCGGTAGAACGAGATGTTCTCATCCAGACCCCAGGTGCAGGAGCAGTGGTCAATCATGATGTTGCCCACGGGGTTGCCACCGAACGAATCCTCACGATGCCACGACATGGTCTCACCACGGCGGAAGCGCATGTGGCGGATAATCACATCGTGCGTATCAATCTGGAAGGTCTGACCGGCAATGCAGATACCATCACCCGGAGCCGTCTGGCCGGCAATGGTCACATAGGGTGCGCGAACCACAATCGGGGTCTCGAGGCGGATGATGCCCGATACGTTGAAGACGATGATGCGTGCGCCGCCCTGCTCACAAGCCCAACGGAACGAACCCTCACCGCTGTCATTGAGGTTCGTCACGGTCAGCACCTTGCCGCCGCGACCGCCCTGGGTGTACATACCGCCACCCTCGGCTCCCGGGAAGGCCGGAATCTCGGCCTGCAACAGGTCGTAGGGACGGCTGGCCCAGGGTACATAGGGACGACCCTCAAGCGCCTCCTGCTTCACAATCGGCAGGGCCTTCTCCCATGCGGCATCCGAGGCCTTGCGGGCTGCACCCAACACTTTTCGGGCTTTGGCGTTGGCCTCCGGCGTGAGCGACGGGTATTGCGCCGCGGCCGTTACGCTGATAAAGAGTGCCAAAACGGCTAAAATCAATCTGTTGTTCATAGCTATTGGTTAGTTATTTGTCTTTCGCGGTTGTTATTCGTTTCACAAATATACCCAATTTATTCGAAAAGCGGCACAAAATCGGGGCGAATCGCCATTTTGTCGGGCTGAAGCAACCGAAACAGACGGGGGCGAGGAGAGCCGCTCGGCGGCAAACAACCGACGCCGCCGGCACAAAAAACAGAGGAGGCGACCCCTCTGTTGAGGTCGCCTCCTGCCTATGTCTCTCGCTTTCGACTAATAACCGTTCGTTCCGAACTCGCCCGGGTTGGCAATAGCATCGAGGTACGACTGCGGAATCGGACGTACCGGGTGCTTCGACTCGTCGAAGTTCAGGATGTTCGGGTTGGTCTGACCCAGGTAGCTCTTCGTCAGCTTGCCGTGGCGCTTCAGGTCGTACCAGCGGGTCTGCTCACCCGACAACTCACGACCCTGCTCGGCCAGGATGAAGTCGAGGGTCATATCCGACTGCGAAACGGCCATCTCCGACTGGCGACCCGTAACGGCGGCGCGGTTGCGAATCGGCTGTACATACTTCAGGGCCGTAGCCTTGTCGTCGTTGTAGCGCAGCGCAGCCTCGGCAGCTACGAGGTAGATCTCACCCAGACGGATGATGGGTACATCACCCAGCCACTTCTGGTTGTTCTTAATCCAGTAAATCGACGAGAACTTGCGCATCGAGGGGTAGCACTCCTTATAATAGGTACCCATATCGCTCGTCTCGGGCGTTACCCACTTGCCGCTGGCATCGTACATATCGCTCGGATCGACGCAGAGGAAGGGCATGAGGGCCTTCTCCGAGGCGGGGATGTTGTAGTTCGGCGTATAGACCGAGAGGCAGTCCACAAAGCCGTCGCCATCCTCGTCCACCATGTTGCAGGCACCCGAGGTGTTCACCGTGAAGTAGGTCGGCACGTTCGTCATCGTCGTGTACGAGCTGAGAATCTCGCGGCCGATGAGGCTGGGGTCCTTCTTAAAGGTGGTCACCATCGACTCGGTAATCTTAATCGTCTTACCCTTATCAGGCGGCGTAACCCACTCCTTCGAAGCGTAGTACTCCGTGAAGAAGGTCTCCTCGAAACGGGTATCGGCGGGGTCCTTGACAGGCTCGAAAATCGAGGTCAGCTGGTACTTCGTCGGACGGAAACCGCGGTCGTTGGCACGGCCGTACCAGGCGCAGTTCTTCTCCGTCGTACCCCAGTTGGCACCTACGGTCTTCAGGTCCATCTCGTAGTACTGGCGCGTACGACCGCGGTTGTCACCGTCGGGGTTCTTCGAACCCTCGTGGTCGTTGGCCTGGAGGAAGAGGTACTCCTTGTTGGTCTTGTTGTTCTCACCATCCCAGAGCAGCGAGTAACCCGACTTCTCGGCCGTACTCTGCCAGAGGGCTGTGCCGTGCGTCGAAGCGTTGTTAATCAGCTCCTCGGCCGTATCGAGCGCGAGCTTGGCCCACTCCTTGGCATTGGCCTCACCGAGGCGCGTGCGCTGCAAATAGACCTTGGCCAACATAGCCAAAGCGGCCTTCTTCGTCACACGACCGCGGTCGGCACCCTGGCTCAAAGGCAGGTTCTCGACGGCAAACTTCAGGTCGTTGATAATCAGGTCATAGAACTCGGCCTCCGAGCTGCGAGCCGGATTGTTGTCCGGACCCGTAACCGACGAGGGCTGCGTGCGCAGTACGACACCGCCCCACTGCTCTACGATGTGCCAGTTCGACCAACCGCGCAGGAAGTAAGCCTCGGCCAACTTGGCGTTCAGCTCGGCCTCCGAGGCGTAGCCCTGCACCATCGGGGCATAGTGGATGGCCGTGTTACAGTAGTTAATCGTGGCGTAGAAACCGTTCCACATCACCTTCAGCGTACCCATATCGGTGTTCATGCTGCTGTCGTAGCGCGTGAAACCAACCTCCTTGCCTTCGCTGTCCCAGAGGTCGGTACCCATCTCCATAGCACCGATACCGTCAATCTTACCATAGAAGTAATAGAGACCGTCGTAGCAGTAGTTTACCAAAGACTCGAAACCGTCTTTATATTGGTAGGCGGTCTCCAAATCGACCGTCGAGGGGTTCCACTCATCCAACTCGCACGAGGTGAGCGTAGTCGATGCCAGCAGAACCGCAAATGCTGCTTTTACTATCTTTTTCATTGTCTATAATCGCATTAAATTGTTAGAAAGATACATTCACACCGAATACAATCTGCTTGTAGGTGGGGAACGAATCGTCGGCACCCGTCTCGGGGTCCACATCGTTCAACAGATGGCTCTTGGCGAAGATGAACGGGTTGTGTACCGTAGCATAGACGCGCGCACGGCTCATGTTGATTTTCGACGTGAGCTTCTTGGGCAGCGTGTAACCCAGCGTGATGGTCTTAATCTTCCAATACGAACCATCCACGATGTTCAGGCTGGCGGTCGGCGACGAGAAATCGGTCGAGCGCGACAGGTAGGGACGCGGGAAGTCGTTGGTCGGGTTATCCTCGGTCCAATAGTTGTAGAAGGCCGGCATGTTCTTCGTGCCATAGGTGAAGTAGCCCAACAGCGGAGCATCCACCATGTGGCCCCAGCGAGCCGTGATGAAGACATTCAGGTCGAAGTTCTTCCATACGAAGGTGTTGTTGAAACCCCAGGTCGTCTTGGGCGAACCCTGACCGTAGATGATACGATCGTCGGCACCAATCGTGTAGGGATTCTCGGCCGTGTACTCCGTCACATTACCCTCCTCGTCGGTCAGCGTCCAAACGCCCTCCGACTTCTTTTCCAGGCGCGACTGTACCTTCACATCACCCGGAGCCAGACCGAAGACGGCTGCATCAGCCTCCTCGCCCTTCTGCCAGATACCGATCTTCTTCAGACCGAAAATCGTACTCTTCGGGTGACCCATGAACAGACCCAGCGAAATCAGGTCATCCACCGAGGTGTTGCTACCCAGGTCAATCGACTTCACCTGCTCCTTGTTGTAGGCGAACGTGAGGGTCGAGGTCCAGGTAAAGTTCTTCGTCACGATGTTGCGCGTGTTGAGCGTCAGCTCGACACCGCGGTTGTGCATGCGGGCGATGTTGGCCACCATCTGATAGGGGTTCTTGGCGTTGAACTGACCACCCGTGGCGGGGAGGCTGCGCGAGTAAAGCACATCCTTCGTATCGGTGTCGTAGAACTCAACCGAACCGTCGATGCGACCGTTGAACATACCGAAGTCCAAACCTACGTTGAGGTTGTACGACTTCTCCCAACCCATGGCTGCGTTACCCACGGCCTGCGTCAGCACGTTCACAGGCACCTGACCCGAACCGAAGTTCAGGGCATCGAGACCCGACGAGGTAACCTCCGTGCGCGATACATAGGCATTTACGTTGGGGTTACCCGAAACACCATAACCCACGCGGAGCTTCAGGTTGTCGAGCCAATCCTTCGTATTCTTCATGAAGCCCTCGTCCGAGATGCGCCATGCGATGGCGGCTGCGGGGAAGGTATCCCAGTGGTTGTAGAGCTGCGACACACCATCACGACGAACCGAGGCGGTGAAGAGGTACTTACCCTTGTACGAGTAGTTTACACGGGCAGCCAACGACATCTTGTTCTTGTGCTGATAGCCCGAGCTTACCGACGGGTTGTTACCGGCCTGGAGCGAGTACCACAGGAAGTCGTTGTAGAGGAAGCCCTCGTTGTAGGCCGACGACGACTCGTTCTGGTTCTTCGACCACGAGGTAATCAGCGTGGCACCCACGTTGTGGTCCTCGGCGAAGGTCTTGTTGTAGCTCAAGATGTTCTCCCAGGTGTAGTTGTAGCTGAGCGACGTGCCGTAGGTTGCGTTGCGGATGGCCGTGCGCGAACCCATCAAAGCCATGTAATCCTCATCGCTCTGGAACGTACCCGAGCGCGAGTTCGACAGCGAGGTACCCAGAATCGAGCGGAAGGTCAGCTCGGGAAGAATCGTGATATCGACATAGGGGTTGGCCGTGATGTTAATCGACTTGCTGTTCGAGCTGTAAACACCCGGACGGTCGTCGTTAATCAGGCTGACATAGTCCTGCATGCCATCAATCGGGTAGACGTTGATATCACCCGTCTCGGTATAAACATCACCCAGCGGAATCATCGAGAACGACTTGTTCAGACGGCTGCTGCGCGAGTCGCTGTCGCGGAACGTAAGACCCATCTGTACACCGGCCTTGATCCACTTGGCAATCTTCACATCGACACCGGCACGGGCCGTGTAGAGATCCACCTTGTCGTTCTTGTAGATACCCTTCGTCTGGTTGTAGCCGAGCGAAAGGTTACCCTTTACGTTCTGGTTGCCACCACGAACCGATACCGAGTAGTTCTGCTGCGTACCCGTCTGGAGGGTCTCGTCAGCCCAGTTGATCCACTTACCGGCGTTGAGGTAGGGCGACACCATGTCGTAGTTCATACCCCAGGCGGTAAAGAGCTCGGCCTGCGACGAGGGAGCCGAACCATTCGTGGCCACATAACCCTCGTTCAGGTAGTTGAGCCATGCGTCACCCGACAGCGTCTCGGGATACTTGGCAAAGCCATTGACACCATAGTAGGCATCGAAATCAACCTGTACCTTGCCCTCGTCGGCCTGCTTGGTGGTAATCATAATCACACCGTTTGCACCGGCCGAACCGTAGATGGCGGTCGAGGAGGCATCCTTCAGCACGTCAATCGAGGCGATGTCGTTCGGGTTGAGGTTCGAAATCGAACCGGCGATACCGTCGATGATGTAGAGCGGCTCCTGACCGGCGGTCAGCGAGCGGTTACCACGAAGCAGGATGCTCGTACCCGAACCGGCCTTACCGCTGTCGCGCGTAATATCCAAACCGGCTACACGGCCCTGCATGGCCTCGATGGCGTTGGCCACCGGCGTGGCGGTCAGCTCCTCGCTCTTCACCGACGAGACGGCACCCGTCAGGTCGCGCTTCTTGACCGTACCGTAACCGATAACGACCACCTCGTCGAGCGAGGCTACATCCTCGGCCATCGTTACGTCGATGGTCGTTTTGCTGGCAACGGCTACGACCTGCTCCTTGTAACCCAGGAAGGCAAAGACGAGGTTCGCCTTCTCGGGGGCCGAAATCGTGTACGAACCGTCAATGCCGGTTGTCGTACCCGTCGTCGTACCCTCTACGATCACACTGGCACCGATAACCGGCTCGCCATTGGCATCGGTCACCGTACCGGTCACACGCTGCTGTGCGAAGGCAAAAGCGGAGATGGATAGAAAGGCAACCGCCAGGGTCATCTTACGTCCAAACGCCGCCACATGATTGTAAAAGTTTTTCATGTTTTAGTTGTTTAGTAGTTAGAAATTGGTGAGTAAATGAATTGTGTTTATCTAAAATAGCTAAAGGGGAGAGGCTCATCAAGAGCCTTTCCCCTCTATGCTATGGAAGTTTGCTTACTCTGCACTATCGGCCAGCGGGTCGAACGTACCCATTGCGTTGGTCTGGTTGTCCTCCCAACCAATGGTCTGCGGCAGTGCCTTGTTGTTGTTCTGCGCACCGGCTACAAGACCCAGGAAGTAGTAGTGGGGACGCCACGTTACCACATAATTCAGGCCCGTCTCGCCGTCGTAACCGTCACCCGAGTAAACCTTGCAGGCGAGGTACTGCGTGTAGAACTCCTTCACGGCATCCATCTGTGCGGTCAGCGCATCGCCCTCGTTGCGGAAGTCGATGGCGGCCGGACGCGTGATACCTGCTACGTTGGTCAGCGGGTCACCGGCATTTACATCCTCACCGATACCGGGGCCCGAACCTGCGTCGTAGGTGATGTAGAACTCGTAGTTGTCACGACGCTTGCCGTTGAAGGGAGCGATGCCCAGCCAGTTGCAGGTGTTTCCACCCCAACCATCAACAGCCCAGGTCGAAGGTGCGCCCTCGGGCAGCGTTGCGCCACCGTCGAAGAGCATCCAACGACGCATATCGTCGAAACGCTTACCCTCGTAAGCCAGCTCAATCATACGCTCGTAGAGAACGGCGGCAACAACCTGCTGCTGCGAACCATCCGAAATACCGCAGTCGCCCGTGTAACCTACGCGCTGACGAATCTGACGCAGGTAACCGACAGCCTCAGCCGTATTGCCGGTCATGGCGGCAGCCTCGGCCAGGTTCAGCAGCACCTCGGCGTAGCGAAGCTCGATGAAGGGGGCAGCCGAAGCGCGGAAGGTATTGTTCCAAGCGTAGTTCGGAGCCGAAACGTCACCGTCACAGGTGCGCTTGCGTACCAGGAAGCCCTTGGCCGAACCATTCAGACCGTCGGGACCGTGGCTCGACGACGAGCGGAACTCGCCAATCTTCGAAGCATCATCCTTCAGATACCATACATAGCTCCAGAACTCGTAGTTGGCACCATTCTGCCAGTAGTTCGAGTTCGAGGCCGAGGGGTCACCGCTGAAGGTCCAACGCACGCCCGGGAAGGCGAAGGTGCGGTAGAAACGCGGGTCGCGGTTCATCCAGGGGCAAAGCTCGTCGTACTCAATCTCCGACGTGCCGAGCGAGGTGTAGTTCGCAGCCACCGAAGGAACCTTACCATCCGACATCGGGAAGAGGTCAATCATCATCTGCGAAGGCTGCTGACCACCGTTACCGTAGGTGTTCTTCGGACGAATCGACTGCTCCCAGCCGTTGTTCAGACCGATGTTCTCGGTAGCCTCGGCGTTGCGGTCGTGCGTGTTGTAGAGCTGTACGAGGATAGCCTCGGGGTTGCGGTCCGTGCGGGCGAACATATCGGCCCAACCGGCAGCCGTCTGTGCCTGGGCATCGACGAGCGAGTGGCCGCAAGCATTAATCTTGGGCAGCGCCTCCTTCATGAAGTCATAGGCAGCCGTCCAACGCTCGGCTTCGTTCTTGCGGTTGAACATCGGGCTGGCCCAGAGGTTCATCACGCGGCCCTTCAGGGCGAGTGCCGAAGCCATCGTTACGCGGCCCCAATCCTCCTGTGCAGCCCAGCCACCGTTGCCGGTAGCCTTCTCCAACAGCGTAGCGGCCTTGTCCAGGTCCGAGCAGATGAACTCGAAGACCTCACGAGCCGACGAGCGGGGCGTTCCGGGACCCTCCACGGGGGCCTGAACCTCCGTGATGATAGGCACACCGCCATACCACTTGAAGAGCTGATAGTAAGCCCATGCACGCCAGAAGTAAACCTGACCTACCAGCTCGTCCTTATCCTCCTGGTCGATGTTACCGTTCTCGATACCCGAAATCACATCGTTGATGTTGCGGATACGGCCCCAAACCTGCGTCTGGACGTTGTTGGCACCTCCGTGGAAGTAGTCGAAGCCGTAAGTGGCACCCTCCGAGTTAATCGTCTGCATGTTGTTCGTCGGGTTTACCCACGCACTCAAACCTGCATACTCCTCGGTCGATTTGGTCATATCGTCCGAACCACCGTAGTTCAGACCACCGTGCTTGTCGTCCAACGAGTAGGCACCGTTGAGCGACCAGGCATAAATATCGTTTACGCGGCCCTGGGCACCCATGTAGTCGTCATAGACAATCGAGCTGACGAGGTTCTGGTCCTTCTTCTCCTCCAGAAACGCCTCGCTACACGAGGTGAAGCCTACAGCCATGGCTGCCACACCGATGGCAACCAGCTTAATGTTCATTATCTTTTTCATCATCTTAATACGCTGTTAGAAGTTTACATTAAGACCAATCGTCCAGTTGCGCAGGTTCGGGTAGTTGCCATACGAGCCGGCCAGCGGGTCCATAAACTTATCGGGATAGGGGTTGTAGAAGCTCAACAGGTTGGTACCCGTTACGTTTACACGTACCGACGAGATGCCAATCGGGGTGAGCCACTTCTTCGGCAGCGAGTAGGCCAGCGTCAGACGGCGCAGGTTCACGCGCGTACCGCTTACACGCCAGAACGACGACTGACGAGCGTTCACATCCGAATAAACGGGGTTCGGCATCGAGGCGTTGCGGTTCTCGGCGATGAGCAGATTGCCATTTACATCATAGATGTCCTGATACGAATATACGTTGTCGGGATTCCAGAACGAAGGCATGTTGAATACCTCGATGTCGTCGGTCTGGATAGCCTGGTTAGGCACGAACGAGTAACCACCCCACGAAGCCGAAATCTGGGCGTTCAGCGAGATGCCCTTCCACTCGGCCGAGAGGTTGGCCGTCAGGCCGTAGGGGTTCGAGCGGTTCGACAGGCGTACCTGGTCGTACTCGTCGCTCACCGAACCGTCGGGACCGCTGTAGGTCTTGGTCTCCGAGTCGAACTGTGCGCCACGTACATCCTTGTACATCAACATACCCGGGCGGATATCCTCAACCGGCATGCCCATATACGAGGTGATGTTGTACTTCTCAACGTACTCGTTGATGTCCTGGAACGAGCGGAACATACCGATGCACTGCATACCCCACGAACCGATGTCCGTACGGTCGCCCTTCTGCATCGACTTGTAATACTTCTCACCGTCGTCCTCGAAGTCGGCAACAAGCACCTTGTTGTCCGAGTAGCCGGTGCTGATGTTAATCTTATACTTGAAATCCTTACCGATGCGGTCGCTCCAGTTCACCGAGAACTCGAGACCCCACGAATCCATCTCACCCATGTTCACGGCAGCCGAGGCGGTACCTACGGTGCTGGGAACCTGCTGGGCAAGAATCATCAGCATCTCACGGTTCCACTCCTTGTAACCCTCGATGGTGAAACCGAGACGGTTCTGCAGAAGGTTCCAATCCAAACCGATGTTCATCTTGTACGACTTATCCCAGTGTACGTCGCTGTTCACGGCGGCAATATTCTTGTTGGTCGTAATGTGGTTCAGCGTCTCGTTTGCGATACCCGTACCGAATACCGGACCACCCTTCGTACCCTCCGAGGTCGAGTAGGACTGCATCCACTGCCACGGCGTACAGTTATCACGACCCGTCAAACCGAACGAGGCGCGGAGCTTCAGGAAGTCAATCCAGCGAACATTGTCCTGGAACCAACCCTCCTTCGAAACAACCCAACCGGCCGAAACCGACGGGAAGATACCCTTGTAGTTCTTCGGAGCGAACTTGGTCGAGTAATCGACACGCACCAGACCCTCCAACAGATACTTATCGTCGTAAGCGTAGTTCACGCGGCCCAGGTAGGCGAGCGAGGCACCCTCCGAACGGGTGAACTTCAAATCCTTCGTACCCGTAGCGGTGGTCGACTGACCGGTCGAGAACGAATAGGGGTCGTCAATCGTAGCCCACGACCACTCCGACTCCGACTCCGACTTCTCGATGTTGAACATCGCACCGACGGTGTGCTTGCCGAACGTGCGGCCGTAGTTTACCTGGAAGTTGAGCTGGTAGTTGTCCGTGCGGGCCATCTCACGCGAGATGAAGGCCGACGAGTCACCACCGTTCGAGTTCGTCAGGTTCAGCGCCACGAAATTCTCGGGAGCCATCAGAGCCTCCCAGGCCTCCTCCTGACCCGCAATCGGGGTGTAGAGGTGCGAACCCGAACCGGCACGCTCGGTCATCGTGTAGATCGTGAACTCCGAGGTCATCTGATTGGTCTTCTCGGTCGTAATCGACTTACCGTAGTTCAGACGTGCGCTCAAACCCTGCAGGGGCTTCCAAATCTCACCGAAATCTACCGTCAGGTTACCCTGGATGCTCATGTTCGACGACATGGTGCGCGAACGGTCACCGTTGTTCTGAAGCTCGTTGTAGTGGTAGAGCTGGTTGCCGTCAACCTCCTCGTTCGTTACACCGTAGGCGGCAATCGGCAGACCGTTTACATACTCGGGAATGTAGCGCGGACGCATCAGCAGCATGTTGTAGTCGTTGCGCTGGTTTGAACCGCCAATCTTAACAACCGACGAGGTCTTCTTGCCATAGTCACCCGTAATCGAGAGACCGGCCTTCAGCCACTTCGTCACCTTTACATCGGCACCGGCGCGGTAGTTCCAACGCTGGTCCATGAAGTTACCGATGTTACCGTCCTGATCGAAGAACGAGATACCGGCAAAGTAGTTGGCCTTCTCCGTGGCACCCGTGATGTTGAGCGAGTGCTTCTGCTTAACGGCAGCCGACCAGTGGTCATCGAGCATGTTGAAATCCAGTTGCTTCATGGCCTCCAACTCGTCGAGCTGGAACAGGTCGGTCGTGGCGTTGAGGTTCGTGCTGGTCTTGTAGGGGTCAGCCGTCTTCATGATGTTGTACAGACGACCATACTGGTAGGCGTTCAACATCTTGGCGTGCGACTGGTTCGAGATACCCACCGAACCGCTATACGAAATCTGGGGAGCACCCTCCTTACCACGCTTCGTGGTTACGAGGATAACACCGTTGGCGGCGCGGGCACCATACACGGCAGCCGAGGCATCCTTCAGAACCGAAATCGACTCAATCATCGTCGGGTCGAGGTTCGAGAAGGCCTCTGCACCGAGGTTCACGTTGTTGTTGTTACCGATACCGATACTGTTCGGGTAGGCGTAACCGTCAATCACATAGAGCGGCTCCTGCACGAAGGTCTGCGCACCACCGGCACCGGCCGTGTTCAGTGCGCTGAGGTCACCGGCACCACGCACGAAAATCTGCGAACGCTCACCCGGGGTCGAGTTACCGCCCGATACCGATACACCGGGCATAAGGCCCTGGAGCGTCGTACCGAGGTCACCCGAAACGATGTCCTGGATATCCTCCGTATCCACCGAGGTAACCGAACCGGTCAGGTGGGCCTTCTTCTGCGTACCATAACCCACAACGACAACCTCCTCAATGTTCTGACGGTCCTCCTTCAGAACCACCTTCGGGTTGTTGAGGTTCGAAACCGTCTCGGTGATGTAACCCAGGAACGAAACCTCGATAGCACCATTCTGCGGAACGGCTACGTTGAACTGACCGTCGAGGCCCGTCGTCGTACCCTGCGACGTACCCTTCACGATGACCGTAGCACCAATCACGGGCTGTCCGGCCTCATCCACCACGGTACCTCTTACCATGGTCTGTGCCATTGCCGTGAGCGAGCACATCATCGCTACCAGGCAGAGGCAAAAGCTATATATGAAATTTTTCTTCATCTCTTCTTATATTATATGTGTGAGATTACAACCAGCGCGGGTCACCAATCGTGGGAGCCAGCGTGCCGGACGTGGCCTTGAGGTTGATACCACCGTTGGCGGCATTCAAATCCAGCTCGGGGAAGGTTGCCTCCGTGAAGCCCGGGTCCTCGTTGAGCGAGTAGAAGTTGCCCAGCTTATCCTTCTTCGAAGCGTCGTTGCTGTTGTAGCTGGCGTTGGGCGAGCAGAACAGGACGTTGTTCGGCGTGGTCATATACCACTGGCTCTGGATATACTTCTCAAGTCGGAAGATATCGAAGAAGAGGGTGTTCTCGATGTGGCACCACAGCTTCTGACCATTCTGCGTGTTGGGCATATTGTTGGCGAAGTCCTTCTTGGGGAAGGTACGGGCAATCGTACAATCCTTAATCGTATGCTCGAGGAAGTTGCGCGAGTTACCGAAGACCTTCTTGGGCTGGGCATTCGACGAGTTCGAGAAACGGATGAAGTAGGTACCGTTGTTGTTCTGAACCGAGTTGTAGATCGACGTGTTGGTGATGCTCATCTTCTGAATCAGATAACCACCCTTATCGAACTTGATGAAACCGTTCGAACCGCTGTTCTTGAGCTGGATGATGGCATCGTTGATGCGCAGGTCGGCCAGCGCGAACTTCTGCTGGTTGTCGTCGATGAAGGCGTTGGGCAGATTCTTTACCCAGCAGCTCTCGAAGATAATCGGCTTGGTAATCACATAGCAGTTCTGGTTGGCACCATCGGCCTTGTAGCCGAGCGACTCGGTCGAAATCGACTCGTCGGGGGTCGAGTGCATCAGAATCAGACCACGGTGCGTAGCATCGGTGCAATCGAAGTTGATGTTCATCACCTTCAGACCGGCCTGTGTCATGAGGGCGCCATTGCCCGAAACGACTACCGTCGGACGGTTCTCGGCGTTACCGCGGAAGGCCACCTTGTCGAGGTTGAAGTCGGCAGGAGCGGTCAGCGAGTACTGGCCACCGGCCTCCAGCTCATACACCAGACCCAGCGCTGCGCTCTCGGGAGCCGTGTAATGCTCGGCAATGTAGCTCGAAATCTCCGAACCCGAAGGAATCACCGTCAGCGTACCCCAGGTGCTGTAGGTGTACTGCGTGGCCTCCGAAGCATCGGCGTTGTTGTAACGGTCGTTACCGAAAACCTTCACGCTGATGTCGAAGTAATTGTCCTCGACCATCGGGAAGGTCACGCTCTGACCATCAATCAGGGTGTCGATAAGCATCTCACCCGTCTCCTGGTTCGATACCTTCACCTCGTAACCGTCGCCACCATAAACAACGGGCCAGGTGAATTTCACGATGTCGCCACTGTTGGTCGTGACAATGTCGAAACACGACGCGTCAATCGTCGGCGACTCCAACTGTGCGTTGGTTACACCGCCCGACCAAGCCTCCTCATCGGCACCTTGTGCGCACGATACGGCAAACAGGGCCATCGCTGCACAGCAAATGCCTCCGAAGAACTTTTTCAAAGTCATCTTTTTCATAGGCTGAATGAATTAAAATTAAGTTGGTTGATATTTGTTAAATGTTTGATTTCTAACCTCTTGTCAAATGTCGCACAGCACCGCCCAAGCGGTAGCTTTCATAGCTAAAAAG